>Ga0116227_10003463_pt1 | contig 35014 bp, 29 predicted proteins | sample S1TSphgellanicum_FD_89693 | JGI IMG/M metagenome (GOLD analysis project Ga0116227, IMG submission 89693) | Host-associated microbial communities from peat moss isolated from Minnesota, USA - S1T2_Fb - Sphagnum magellanicum MG | ecosystem: Host-associated > Plants > Peat moss > Unclassified...
ATTAATAATAAAAGCTTTACAAGTAGGAGAAGGGAAAAAATATGCAAAAACAGTGGAAGCGTTAAAAAAAAAAAAAAAAACAAGGTGAAACTCAGTTCACCACACAAACTAAGGTCCCCCCACCCTTGAATGCTAATGTTTTTCATTTTTTTGAATCTCACTTTATTTATAATGAAATTCAAGTTTCTACTGTTGTTTTCCTTACTTTATAGATAATTTTTATTATGTATCTTTAATGACTTGACCTTCTTGCAAAGTCATATGAATTAGTTGTGGGTGTATATTTTGATTTTCTTTTTGCAATGTTATCTAGCTTATCTTCAAAAACATTATGAAATCTCCCCTCCTCAAGTCAAAATCATATTTTTGACATTGTTATATATGTACATTGTTTTACATAGCTATGTAAAATCAAATAAATAAATAAATGTTTTTACATTTACATTGTGATATTGAACCACCTATTATTATTACCTATGGGCCAAAATGCCTTAAGTTGCTATACTCTATAATGAATCTAAACACAATATCCTTCCCTTGGTAGGCAAGGCCAAAAAACCTCATCCAACAATTTATCCATGACGAATGATGACACACCACTAACCCTCTCTAAAAATTCTCTTCCTTAAATTAAAATATATATAACCTTCCACTCTACTAAATTTCCTCTCTGCTTTATTTTTTGGTGTTTTAAAATATAATCTGATAAAAGAAAGATATATTCGTGGGTATGTTTATAAAATTATATATATATATATATATATATAAGTGGTTGGAAAAGGAAATATACTAATACCATAGTACTTTGTAATTTTGACACTAATTATATAATTTTCAGAAATGTTGAAATTTTCTCCCCCCAAAAAAAAATCAAAGAAAAAAACATTTGCAAGGAAAAATATTGAATCTTGAGGGGAAGATTCTAATTGTCACAAGGTTTAGGGTTTAATTTAAAAACTAAACTAATTATTTGACACACATGTCTTGAAGTTGCTGTTAGTCAAAGTTAATTCTAGTGGGAACTTCTCCCATACTTCATCCACAGGGAAAGATTTTAAAAAAGAAAATTCAAAATTTTTGAAAAATAATAAAAAAATAAATTTATTTAAAAAATAAATTTAAAAGAAAAAAAGAAGTCTTCTAAGAACAATTGTAATGAATCTTCTTCAAGCAACCCATTTTGTGAGAGAGTTTTTTGAGGGGCATCTTTTATTACTGTCTGTCCATTACAGCTGGTTTGTTAAGACTGTTGTCAAGAAATACACTTATGGTGTTGATGGACAGACAAACCAGAAAATGTTCTAGTGTCCTTTCTCTTCTTATGGGTACCTACAACAATTTATGTACTAAAGAACGAGCCAAGCCAAGCCAAGAAGGTCAATTCTGCCTGGCAGGCACAACACCCTCCTTGTGTTATAGATGATGCTAAATAGCCGAGTCTAACAAGCTCTGTCTGGTTGTCAGTGTGTCATCTTGCGCAGAACAGAGTCATGTGGTTCTGCTGCAAGCTTTGACTCATGTCGGCATAGTTCTTAGGCCAAATACAAGCACAACATTGTGAATTCTCAACAATGCAGAACTAAGTTAATAGTTCCTTTCTTTTTTTTCTTCTCTTCTTCACTTGCTGGGTGTAATTTTCCTTTATTTATTTAAGTTAATAATATACATATTTTCTCTCTCCTGAAAGGTAATGGGTTCCAAAATTGTTGTGTAGGAAAATTATTTATTTATTTATTATTATCCAACTTGACCGAACAAGCAGAACTGGGTTAGACCAGGAAGCATATGCTTGGGAGAATTGGTCAATTTTCTGTTGAGTTCCAGTTCCCCAGCTAACCATGGTGGTTAGCTCAGTTGCCGTTTTACTACCTACCTACTAACAACCCACAAGCAGGTTGTTAGTAGGTAGGTAGCAAAAACAGCTCTTACCTATGTATTAACCCATCTACTTACATAGTAGTTACCTATTTTCCTACCTATCTACTTATTATATATAGGACCTACTTCTTACCAAATGGGTTACCAAGGTGAAACCGAATATTAACTCCGTTGATGAGGTTCATCCACAACTGAGTCATAGCAGGCATCCAGTGGATGATGCATTGGTGGGTGCTGGCTCACTTTGGAAGTACTCAAATGATGTGTGCATGTACATCATCACCCAGGTATATATGTTTGTAGCCTGAAGAATTCCTTGATCAAAATACCTCACCAGGTAAAGTAGTAGACACCTAGCTAGAATTTGTAGGTTACTTGTATGTGCTTGTAAGGATGATCATCTGGGATGACATTTGAATCCAGATGATCATCTAGGTTTTTCATCATCCGGGTGACATTTGAATCTACATGATCATCTAGGTTTTTGATCATCCGGGTGACATTTGAACCCAGATGATCATCTAGGTTTTGATCATCCGGGTGACATTTTAATCCAGATGATCATCTAGGATTTTTTATCATCCAGATGATCATCTAGGTTTTTTGATCATCCGGGTGACATTTTAATCCAGATGATCATCTAGGTTTTTTGATCATCCGGATGACATTTGAATCCAGATGATCATCTAGGTTTTGATCATCCAGATGATCATCTAGGATTTTTGATCATCCGAGTGACATTTTAATTGAAATGATCATCTAGGTTTTTTGATCATCCGGATGACATTTGAATCCAGATGATCATCTAGGTTTTTGATCATCCGGCTGATGTTTGAACCCAGATGATCATCTAGGGTTTTTTCCCAGGGGATGTAGCGTTTTTATCTGTTTCTGCAAAACACCATGGCAGCATACAAATGTGCATACAAATGCAACATGTACTCTTAGCAAATTGATGAACAGTACTAGTACTACTACTACTTTTGTGACTTCTGAAACTAAAATTGCCAAGAGAGAAAGAAGAAATGCATAACAAGTTCAAAACACCTTTGTAAAACAAACCTGTAGAAATCCCACCTTCTACAGATTCATACCAAAAGCTGCCAAAGTGATTTCACCTAAGAAATGAACATTAAACTTCAACAGAACAGACAAGAGATGCAGCAGACAAAGCAGTTCCCCCTTTCCAGAACATCAATCTTCACATGCATGTAGAAAGCTAGCAGCATCTTACCCCTAAACTCTGACACAGAATCTTATCACCTGATGAATTTTACAAAGTGTGTGCATGCATCCCTTAAACCTTTCTTATAACTATATTTGTCTGCAGGATTCACTGACTCATGGGAAAATGACAAACTTGGCGACCCTATACAATTGCCACCCTTGTAACTGATGAACTTGTCACTACACTACAAGAAATGGGAAAATGACAAACTGGCTTATCTCTACTACAATTCTAACCAATATACATCAACTTATCAATAGAGTCCAACAAAACCCAAAACTCGAACCAGAGGAATTTTACAGATGACAGCACTCTCCACGCATGTTTGTACTGTTTGGGTTAGGACATCTTCTGTTGCAACATCACCTTCACCTTTTGATTTTGTCATTCACAATGGCTGAAATTCTGAGCTCTCCGGTTGCTTTTATATCATTCACCAACAGTTCTGAATTTCCCAAATCTGCATTTGTCATGTTATATGTGTGTGTGTGTGTGTGCATGTATAAATGTATCAACTTTGCTACTATGGAATGGAAAAATTTAAGAAAATTCCTGCCAACTTCAGGAATTTATTTCAGAAAATTCTTTCCATGTCTAATAGCTTGAATTTTCACACTCCGATATTAGCCTTTTCAAGATACACAAAAACTCACTCCCAGAAGCAAATAATAACCCACAAGGGAAGCTTCAATCGCCTGAAGAGATTTTCTTGGTCATACAGTTGATATAGATATCTTCTGCAGTGGCTACCACAAAATGAATGAATGATATGTGCCCCATTTGTCTGATATGTGTAGTACATACACCACCATACTTTGAAGTTGGCAGCCTGCACCCAACATCCAGAATCACTCTTCTATCAGTTTGATGATTTTTCAGTCTCCATAGAATATGGTCCCAAATATTCATCAAGGCAATATTCTTCAACCTCACCCATCACCCAGGCAAATTACCAATACAAACTATGCAAATCACAATAAGCTCAGATCTCAGTACAAGAAAGAATTGATTGAACACATCTTTTATATGATGTGGAATTTCAGATTGAATTTCAAAACCTTCACTTCCTGGCACAGACAGATGCCCTGACTTCAGCTGCAGTCTACAAACCCAAAGTGTACAATTTTTTTGCAGTTTCCCATACAAGAAAATCTGCATGCAACTGAACCACATTTGGCAGACACTGTCGGTGTAAAAGATCTGGTACAAGGCATGTGCTAGCCTATCTACTAGAGATTCTGAAGTGAGATCTGCAACAGGGTGGCAGTTAAGAAACAGAAAATTTACAATCTTGGACTAGATAGGATTTGTGCTTCTGGGATTACCCAGCTCACACACACAAATGCTTTTCCACAGATTGCATCACAGGTCACAAGCAGCACTTCTGAACTTCTGAAAGCAGGGCAGCCAAGATGTAGATGGCATCAAGACCTGCAAATCATGAATAGTGCACAGCACCCATCAGCACCACAGTATCATGGGTAACAAAACATGGATATCAATATCTCCACACACATAATACTATGAGTTACAGCATAACTTTATGGCAATCCTCAGTAAAGTCTATGATTTATTGTTGCAGAGAAGCACCATCACTTAATCATAGACAATGAAATGTGCAACGCTGCTGATCCTTATGTGGGAAGCCCCATAGCAACTATGATATAACAATGCCACATGAACAATTGGCTCTGCTGATTGCCAAAGTGCAGATGTAACCATATGTTGAAAATCCATGACACCATTGTTGTGATGGTGAGCTGAAACTGAATAGGTACCTCTTGCTGTAGTAAAAGGGTTGATCAATGCTTTGCAGGATGTGCCCTAGAACTACTCTGAGGTTTATTTGACTCTGAACAAGATCTTGTACCACAAATTTCTTGAGTTTGTGCTCCAGACAAGAAACAGAAGATCGCCCCTGGAATAGGAGAAGCATGTATCTTGCAGAATTTTTTGCTTCAATCCTTGTCTCCTCAAACACTTGTTATTGGGATGATCAGTAGATGGATTTGACACCATAGAATCCATGAATGAATTGACAAACAAATGGGCAATCAATTGTCTCTACATATTACAGCCTTCAGGAGTCTGATTTTTTTGATCCAAAAGTACTGAAAACAACAATGAAATTGTTCTTCTAAAATTGAGATGAATTTCTACTTGTAGAGTGAAAGACCTAATATTTCTATTCCAAATCTACCAACAAAGGTTCATACATATGCCATCATCTCTACTGTTTCTCTAACCTTCTCGGAAAATTTGCAAATGATTTGAAGCTACAAAAACTGAAAAAAAATGTTTTAGGTCTTTCAGAAAGCAACCCACTCTTTCTTTTCTACCACAGGTCCTGGAATTTGTGCCCATAATGTACAGCAAAATCTTTTTCATATAAACCTGTCTCTGAATGTCAAAGCAAAAAACAAGCCGTAAGCTTTCATTTCCACAACAACAATTTACAGCAATCAAAGCTTCAACAAATTGTCCATATCCATCAAAACTAGGTACTTCAGAAATCTCTATTGAATCAAAGCTTCAACAACAAATGCTCCACAACATCAAAGCTACTTCAGAAACCACTCTATTGAATCAAAGCTTCAACAAATGCTTCAAACCATCAAAGCTACTTCAGAAACCACTCTATTGAATCAGAGCTTCAACAAATGCCTCAAACCATCAAGGCTACGTCAGAAACCACTCTATTGAATCAAAGCTTCAACAAATGCCTCAAACCATCAAGGCTACGTCAGAAACCACTCTATTGAATCAAAGCTTCAACAAATGCTCCTCCACAACATCAAAGCTACTTCAGAAAGCTCAATTTATTGATTTGTATCAACAAATCAAACAGAATCACAGTCGCTCTGAAGATTATTATAGTCTACATGCATTGCCATAGCAATACAGAGACAAATCAAGCATTAGCTGTCTTCAAGGCACTGAAAAATGATATAAGATCACACACACACACACACACACACACACATGTTCACACACAAACACCCACACATGCACACACAATCACACACAAAAATACACACACAAAAGCACACACTAAACATGCACGCAAGTGCACTTTCTATCTGCAATCATTGGAGAAGGAAGGAGATAAGGAACTTGGAAGATTGGCGAAAGAAAACACAGAAAACAACTCATTGAATTCACTCTTGGATTTCACAATATGAGATGTAGTACTTAGTACAAACCTCTTCTCTCTCTCTACTCCTGAAACCAACAACAACAACAACAGCTTGGGATGGATCCAAGTGCACTAACACACTTGATAGATACCATGTGCACCAACAACACACAGGACACAAAGCTTGTTGTTGTGGCCATGTGTGTGTCTCTCTCTCCTCTTGTCAAGGTGCAGCAGCAGCAGCAGAAGCTCCAGTGGAAGAATGCAGCAATGTACAACTCGAAACCCCAAAAAGAAAAAGAAAAAAAACAGGAGCAGATGAGCGCTGAATTCTAGACTGCAAGCGCATACTTGCTTCTTCCTGTAAGCACCCAAACGTTTTTAGGGTTTGGAACAGTTGAGAGGCGGGGAGGAAGAAGAAGAAGAAACGACTCTCGCCCGCTGGAAAAAGCTAGGAGTTCAAGCTTGAATTCTAGACTGCAATGTTCAAGAGAGACAAAAATCAAGGAATTGTTGGAAACACTCACATGATCAGAGAAGCGCATTCTTGCTTCTTGCTGTTAGCACCCAAATGGTTTTGGGTTTGGAATAGTTCATGGAAGGGGGCCGGGAAGAAGAAGAAGAAGAAGAAACGAACTCCTCTCGCTCGCAAGCAAGCAAGCAAGAAAGCTAGGAGTTCAAGCTCGCACAACTGGAACGGGAGAAACCGATGCGAGAGTTCTGGCGATCGTAAACCACGAGAAAATTCTGTTGCAACAGATTGCCGATGGTGTTGAACCCGAAGTCAGATTGCAGACCTTGCATCGCCAGACACTTGACATCGTGAGCAACTTCCACAATGTAGTTCTCAGACGGAGGCGCAAACACCGCAGTATTCTGAAACTGGATTCTGAAATCGGGAAACTGCGGATCATCGACGCCGGAGACGTTGAAGCAAAGATCGAGCGTCGTCTGCATTGTCGTCACTTGCGGAAACTGCACCAACAACGCTTGCTGAAAGGCAGCGAGAATCGCATTGTAAGCTTCCGGGACGAAGTACGTGAGCGTGGAACCGGAGTCTATCGTGGTTCCGCCATCGCCCAACTCTGTGAAACTCCATGCGGAAGAAGGAATGTCGAGAGAAGACCCCGCGACGCTCACTTCCTCAATACCCACGTAGTACAAAGTTCCCGAGCGTGGGTTGTCGAGAATCGGAGTGTACTGCAACGAGTGCTTGGTGAAGAGCACACTGTCGTCGCCGAAGATCAAGGAAGAAGAAACCGTGACCGGATCCAAGAACTTCACGAGACAGTAGGAGAATTTGTTGCCGTATGCGTATCCGATCTGCGACGTGAAGGAGAGAGGACCTTGGCCGAGACCCATCACTCCTCCTGCTCCTTGGAAGCTCACTTGGTTCTGCGTCCCGCATCCGAAGGCGACGTTCTGAATTCGGATCACACTGGCGTTGCTCGAGGAGCCTGAGCTCAGCAGTGTCGCGGTCTCCAATGCGAACACTCCTTTGGTGATGGAAGAATCTGCATACTGGTACGCATATGCGCACGCGCCGCGGAATTCAGAGTCGCACGGGAAGCCTGGAGTCGCCGGCACCAAGTTGCACTCGTTGGAAGAGCATGAGACTGGAGCGAAGGAGGAGGAGCTTGACGGCGAGAACAGAGGTCCGTTCTGCGTATAGCACATTGTGCAAGTGGCGCATTGCACCCAGATGAGATCGGATCCCGTGTCTGCAATCAGCGAGAAGTTCTGTGCAGGAGTTCCGATACTGAAGTTCACGAAGTATTGGCCTGATCCCAGTGTTGAGCCTGAGACTAGCGGCGAGTAGAAGTTATGTTCTGATGTTGTCGCTGGAATCCCCGGCCTGTTCGCGTTCTGTACTATGGTTGCAGAGGGCGGATCAGCAGCAGCTGCGGTAGCTGCTGCTGCTGGTCCCTGGCGGCGCGTGGCAGCAGCAGCAGCAGCATGAGGAGCTGCAGGAAAAGCTCCCAGCTGCTGCTGCTCGCGGCCGGCGGGAGCTAGCAACATCCGTTGTTTCCTGAACCCCGCATGTCTGAGCGCATCCATGTGCACAGCTTCTTCCAGAGCTTTTGCAGGCGACGAAAACTCCTTTCTGAATGGCGACTCCGGTGAGTTTCTGTGCACGAGTTTCATACGAATTGCTGCTGGTGCTCCTGCTGCTGCTGCTGCACTGGCAGCTGAAAACTGTGAGCCCGCGACATTTGACTTCCTCGAGCTGCTGTCGAGTATGGTGGTGGACCCATGATCGATACTAGTTCCAGCTGCTGCTTCGTGGCCTTCTTCAAGTCGCCATGGTGTTGTAGTCTCTGGATTTAGCTCTACATGATGACGCCTAGAATTAGTAGTTCTCGTGCTCCGCCACAAGGCGAAATTCTCCGACGAATGCGCGACTAGTGCAGCTCCTGCGCGTCGATGATGATGAACTGGAATCAAAACAAACGTGCACACATAGACGAAGTACAAGACTAAGAGACAGATTGCTACCCGCGTCAACCATTTGAGCTGAGAGATGAAGAGCGGCCCAACTCCTCCCCCACCGCCAGCTGCAGTACAACAACATACAGAGCTCCTGCTCCTGCTACTGCTACTGCTGCTAAAGGAGGACTCTATCATGATGGCAGGATTGTAGCTAAAACCTGAGCACATACGCAGCAACCGCAGAGCTACACCAAATCAACAGAGAAAAAGACTATGGAGTTGTTGTTACTCATTGCGGTACACTGCAATCAAAGGACCATGAGAAAAACACCACAGAGAGACAGCCTGATCATTCAACCAACAACCACCTGCGAGTGAGTGAGTACCCACAGTCGAAATCTGCAATCCTTGGACCAGTACTTCACTGAGTATCAATATTCACATTCCCAGCTCTGAGCTAGTTGACTGAGCATCAATCACATTCCCAGCGCTGAGCTACTTTGCTGAGCATCAATATTCACATTCCCATTCTCAGAATGCGAGCGAGCGAGCGAGCAAAACGAAAGCAGGTGGTGTATTGGATTCATCTGGAAAGCTCGCAGCTCGGATGTCGCACAAGCCAGGAATAGTAAGCTGTGGCTGGGCGCATGTGGGTGAATAAAGAATGGAGTTAAAGAGATGACAGGAGAGCAGCAGTTACACTGAAGAAAAAGCACCGGGAAGTTGCACTGCTACTAACTAACTAACTTGCTAGCTAGCTAGCTGGCTAGCTACTGTCCTCCCTCCTCCACCGCCTCCTGCAGGCTCTCCTCTCCTCCTTGTTTTTTTTTCTCTCTCTCTCTCGCTCTCTCTCTCTCTCTCTGTGTCCTGAGTAGTCTCTTCTCGCCAGCTGCTGCTCTCCTCTTCTTCCGCCTGTTGTTCCGCCTGTTGTTGCAACAAACACACGGCACTGAGTAACTGCAGCAGCAGCAGCAGCAGCTGTGGAGAAAGAGTGTGGCAGAAGTAACATCCGCGACATACAGTAGCAGCCATGCGAGGAATGCGGGGTTGCAGGCACGGTCATGAAGGAAAGGAAGGGAAGGGAAGGGAAGGGAAGGGAAAGGTTTTGGGCTGGGCTGGGCTGGGCTGGGCTGGTGCTCTTGGGCTTCTTCCTCCTGGGCCTCCTCCTCCTCCTCCTCCTCTTCTTCCTCCTCCTCCTTGGCTGTTAGTCGTACTTGCTATTTACCTTAACTGCCTCCTGCCTACTAAGGTATGAGCTGGAGCCATTTAATGAAATTTTCCTAACACCCACCCAAAATATATACACCTTCCCAAAATACACACACCCAAAATATCACAAACTAATAAAATAAGTAGTGCTTTTGTTTTTTATTGATTTTTTATATTGAAGTTTTTGCAAAAAAAATTTATGCCCAAAAAAAAAGGGTAACATTATGTAGTCCAATTTTACACTTGGAAAAAAAATAATTCTAATTAAAAGCATTTCCCAATTGCTTTCTAGAGAAATGACCAAATTTTGTGAGGAAAAGAACATGCCAGGAAAACTAAGATACACATAAGCACAAAAAACACCAATCACAAAAACATCAATCAAATAACAAGAAATTACAAAAGCACCCAATCAAAAAAACTCAAGATACAAAAGCACAAACAAAAAAGACATTTAAGCATGAATCACAAAGAAAACACAATTAAAAAAATCACAAATTGCAACTTACAAGAGCCTTTAAATGAAGTTCCCAAACACCCACCCCAAAACACCTACCTACCCACAAAAGAGACCCAAAATACTAAGCACACAAAAATCACAAAACACAAATCAAATCAAAAAAAAAAAGCACAAAAGTACAAAAAAAAATCACAAAATATAAAATAAAAAAATAAAAAAGCACAAAATTGCAAATCACATTTAATCATAGAGTACCAAAAAACAAGGAGAAAAAATCACAAATTATAGAACACAAGAAGAACAAATTGAAATCATATTTAATTCCAATCCACAAATCATAGTAAAAAATATATTAAATATGTATAAAGAAGAAAAATAATAATTTAAACCATAAAATCAAATATATATATATATTAAAAATCGCAATTTATGAAAACAGAAATGCAAGGCTCTTCTAAGTACTACAGTACTACTCATGTGGAAAGCAATGTACTTGGGGGGAATTCCTATCTACCCAGTGTGCACCTTGTGCAATTTTTCTACCTTATTCTCCTCCTCTTTCATTAACCAAAATGCCATCATTTAGCAAAAATCATACCAATAAACTCATGGATAGCCATAATTGTTGAAAGCACACATCAGGACTCAAACTATAATTTAATATTTCCCATAGACCCATCTAAATTTATTTTCAAAAATAAATTACAAAATTATAAATTAATCCACAATTTCCCAGTTAAGTTTATTTTAAAACATAAACTATAAAACCATAAATTATCCAACAAGTTCCCATAAAACACCCACAATCATATAGTACTCACACAAATTTCCTTGGACCACTTTGAACTTAACCCATTCTATTTGATCTTTTTTTCTTGAAATGTATAATGATGCTTGCTAGTTTAAAGCTAGCATGATTGGGAGCCCTTTATTTTCTTTAAAAAGCTTTGGGTACACTTTGGTAAAGAAGAAAAAAGGCTATTACCAAGTGGGGGGGTCTTGGTTCTAACTTGCTTACATGTTTGAATGTGGGTACCTACAAAAATTTTATGAGGACCCTCATTCTTGTATTTGAGGTGGAGGTTAAAACTTGGAACCAGTGTTTTTTTTTTCCTTTTTTTTCAAATTTGTGAAGTAGATGGGTTGGTGAATGCACAAGAGGACTTAGCCAAATTTGGTTAGAGGGAGGGAAGTAGAAAATTTTAAGATTCCTCCTATAATTTGGCAATTTGTTGGAACCTATTCTTTAAATCTGGAAAGTTTATCTTATTTTTCCCCTCATAATGTGGTGACTTGAGCCCAATTTTTCCAAGAAAATCCCTACATTGCACCTTTTTGCCCCTTCCTTTTCTTTCTTGCCAAGTTGTGAAATTTGACCCAAAAACAAACACTAGAACTTGGTACTATGTAGGGCTTCAAAAATATGGACCATTGTTTTATTTTATCCATTATTTTTATTTTTTTTATAATGATGGGAAAATGCTAGGAGCTATAGTGTGTCATCATTGTTCAACATATAATTGAGAGTCACAATGTCACCTTATTCATTATATATCAACAGTTCATTTTCATGTTTCCCTTGAAAATAAAAAAGAATCAAGTGCAGATGTCATGTATATAAATGAATATGTGTGTGCACCACATGTTCATCATTACAAAATTTCAGTACTCTTATTATAAGTTTCATAAATTGGTTTCTCAAATTGGTCACAAAAAACTATTTGAAATCAAACTTTACTACATACCTACCTAAGTCAACCTACTTGAAACCAACCCACCTTCCAAGTTCCCACCCACTACTATTTCCAACTCCTAATTCATTAAGTTAAATACATTGCACACTATGTCAAACCAAGTTACAACAACTACCATTCATTTAAAGAGAAATAATTAGTGTTTTCTTAAATTACTAAAATGTGCAAATGTATGTGGGCTTATGAAATATGAAACCATGTTTTTTTTCTAGGGTGAAGCTTTTAAATAATACCATTATATAAATATTTTATGTATTCACATGTATGCATTCACCCACATTATTCCATTGTTTGTAATGCATTCTTAATGAATGTCTATGACGGTGCATAATCACTTAAGTTTTGGATTCTTAAGATTTATGTCCCCATAGACAAGTATTATACATATTGGTATGGTAATATTCCACACAATAATCTAAGAATAAATTCATGTCCATATATTGGGTGGATGTAAGTAGGTGCAACTTTCAATGGCTGAGCCTACCAAATTTGAGTCCAAACATAGGTGCATAAAGAAATTGTGAGGTACCAAAAAAATGTGAGGCGGATGCTTTGTCTTGCAAATTTGGGCATTTTGAGTGTTGTTGGAAATTGGGGTGTGGTTGGGTTTCCAGTTTTTAGGTTGTAGTTCTGATGGAAGAGGAGATGCATTGAACCAAGGATGGGTGTGCCACCAAAAGCTTTTGTAGAGTAGTTTGTGGGTCATTGGGTGTCCTTGAATCTGATAGGATTGTGTTATTACACTTGCAAACACAATAGCTACAAAAAAGAGGTATCCCATTGCCATGCAAGTGGTTGTGGTTCAATCCATCACTAAGGCCATGTTAGATGTTTTTGTCTATTATCACAAAGCCAGTTGCCAAGCACAAAGCTAGTTGCATGAGTGGTTGGGGACTTCACCAACTCCCATATTAGATGTCACCTACTCTTGGCAAACTCAGCTACCACAAACTTCAAAGGTCACCATGTCAAAAAGTCTTACCAAAGCCCGTATTAGGGGGGAGAGGGATCCAAACAAACCTTGGAAGAAGGTTGTTGTTACAGAGGTCAAAACGTAAGTATGTTAGAAAAGTAGCCAGCTCAATAAGGTGAAGAGTTACTCAATTATGGTTTGTTGACAAACTAAGGGGCTCTTTTTGTTAGGCTGCTCCGATAGGAGTTATCCATAGTTATGCACTCTCTAGAGTGTGTAGAAGTGTGGTCACAAAAGCCTAATGGAAGGCACTAAAATGGAGCCCTCTTTCTTGTTGCATGGACAAGCACTTTCCACTACGGACGGAGCTCTACTAGTAATGCAGAAATCTATGTGTGATTCATGTTTGGAACGTTGGGAACCTTTCATATGTAAGGAATTTACATGAACTAATGATCCCACTAACAAGAATGACAAGTGTCATCCTGCGATGATTCAGGAGTCTGGAGTGCTCTACATTTTGTTAATGCTTTTTGGCCTCTAGACTTGTGAGCACAGCTGGATGGAACAAATGTAATGAAAAGCTGGTATTGAGGCAGAAGAATATGCGATCAGAGCCATTTAATGGAAAGAGAACCTGAGTGTGACCTTTCTTCTTCCACTTGTTATATAGTAAACTAAGCTGTTAAAATGGTTATAGAGTAAACTTTGTCAGTGAAAACCATGTAGGTACATGAGGTCATCAAACCTTGGAACACCACCTCACTCCCCTCCCAGACCCAAAATACTCCAAAGGTTTTTCTTGTGTTTGAAAACACCTCCCGGCATGAATTTGTGAATTGAAGAGACCTTCCAGCATTTGTACATGCACACAGGTAAAAAGTAAAAAGTTCTCACTTTTCAGCACCCCGGAAACAAGGGGGGTAATGGTGGGGTACATGTATTACCTTGACCAGGGTTCTCAAACATCAAAGAACTGGTTCTGAACCTTGACCAGAGGTTTCAAATGCCATAGAACCAGTTTTGACTGGGTTTCTATAAACAAATCAAAAGAGTTCCAAATCAAACAACATAACTGGAACAGCTGGTTCTTTGCTGGTTCTTTCACAAGAAGCATTAGTTACCATAGTACCTGAATGATTTCCACAACAAAATGGCAAATAATTAATTAAATTATAAATCTTAACTTGGGCACTTGGTTTTTTAATTCTGAAAATTTTGGCAGATAATGGCAGTTTTATTAAAATTTCGGCACAAATATTATGTAACCTCTCAAAAATTCGACAAAATGAAAAATAATTTAATTTATGCCGAATCTGTTCAGGTGCTACAATATTAGTTCTTTGGAGTTTTTCAAAAAAAACCTCAAACCTCAAACCAAAAAAGACCAGAACTGCAATGTGTAGTTCCAAGATTCCGAATTTCTTCAAAAAACTGAAATAAGAGATTCTTTGATTTTGGGAAATTCTGAGAACTTGGAACCAGAGGTTCTTAACAAAATCAAGGAACTGCCCTCCAACAATGGTGAAAACCAATGTTGGGCGGGTATATCTATGTGAACTTACCTGTTTGATATTGGTATCAGGATATTGTGAAACTCAGACATACTAATTTGGTAAGGGTATGGGGATCATTTCCGTATACCAGATTAGTGCAAATAATTGCCAAAATGAACTAAGGATCACATGTATGAACCATGAACCATGAACATGAATAGGTACATTAAGTGGTCTCACTATAACTTTGTCAAATACATAATTTGCTCATAAAACGATAACAATTTAGTTCATGTGTGTAGTAGGTAAAGCACCAAACAATTGCTTGGTTCAATAACCCACATTTTACATATGGAATTCAAAAAACAATTAGACATATTGTATCAAAAAAACCCTCCATATTAATATAACATGATAACAATCTTCATAACCTTTTATAAAGGTGATCTATTAGGCGAATTTGAGCATGTAATGTCTACACATAACTTCTTACCTATGCATACCTAGACATAGGTAAAAAAGTTGTTGAAACTAGGGTATGGATAGGAGTTGCTCCAAAGAAAAAACTCATTGGTATGAACCAATGTTCACTAGTTATTACCTTTTTTTTTTCATAATGGGCCTCATAGGTTATTCCTTTTTTCTTTTTTTTAAAACTTTGGGTTCACTCAAGTATTCAATATCTAAATGTCGGTAATCAATTTCCCTGTCAAAGGAATACCATTCATTATCAATTTACTCAATTTTTGATAGTAACCATTGGTTATGCATAAGGGTTGGTTCTCAAATACCATAAGCATAAGCAGTTTAAATGTCTGACCTCTCTGTGAGCTTGTCAAAACTTTGCAGATGAAGAATGCACCCATGGACCTTGTTGGAAACAACAAATGAGAGCTAAAAATGTTGATTATCTTCATCACATAACTATGGAGTTATCTACAACCATGTTTGCTTGGTCAGTTTGTACATGCACAACTATGTCATCAGCTTGTTTTTTGGAGTATTGGCCAAGTTTCCTTGTTCGTGCAGTATGTGTTCTTGTGATCAATGATAGAAACCCTTAAAAAAAACTCACCCTCTTTTACCTCCTCTCTAGTGGGCTAAGCTTTTGAGATTGAATGGGTATATAGTAGAAGAATTACCATTCCAGAATTCTCGAAACAAAAGTCTCACAACATGCTCAGATGGATGAAGGAGATCCCAGAAAAGGTACTTTGATGGATGTGAGCAAAGTGATTGTTGAACACCAGTCAGGTTGGCTGCGACCTTCCTCCCACATTGAACTTCAGCCCCAAGAGGACCTGCTCCACAACATGCTGCTGTTACATTTGTGAGCCCTGCACATTATTAATCCATCAGAATATGAGCTTAAGCCTTGTATTGCATTTACTTGTGTCAATTGCAGACAAGCTCTTCCAATATATTCGTCTTTGGGTTATTGGAAGATGATGCTAAGATGTTTGCTTTGAACAACATTTGTAGTCTGCTTTGTATACACTTTTGGATGCATGGCATTCCCATGAAGCTCCAAAGTACAAGAAAGTTACAAATTGAAATGAAGCTGTACAAACAGACCAAATGCTGCTGAAAAAACTCGTGTACCAAATTGACATGATAAGAATGGCATGAAACTCCATGCATGCACATACCATAGGCTTGGGGATTACTAATCATGTCGGAGACAGGATCATAGCTGTTGGCATACACAAGCTTGAAATCAGGGATTGTGGTATGGAAGCCATCAACCAACTGCTTCAGGCCTGCATTGAAACCAAGGGCTAGCTGATTACCAGCTGTAAGACATTGCCCAAGCTGACTGGGTACTGCAATCCTGGCACTAGGTGAACACCCAAGGACCGGGACTCCAATCATAACCACCTTCCTTGCCCCCAAACCATATAGCATCTGCCAAAGAATATGTGGAAAGCCACAATAAGCATCTGGAGGAAATGAGATCATGGGAATATCAGTCCCAGGGGGACCAAGTCTACTTAGTTCAGCATTTCGATGGACCATGTAACAAACTAGCAGTCTTCCATGATTGATTGGATTACCTGCAGGACAGTTTGGTATGCTTCCAGCAACATGGTGATGTACTGGGTTGCACTATACTGTGCTTGATGAACAGGGTTTTGAAGGTATCCAGTTCCAAGGTCATTAGAGCCTGAGGCGATTACAAAGAAGGATGCAGAGATGAGTTTCTTTGCTGCAAATTCTCCCATCTCCATCATCAGCAGTGCTGTCACATTCTTATATTGCTCCAATTGAAGACTCATGGGGTTGTCCTGTAAGGAATCCAATGAGTAACAATGTGGTCAGTGATAGAAATATGCACAAGACGCTCTGAATCTATGAATGCCATATAATCTAACAGCCTTCAACGACATTTGCAAGCTCTAGAGGCCCACTTATATCGTCAGATCAAAGAGGAGAGGCTCTTTATCAACTTAATGCCCATCACAGCTCTCCTGCAGGTTGTTCATCTCCCGGCATCTCCTTTAAAGAAGGTCTACATTGAGTGAAGGAAAACTCTTGCTAGCTGAAGACATACATAATTGTACTTGAAAGTTGAAGATCGTGGGAAGATTTTGCACCCGTCTCTAGAGAAGGTTTGCAAGCACTTAGCACATAAAAGAAATACTTACCAGACCCATGTTTGTGGCATCAAGGAGCCCACTTCCTGCAGACGCAAAATTTGCCCCCTTGTTGAATTCTGCATGGGGTTTCAAATATGGAGATGCAAAGGGAAGCCGTAAAGCTTGAGCTGCAAGAAAGAATAATTTCCACAAAATCATGACAAACACATTGAAAAGAAGAGTTACCACTATCTGGAACTCACAAACTTTGAGCTTGCTGCTGTTAAGACATTCGACAGCAAATCCAGATGGAACCAAAAAACCTTCACATCTCTTGTCAAGATTGTGCATAGCTTCCAGGTAGTTTGTCAGAGGTTTGACATCTAAGAAGAAAAAGAAGAAGCTGAATAAATGTATTGAAATCAAGTTCTTCCAATCCCTCATGAAGTCTGGAACTGCAAGAAAACAAAAAGTGAAGAGGAGATCATGTTGATCCAAAAGAGTGTTCAAGGATCTTCCTGCTGAAGCTGAAGATCGAGGGGAAAAAAGACAATCTGAAACAGATTCAACCTCATGCCGTGCCCAGATCACAGAACCATCTGTAATTCTTTACAGATATAATGTCACTGGATGTGTACATCAAGAATTTTTGAGAAGGAGAAGATGAGAAAAAAGCTTCTCAAGCAGCAAAGGACAAAAGGAAACGGAGATTTGTGTTCTCTTTAGGGTTGAGAAGTTACTTGCATCGGAACAGCAGCGACGACAGACAGTTTCTCACCAATGTGTATGAAAAGAAGGAACCATGTACTTGAGATCCAAGACTTACCAATGAAATCGCCGACGTTGCGACCATCGCTAAAGCGACCGGTCGGCTTGCGGAAGAAGGTTTCACCATAGGGTGGGAAATCGGCGTGAGCTGCGAGCGGCAGATAGTTGTTGTTGCCAACATCCACCAAAGAGTCCCCGAACACGAAGTACGCAGGTACTACGCTCTTCGTCGTCGTCGTCCTCGGCAGGTTACAATTGCTATAGCTCTCAGGCTGCTGAGCACACTCCAATTCTCCGCTTCTCGTCCTGGCCGCATCCACCACCACGGATACAAAGGCCAAGGCAACAACAACGTATGCTCGAATCATAACACGAAATCCACTCATTCCTGAGCCTCTCCTCATGCTTCAGAATATGCCACTGATTGCTGAAGTTGTTCCTAGATCGTCAAAGTTTCACCCCTCGAAATCGTGCCAAGATACGAGTTCTTGCTACTATCGATCGAGCTCAAAGAATCCTATTGATCTTCTTCGATAATATCCTTGAAGCGCATGCATACAATCTAGAAGATGATCTTGTGTACGACATGGGAAATGATCGTGTAGCTGTAGTAGTACTTGACGCATGCGCATTTTCCAATTGCCAAAACCTGGCACAGCAGCTGGCCGATTACGACTAGTCTCAGCAAGCACTCGGCAGATCAAGCTCTCTCACGGTCTACAAAGAAGATCTGGAGAATTGTCCTCCTGCCTGCAGTCGGCGCATCTCTCATTGATCTTCACAAAGGAGGACGATCAAAGCTCGATACAGCTATATTTGTAACAATCGATACAAAGGACATTTACAAAAGATTTCATTCCTGGTTCTTGAAATTGATTCAGAGTTCTTACTTGAGAAGAATTGCAGCAGAAGAATCGCAATGCTTGCTTTCAAGTGTAGCTCCTTCTATGCTTGCGTTTTGTTTCCGCAACGAAGGGAAGGAAGAGGAGGACGAACAGAAGAAGGACGAAGAGAGTCATCCTTTGTGCATGGGCGGCACATGAATCAGGCCGTAGGGGCGTCGCACGTCCTGCACCGGAAGGACCACAGCGATCATTAAAAACTGCAAAAATAATAGTTCTCCAATTCACAACGTCTTCATTGCTCGTCATCTCCGCACAGCACGTCACAGCCCGTCTCTCCTTCACAATCAATCATTCATTCCTGGCTCGAATCCCGTTCACGGACGTTGCAACCAAAGCGCAAGTGAATTCACGTACTGTACTGTGCCCCGGCCTCCGATTCAATAACCTCTTCAACATCCATCGCTTCTTTGTCGCAGCACAAGTACAGCAGCAGCAACTGGAGCCAGCCATGAATTTATGAAGTGGTCCAGATCTCTCCAGAAACTCGTGATGAAATCGTCCTCAGTCCTCGTCCTCAGACTTGTCCATTGTGTCTTGTAAGGGGACTAAAAGGAGGCAGAAATGGTCACATAAAAACCATTATCTATAGTGGAACATGTCAGTTGTAGGCCATTATGCCCGGTAATGTGCTTGTGAGATATTTCAGTGAGCATAGTAGGGTGAGCCAAAATTCCCAAACAGGCACAATGGCACCTGTACCTGGGATATTCCATGCCATAATTTTTTTAATTTTTTGCACAATGGGCATGTGGATTTTTTAACAATGGGTAGGTCAGATAGACTCAAAGAAGACAACAGTTCCATACTATGGAATGGTCAAGCCCTGCCAATTATATTACATAACACACCACACAAGCCCCTGATGGTGAGTGAGTTAGGCAACATACCCAACATACTGAACAGGGTGAGGTTATTCCATGACATTAAAAGTCTTGTCTGGGGTGGCAGATTCAGCTATCTAAAGAAAAAATCAAGTTCAACAGACACATCTTGGTCACTATATTATAAGTGTCACTATTTATATGGAAGATTATGTCATATAATGTGGTCAAGAAAATGATGTAATCTGCCACCCCAGACCCTTAACATGTCAAGAATGGCAGGGGGTGTGTGCTTGTGTACCCATGTTTGGGCAGGCATTAGAAACTGCACCAAACCCATGTTCTTAATTTCCATAACCATGGCTCTCAAAAACATCAAATACTCAGTTCTGATATGTAATACGGTTCTCAAAACTTTGAATCAAGTGTGGTGTGCTGGGGAACATGTGGGGGAATACATTGGGTACTTGGTAACTTGAGTAGAACAGCAGAAAACTGAAAAAATGTTTCAAGAAGATAAGTGTTGTTGTAACGGTTGAGGAAGATGTAAGGATTATTGGTACACAAATTAGATCAGCTGGTTGTATGACAAATGCTAAATCATTGAAACATCCATGGACTTGGTGTGATGTAGGTTGGGCTTTTGCTGCATATATGGCCTCTTCCAAGGTGGAGGTACATGAGCACCACTTTCCCTGCATATTCGGCCTCTTCTAAGGTGGAGGTAGGTGAGCACCACTTTCCCATGAGGCTGATTTTAGGGGATGGGGTTGCACAAAACTATACGGGAAAATAACATGGTAGAATTTGTTTAACTATGTTGAAGTGCTCCTTGTGTACAACAAAAAGTTCGCTGCAACCATCAAATCTGAACAACAGATCTGAAAAGCTTCCCCACTTTGTGAGGAAAATTTCTGAATTTAACAACACCAGCTGAAACTAGGAAAGCCCAAACCCTACCATCTGTGAATTAACATCGGCTGAACTAGGAAAACCCTAAACCCTAATACCTGTAGAGAACCAGAAAAACTCCCCATCAATGCACTTTCAGTGCAATCTAGAGGAAGTATGAATTGGAAACCCTAATCATATCTCAAACTTCTCAATATTGCTTAGTTACCTTCTTGAAGGTGAGCCCATGTGATCTTGCCAGAGTTATGTATGTCTAGCTCAGTGAATTCTTGGATTACATCAGCTATGTCCTTGTCATCGAGTTTACCCATTTCTCTCAGTTTGTAGATGACAAACTCAGCTTTACTGTGTCCCCACAACCAACCACACACACACAGCAAAATGAAAAAGTTAGTTGCAAACCCAATGAACTTCCCTTGTGAGAGCTGTCAACCGAAGGCAAACCATATTGATCTGCCAACACAATAAAAGGAAAACATATCCAATCACTTCAATGTCATAGTTGTACATGGAAATGCAGTTCCAGTGATGATCAAGGTGAATTTTGCAACACCTGAATTGTCTAGTCTTTGACAACTGGTGACTGATTGACAAATTCTTTCACACTTGAAACCAAGCTTGCTTCACAGTTCACTCTGTGGTCAAGTTCATGTTCTTTTCTTGGCTGTTATGTCAACAAGCTTCTTCCAGGTAAAGGTACACATGCTTGCTGTCACTCAAATGCTGAGACTGTATTTGCAGAATTTTCCAATGCACTCAATCCTTGTCAACAATAAACCTGATTGCAGTCAGGAGATGTAAAACAGAAAGTTGAAGGATCATGTATATACATACATACATATATATATATCAGAGAAGTGATTCACAGGTGACATGTCTATGGAATTACATAGAAATCACCAGAACAACAATTGTGAAGGTAACATGATGAATGAGTGCAAGTCATAACCTTATGAGAGTTGCTCACAAAGTGTCATACCTTCATCATCACAGTTTGCAGGTTGAGTATGCAAAACACAAAAGTAGAGAAAAGAAGAGAGAGGTTGAGTTGAAGAGAACAAACAATCATTCAGAATCATGGACAATTGATTGAACTGATGAAAGAGGAAAAAAGGTTTGTGGAGGAAAAGAAAAAATAAACAACCACACCCACCTGATGCAACCATTATGATCAAGGTCTGCTTGCACCAAATCGGCAAAAGTGAGTCCTCTTCGCAATACCCATTTGGCAATTGCTCGATGCCGTTTATCAACTCTCACTTCTGCCAAGTAGAGAAAGCATCTGGCGACCGCCAATGTGCTAACCAGCAGCCACAAAGCAGCGAACAGACGACCTTGAAAACTCCGGAATGTGTGATCTCCATAGCCAACAGTGGTGACAGACATGATAGTGCAATAAAGTGCATCAATCCAATGCAACTTCTCCATGTGCATCATCACTAAAGTTCCGACCACAATGCAGAGAATGGGGATACCGAGTGCAAGTCCCACTTTGACTCGGATCCGCATGCGATTGCCATGCTTGGGATTCAACACATATTTCTTGGCTGCTTGGTGATGGCTACCTTCCACAGCAGAGAGGAGAAGATGCTCCTGCTTGTCCAGCATGTATGTCACCATGCCACTCACCAAGGCATCAATGAATCCGAATCCCACGAGCACAAATCCGCAGGCGAAGAACTTGGTGAAGGGAGTCGCAGGAACGATGTCACCGTATCCGATGGTGCACATTGTGACTACACAGAAGTAGAGTCCATCCACGAAGGAGTTCGTCTCCAGTCCCGAGAATTCCTTGTTTTTCCAAGTGTAGATCAACACTCCTGCTGCAAGGTACACCATCACGCCTATCCCTGCTTGCAATACTATGGACGATCCTTTCTCGAATTCCGGCTTCTTGAGTGCTTCTTCTCCTCCTCTCTTCCCGCGCGTCGCGTTTGTAACTGCCGGAGACGTTTGGCATCTGTGTATTACCCTCTTGTTGGAGTTCTTGGGCGGAGTAGGGCAACTGCGGGTTCCTCCTAAGAGGAGTGGGCTTGTTGCGCTCGCTTCTGTATTCTCCGAGGTAATGGGTCTCTGTAGAAGAAATCCATCAGTTTCAGGAACTCTACATGCATTGCTCAAGCTCCATGTCCCGTAATCAATTGAAGATTTTCTCTCACGTTCGCGCAAGAATGGCGCGCTCTCATCGTCTGAGTCGTGCTCGTGTTCGTGTGCAGCAACAGCAGCAGCAGGAGTTTGGCGCTGCGCCAAGTCTTCACGAAGAATCCCATGTCGTTGCTCGCAACAATTCTGTCCCTCTAAGTCGCAGAGACTGCTGCGACAGTACTGCGAAGATTTGGGTTCGGGCATTTGGAGATCTGAGAATGCTACCCTTGTTCTTCGAGGCGACGGCGCGCTGACAAAAATGTCGTCCATCTCCCCTCCTCCTCCTCCTCCTCCCCACCCCCTCGTCCCCCCGAGAAAGATACTTGATCTCCAAAACAAGAGGGCAGACAAACTCACCGCACTGGAAGACACGAATACTCAAAGAAAAACTTCAGGAAAAAAGACACGGTGACTCTGAGAAACATGCTCTGCAACAGGCTAAGCGTACGTCGCTCCCAAAGACTCTCCGCAAAAAACAAACCGTTTCCCAAAGCTTGAGCAAGTGCGCGAGTCCTCCCCAGAGTCACACGAAGCACTAAATCCGGCGGAAGAACAAAGAAAGAATCCGCTTTCGGCAAAAACCCAATTCAAAACAACAAGCGACGGAACTTTTCGACAGAAATTTTTAGCAGAAAAGCGGAAAAGGTGCAAGGAATTTCTACGAAAGAGAAGAGCGCTCACGCAAAGGCGTGCGAGAATCTCTTCTGTTGCAGAGAGTGCGCGAGGAGAGAAAGAGAGAGACGTCTTCTACGCTGCTGCAGGCGAGAAGGCGCCGAGGGGTCGCCCTACGGGTAATGACGGGTGACCCGACCCGATACATCAGCTTCACACGCAGCCGCAACCCGGCATTTCCACAGGCGATCTCGGTTGCAGGAATCAGCTTGTGGGAGCCAAAGTTGGGGGCTGGGAAGGGGGTTAATAATTTAGGCGCAATTTTTTCCCTTCTTCTCTTTGGGGGGGGGGGCAGGCAATGGCGAAATCAGAGCCTACAATTAGTGTGGGGGTAACGCCGCATGCTGGGGGCATTACCAAAATAAGGGGCCTAGGCGGCCAAGGCTTTAGCCAAGTCCGGCCTTGCATTTTGGGAATGTCCCTCGCCTATGGGCTGTACCCATAGCCAAGCACAAGGTGAATGTACCTAAACCTAATAACCCATATAATTTTAAATTTGGCACCTGAGTTTTTTTATTTTGGAAATTTTAAAAAATAAGGAATACATCTAATAATACCAAAATAAAAAAATAAAAACAAACAAACAAACAAACCAGAATAGTTTCCAAAACTTTCCTGTTGTCCTCGTGGGTAGATGGTTCACAATTAGTATTATTTATTTGTGCAGAGCCAAGGTTTGAATAGTGCTGCTTATTACATTTTGAAAAAAATTTAAAATAATTTAATCTATGCCAAAGTTGCAGACCAGTTCACATCAACTACATGCCTAAAAATTTATTATAAAAATAAAAATAAATAGAAATAAAAACTTGCATATTTGGCAAAAGTAACAACTACATTCCTAATTCCACCCCACTGCATTTGTAACCCTAGCTAAATTTTTTTTTTAAATTACCCAAAAAAATTAATTGGATTTTTAGAAAATGAAGAGCCAGACCCTGGATAAAACTAGTTTAGGGCACCCAACTCCTATTTTCATGGCTATAAGGTGCCCTCCAAATATAATAATAATAAGAAAGATCTTGAAATTGTTAAGGCACCCATACTTTGCTCTTGAGTCATAAAACACAGTAAGTGGAACTAATGCATCAAGATGAGCACTAGTGAGGCTTATGTCATTCAACCAAATGTGAACTTTTTTGTTACAAAACTAATTTGTCCTTCCAAATAATTCTTAAAATTCTATATATCTCACATCATAAGTCCAAAAATTTACAGAAATCACCTCCAAGAGATCCAACTCATCAAGGGCTTTCCAACAACACCAAGAGTGTGCCCAAATCTCCCCCCCCAATCAAATCATAGGTTCTCTCCATCTGGAATATAACCAAACTGGACCTGGAATCAGCTTCTGTTGGAACCTGAGCTTGGAACCAACCTGTGTCATTGGCATCAGAATCTGATTGCAGACATTTTTTTTATGCAACTTCCAGTTTTCTATGCAAAACATGTACTGAGTTTTGCAATTTGTGAGGCAGGTGAGTTGTAGATAGATTCTACTATAATTTTGCAGGTAGCCAGCCACTTTGAATAGATTGTACAATGTTGATGTTTTGTACTTTGATTTTCAAGTAGATGCATAAGCAAGATCATGGTTACCTTTTACATGTACATATGATGGATGTGAGGCCCGACCCCTCACCTTTCAAACACAATGCCCTAGATTCCTTAGGACAAATGAAGCTTTCCATCAAGCCAATGTAATGTGTGTATGTGTGTGTTTTCAAGACTAAAAACAATAAGATTTTGAAACACTAGAAAGGAATTTGACAATGTTGTTGTTATACTTTGTTTTACTAAGAGTTTCTTTAATTTTATCAAAAGGGGGTTGGACACCCATCTTTTTGGCTAGTTAGACATGTATGCATGTATGCACATGACTTCCCTCTATAACATTTGTTTGTGCCAAAGGCATTCCTTCCTATTTCAAAATATGGCACCAGCTATAACATGAAAGAATAGCATGGAAGTGATTGTAAAGCCCTAATGTGCATGGCTAAACCTACACCTTAAAAAAGCTTCATGAAGTATGGCACATTTGAAAGCAATAAATGGACATTATGGAAATGGTCATCTCCAAGATGTAGATTATGTGACTTTGTGAACTGTATGCTATTTTGAATTGCATAAAGTTTTGTGGGTTTAAACCATCTAACTAACAAAAGAAAATTGTACAATGTTATTATTTGTTTTGCATTGTTTTCTTAATTTTAAGCCATGTTGTTTTCAGTTATGAAAGTTTCTGAAGTGTGAGCACGATTGGGGTTTGTAAGAGATATGTTTTATCATATTTGCATGAAGATATGAAAAAGGAGTTGAAGTTTTCCATGGAAGCACAATGTTGGAGCAATAACATCATAGCATTGATGGATATGAAATTGTATTACAACATTATTAACATTTGAACAATAACTTGTATAACTTCTTGCGTTTTGTACTATTGATAAACATTATGCTTGATGCAAAGTTTCCTAAACAAAATATTTACATGAACAAAAAATCAAAGATCAAAATATCAATCAAACAATACACTTATTTTCAAAAACCTTAAAGCTAAGAGCAAAACATTGGGTTACATGTGTTATGTGTTTTGCCCATGTTTTACCATGAGGTCTATTTATGTTACAGGATATCTAAGGGGAACTAAGGGGATTACACAAAGTTTATTTAAGGGGTTATTTAGGAATTTCTTAAATTAGGGGATACTTAAAAATCAATTAGGGAACTACCAAAGGCCTATTTAAGGATTATCTAAAGATACATGCAACAATCTACCTAGACCCTACCCTAGGATACATGAAGACTATTTAGGGAGACTACTTAGAGCCTTCCTAGGGAGTCCAAGGAAACATCTAAATATCTACCTAGGTTATGGTATACCAAAAGGTTGCTTAAAAAGTTTTACATAAAGCTTACCTATGGGGCTACCTAGGGGTTATCAAAAGGTTACATAGGATGTTACATAAAACTCATTTAGAAAGTTACCTCGGAACTACACAAGGAGATATTTATGGGCCTATCTATGTTATGGGATACCTAAAACTACTTTAAAACTATCTAGAGTAGGTTATGGGATATGTGAAGACTACTTAAAGCACAATATAAAGGCAACTTGTGAAGCTAGCTGAGGGGTACTTAAGAAATATTTAATGGACTACCTAGGGTTGGGGCTAGATTGAATTTACATAAGGGGTTACATAGGGGTTATTTAAGGCTAATTAATAATTCTTATATAAATTGTATGTAGCTATTTTAATATATTATTAAATAGACTTTAGATATCCCCTAAGTGAGATAGTTTCATAGATAGTATCATGCATGCCAATGTCATGGGGTTCGTTTCTTTGAATGTTCATCCATGATGTGTTATGAACTTATACATAATTCTTAATTTAATTTCAATTCATTCTTAGTTAGCTTTTAGTTAAGTTTAAGTTCATTTTAGTTCACTTCAAATTCATTTTCAATTAACTTGTAGTTCACGTTTAGTTAAATCCTAATTCGCTTCTGATTAATTCTTGATTCATTTTTAGTTGAGTTTTAATTAACTCTTAGTTCACTTTTAGTTAAATCCTAATTCACTTATAATTAACTCTCAATTCATTTTAATTGAATTTTAATTCATTCATAATTCACACATGGGTGGACATGGGCCACATTTAAATTTGAAGTTTTTTTAATAATTACATTGAATTAGGTGCCCAAAAGGTATAAAAAAATATAATATTCCACATTACCTTTCATATGTTTAACACCAATTTTTGGTATGTTTTCTTATCATAATTTTGTTATATTTTTAGTTTTTCTTTACAATAAAATATCATTGAATTTTTGTTTCACATGTGTTGTGTTTTTGTTTTCTTATTTTCTAGATTTGGGAAATTAAGCTTACTTTTGTTTTCATTTTGGTTTAGGAAATCTTATAATCTTGGTTGTTTTCATGCCTACGACAAATAGCTCTTATGTAAACCTTTACATAAGTTTTTGATAACTTTTATCTTAGATAACTCATAACCTAAATAGTATTTTGGGTGATTTTTAAATATTTTTTTTATAGTTTTTTATATTATTTAGGTAGCTCTTAAATAATTTTTAAGGTATCCCCAAACCTAAAAAATATATTTGTATAACTCCTTAAATAGGTTTCATGCAATTTTTTAAATAGCTTTTAAATATCCCCTAACCTAAATAGACCTTTAAATAGGTTTTTAAATAAGCCCTACATAACCCATGTAGGTTTCATTGTCCTTATCCCACATGAATAGGTGGGTAATGAAATAAGTAAATATAAAATAAACAAGTACCACCATGAAAGGTACCCCACAGGTAAATAAGTAGGTATTTCGTAAGTAAGTATCCTTTTACTTAATAATTTTTTAATTTATGTGACCATGCATAATTTAAGTAGATTATAATTTAAAATTTAAAAAAACTATGGTGGTTACTTTTGAAAATTCATCTTTAGTTTGAATTTGAGGAGTGATCTTCACTTTGATGGATGAACTTGATGGATATTTCAAAAGGGAGAATAAGTGAACATAAAAAAAGGAGCCCAACCCAAAGTAAAAATTATTGAAAAGATAATCTTAATACTTTATCATAATAATAAAAATGATGTTTGTGTGATTTGAACGATATTCTTCGAAGCCTAACTCAGTCACTCCTTAACATGTCTTTCATCCATGTTATTTATATTAAAATAATATTAACTTATCTTTTTCAAGCCTAAATATATAGCCTTTTTCCCCTACCCATTTACATGGACAAGAATTTTTATTTTATTTTAGATTTGGGATGAATAATGATGAACTTTTGAAAACCATATGAAAACATACGAAAACCTTGCCCTTGAAGTCATTACATTCATATGAAATGATGTGCAATTAAAGCCAAACTTAAGAAAACCCACAAACTCACTCAAGTAGAAGAAAAAATTCAACCAATTTTTTTGTGTACAATTTAAATCATACATTGAAATAAAATACTAACATCATAACTTAACTCCAAACAAAAGCCCTTTAGCTTGGATGAAGTATCAATAAATTTTGTTTGCTTTAAGGTTTCATCTAGTAGGTTATCACATAATTCCAATCTTAAAAAGGCCCCTAAACTTCAAAGTTTAGGGCTTAAGGTTTTATTTCATTCAATTTAGGGTTCCATCTAGTGGATTATCACATAATTCCTTAAAAAAAAACAACCCCACAAATTGGACAAAACTTTCCTTAGTTTTGGAGCTTTATTCGATGAGGGTTGTACAAATGAACCTATGAATGGATGAAATTTTATCCAGTTTTGAAGTTTTATTGAGTAATTTTGTCCACTTTAGCGTTCCATATGGAGGGTTTATCCCATAATTCCAGACAAAGAAAGGCCCTACGACGTAGATAAAAGTTTACGAAACTTTGTCCGATCTAGTTCTTCATGTATGGTTCATTGCCAAAGCCAAAAATAGATTGGACAAATTTCATTATATTTTACTCAACAAGACTTTAACTTACAGCCCACCAAATTCATTGCTAACAAACACCGAGATCACTGATCAAAGTTCCGTCCTATTTTGAAGTTTTGTTTGGTGGGGGCCGCGCGAACGCGAGCCCCCGCTGCCACAAATTACGACGTGCATGCCCCCCGTAGGAAGATGCTAGGGTCACCCGCACCTTAGTGCAATGGATCAGGGTCCCCTAGGCCATCGGCCATCCTGACCACCGATCGACCCCGCCCAGGTAAGTATGTTACTCAGCTTCTCTTGGACATTTTATACTTTTTCATTTCACATGTTGCACCAAACACTATGGGTTAACTCCCGAAACGCCCTCTTCCCTCCACGCTTCCGACCCTTTCGTCTCCACTTCGCGCACAGATCTCTGCGTGCCTGCGGCTCTCTTTGGGAGTAGCAAGCGAAAAGAGCGAGCTCTTCCTGTGCGCACACAACTGAAATTTCTTTTTTTTCTTGTTTGGTGTTTTTTCCTCATATAGATTGAATTATTTTTTTACAGTGGAAGAGATTTGGTTCAGATTTTTTTTTGTTAACAGTGTAAGAAATTTGGATCAGATTGTTTTTTGTATACAATGTAAGACATTTGGGTCTCGTTGTTTTCTGTTTACAATGTATGAGATTTGGGTCAGATTTTATTTTTTTTGGTATACAATGTAAGACATTTGGGTTTCATTGTTTTCTGTTTACAATGTAAGGCATTTGGGTCAGATTTTTTTTGTTTACAATGTAAGAAATTTGGGTCTCTTGTGATACAGTCTTCTTGCAATCTACTTTGCATAAGTTTGCGAGATCAGAATCTTGAGTTCTTTAAGCACAAGACATGAGATAGAGGATTTGACTATGGACTGGAAATCTAAAAGCAGCAGCAATGTTGAATGAATGTATCACAGGGAATGTGAGCGCAAGGAGATCAGCTCTACATCTTTATGTGGAGCAACAACAACAACAACAGCGCAGGAGCATCAGAGCAGTGCACTGAGCTTTTCGGTGATTGCAATCCTGGAATTCCCTCATCAATAGAGTGGAAGCCACAAATTCACCCCTAGAGCCTTCAAGATTCGATCACCAGAAGCACATGGACTCAGCTCTCGTGACTCAGCTCTCTATCTCTCTCTGGACCTGTGAATCTCTCTTGGCTTTCCTACAAACTCTAATGTCCTTTTTGCACGCTCAGGCTATTCGATATCTGTTTCTTTAAGACAAATCCAAACAAAAAATATCAGTGTGGAAATCTCAAATTTGTAGAATCGTGCAAGTTCCAGCCAAATTATTCTGTGTGATGAGAGATTGTTCCAGTGCAATGCTATGATAGACCAACCATGTATGAGCAAGATTTTGATATATCCTCAGAGGGTGATACTTGAATCCAGGATCAATTGATTGATTCAAGGAAAGAATGACATAGCTGTGACTTGTTGCAAAGACAAGGTTTATATGCTTCACATGAACTTGTAAACTGAAATCTGTTGCAACAAGTCTCAGTTTACCCACTTCATTATTGTTGTGATGCATTTTTGTTGTGGGAGATAGTTGAACCTGGTGGACACATACGACTCAGTGTAATAGTATTGGGGCAAAATTGCAGATGGCACATGCTGAGAGGCAGCTTCTTGCTTGTTTGTACACTCATGGATTCAGATGTTAGATGGTGAGAGGCAAGTTCTTGCTTGCTCATGCACTCATGGATGTGGACAACCAATTTCACTCTGGGTCTCTGAATCTGGTAAGCCACAATACCCCCCTTATGTCATTTGGGTCACATGAATTTGGTTATAACTATCCATGAGCAACACAACTCCATCACAAATTCAATGTTGTCTCTTTTTGTTCTTATTCTTTACAGCAATGTAAGATCAAATTGTTCATACTTCCTGCTGTCAGTAGTGACACAAATTGTTGCTGGAAATTGAAGAATTGCCCTTTGATGTTATAGGAAAGTTCACTAGGTGGTACCTTAACAAAATCTATTGCGAGGTTTGCGAGCTCAGGAAGATGTTATGAGTGCCTTCTTCCTTAGCCAAATCAAATTCATGTGGCATTCACCTGATCAAGTTATCTCATGAGAGATGTTCAAAATTTCAAAGAGATGTAATGTTCTAATTTGATCAAATTGTAAAGAATCTTCAATCTCTACTTGCTTTCATACATTGCTTCCCCAACTGCCTCAGGTAGCTCTGCAGAAGCATACCCAGACCATTCAGACTCTTGCTTTATCTGATAACAGAGAAGTATTCAGTGGACTTTGGTAAGGTTAGTGACCCAACTTATCAGTGATTGGTTTCAAAAGCTTCTAGGTGCATGCTAGGTGTGACCATGATATACAAGCAAAACTTTGACAGGTTTATGAACAAGTTACCTTGAGCATGGAATCCTCCATTCTGTGTCCTTTGGGCAAGCCCAGATACAAGCACAAATCATCTGCCAACCCAAATCATTCACATACAACAGCCACATTTTTCAATAAGTGTCATCCACGTCAGTAGGCAAGTCTAGCTCTACCTGCAGAATGCTCCAGATGTCACTTGCCCCATCAGTGACTCTGTTGAGTCCCATTCAAAATCTTCTGCTTCATTGGTCTCTTCACTTGGTCTCTCTCCATATCAAGCTCGCCTGAAGGTCTTGACACTGTCATCAATAACAGAGGCTCCTCAGGTGAAGGTTTCAAATGAGAAGAAGGTAGGTTATCAGGTTCATTCACTGCTAACTTTGTTTCAACTCACAGACCAAAGAGTCTGACTGGGCACCACCAGAACCTTCATCATCATTTACTCTGATGACTGTTTCCTCTACCAAGCAGGAGCCAGTAGATTCTCCCAATACATTGCAGAGTTGGTTGAGGTGACTCCTGAGAGCTTGAAGATTGAGATCCTGGGTTCAGGGGAGCTAAGCCAGGTGCCTCAAATTCTGAACAACCTCTGCCATCCAAAGCTCGGGTTGAAAGCTCTTCTTGGAGACAAGATTCCTCATCTTCATCTGTAAGTTCTTCAAAGGTGGCATGTTTTGGTCCTGACATTATGGTAGGTTGACAAGAACTCTCTCTTTGGACTGAGTGATCAACAAGGAGGCAGTTCGAAACACCAAGAAGCTGAACCCCTGTAGCACTCTTCATGATCAAGACAACATCTGGCATCAGTCACAACAAGTCATAGAATTTTGGGTATCCTTCACTGTGATATTGTAATGATTTGCAAACACTGGCTTCAGTTTACTTGCTGGAATGCCTTGAGAGTTCTCCGAAAACGGCTTCTGTGGAAACTGCTCACAGTCATTCTTCAAATCCCAGATGAGACCTCTTTGCCATGTCTTTCATTGCACAGCTTTTGAGCTGGAAAGAGAAACACATGTTCATGTCTAGGACAGACTACTTCTGCAATGTCTGGGACCACAATAACCAGTTCTTTCACTTTTAAGAAGCCATGTACCCAAGGGTCAAGCTTCATTCCAAACTGCTCCTCAAATGCAGGTTTTTATGTCAGAGATGTCCATCCCATGCCTCTGCACATTTGGATTGTTTGCAAGAGATCGTTCCAAGAACCTTGTTGATGAGATATCAGCAGTTGAATGAACTCTGAAGACTCAGTACAGGCAACACTGGTCGTGAGAGTCATGCATGATACACAACAAACTAAATCAAATAAAAGCAGAAAAGCCCACTATTGACCATTGAAATTGAGGACTTCACCAGAAATTATTTAAGGAGAATTGGACCTATATTACATCTACAAGAAAGTGAAGTATTCCTCTCTAGAGCTTATTGCAACATTGAAAATTTTGCAATCTCAAAAAAGAAATACCTTTGTTGACACCCTAGAGAGATCATGCTAAAGTACCAGGATCCAATACTGGAAGATATCTGTCGGGACATCATAAACTGATTACTCTAACCACTAAGGTACATTGACCCAAAATACCAAGGACCCAAAATAGTTCACTGCAGAATACAACTTTTGTGTAGGTGCTGTAACCCCAACGGTTGCATCACTTAGCTCACAGCTATCAAGTGCCACTACTAGAAACATGTGCTGATCACCAGTGACTTCACAATTCAAGCTAGATGAGAAATTAGGCTTCTTGAATCTATAGCTCAAATGCAAGAATGCAAAATTTCCCTCTCTCTTCACTTAAATTAGTTGTTCCAAAACCCATCTCTCAACAGCACGTTGTAACCTGTAACTCCTTCAAAACTTCTCAGCCCTGCTAGAAAACTACTGCCATGACATCATTTGTTTTGATGCTCAAGGAGAGTACTGAACAAGAGAAGCAATGACCTCCAAGCCATACTTGAAACTGTTTGAAGCTGGGGTAACTTCAACATGGAGTATTGGATCAACATGGAGATGTCACAAGAGCTATAGCCACTGGTGGAGATGACATCACAGTAAAGCTTGATCCTGATGAATCTGTCATCCCATCTGCTTGAGAAGATTTTGTGGACAGTGCTGAAACCTGTGACCACACAATTCCAGTCTCATTTACCAAAACCTTTACCATGCTTGTCACTTCAGTACTGGAAGCAGAGGAAGTCCGATAGATTATTCTGTTGAGACACTGCCATCATGCAAAATCCAGCTGCTCCTGGCTGATCAATCTACTTGGAGTGATGAGCTTCACACAGTTTCCATATTGTGAATAACTTGCAATTCTTGCACAAATACCTACGTAAAACCTCAAAAGTAGGAGTGCCCAAATCGTAGCTGGGATAGAAATCAAGCAAACCCCAGACAATTTTCTGGAAAGGAATTAAAACTCTCAAACTGAAAGAAGCATCCAAAAATTCAGGTCTTGGTGGATCATCTGGCAGATTCCCCGAAGGGATCAGAATAGAATCCAGAACTGATACTGCAGCAACATCTGAGAGACAACAGCTGTTGCATCAAACAACAATACCAAATTTTCGAGAGAGCTGTCCAGAGAGCGCTACTGTTTTATGGTCAAGTCAGTGCCGCCTTTACTTGGCTCTTTCTTTCTTTCAATAAGCCTCTTCTTCGCACTTCAAATGCTTTTTCGCTCAAGCTCTTGTCACGGATCACAGCGCTCTTCGTCTCTTCTCTCTCAAGCTCCTCTCTATGTACGTTTTGTTGTATACAGATTCTCTGCTCTCAAGTACGTGAAATTTGATGTCTCGTTCTGCTCTTGCATTTCTTGCTGTCCAAATTCACTGTCGAAAATTCTGGATTTCACAACCCTGGTTTCAACTACCACTAGTATGCTTGCCAGCAGCCATCTCTCGTCATAGCCTTGATTCAACACGCCACGGGAGGGGAATTTAACAAATGTTCAAAGGGCGGCAACAGCTCAGGCACTCAAAAAGTTAAATCAATTTGAGCGATGGCAGGGCTCAAGTACTTAGGAAGCTTTGATGTTTGCTCGGCTCTCCACTCCACCATAGCCCCAAATATAACTCCCCTTTGGACTCATCTTTCGCACCTTTGCACTTGCCAAGCTCCTCTCGTTGTCTCACATCCTTACTCCTAAACAACCAAAACACATATGGCTACACACATGAGGCAAACCTTGAGTCCATCCAGCCTCGCCAAACAAGACCCGGCCCCCACCCCCTACACACCCCCATTCAACCAAGCCTTTTTTCCCATTGCTCCCCACCCCACTTCTCGCCTCCCAAACCTTCTCCAAAACACCCCATACCTTTACTCTTCCCCAAGAAAGCCCACACTCCCTAGAAGTATGCATCTCCAAAAACCTGAGCCCTTCCGCTCCCACGATTTTTTTTGCCTTAAGGATAATCAAACTCTTTGAGTAACACATCCCTTCCACATGCCACATTCATTCTCCCCAAGGCACATCTCCTTCTCTTGCCCTGGAAACACCTCCCATTCCCCAAGATTCACATATTCTTCAAGCCAGGGAAATGTCGCTACTCCCCAAATCTATTCTCCATTCCTTGAAGCCAACTTCCTTTTCCCCCACCAAGGAGAAGTCTTTACTCCCCAGCCCAAGGCCAACTTACTCTCCCCTCCAAAGGAGACATGGCTACTCGCTTAAAACTACTTTCCATTCCCCAAAGTTACCTTACTCTCCATGTTAGGAAGAAACCATTGCTCCTCTATTCTCCATTCCTTGAAGCCAACTTCCTTTGCCCCCACCAAGGAGAACTCTTTACTCCCCAGCCCAAGGCCAACTTACTCTCCCCTCCAAAGGAGACATGGCTACTCACTTAAAACTACTTTCCATTCCCCAAAGTTACCTTACTCTC
>Ga0116227_10003465_pt1 | contig 35012 bp, 27 predicted proteins | sample S1TSphgellanicum_FD_89693 | JGI IMG/M metagenome (GOLD analysis project Ga0116227, IMG submission 89693) | Host-associated microbial communities from peat moss isolated from Minnesota, USA - S1T2_Fb - Sphagnum magellanicum MG | ecosystem: Host-associated > Plants > Peat moss > Unclassified...
CTTGCAATTTTCATTGCACACGGCTTTCTCTATGTATCTATTTCATATTTATGATGAAGTTCATTTTCATAATAAATTTTTTCCTTGTAATGTACCTGCCAAGAAGTTTATTCGAGTAATATCGAGATACCAAATTTTTTTGGTGAGGGGATACATTCCAGAAAAATTTGAACATATTAATTCTCTTTTTTTTCGAAAAAAGGGTTTTGTCAAAAATTTCAAATCATATTTTTTCCATACAGAACGTATTGTATTTTTATGCTTACAAGCCAACATTTTAGCACATGAAAATCGAAGTATATATTGTACCTGATACAAATTCTTCCTATTTTGGCATCTGCTATAGTAGCAGAAGAGAGAAACACCAGACAGAATTCTTCCTTAGATCACAGAAACATCTGCACCCTTCTTTTTAAACCTTTGAAGTGTAACCTTTTTCTCTTCAGAAGATTATTTAAGCTTGCCATTCGAGCTACAAAGAAACTGTCTTGAGCTGCAAAAGCTGTAAGAACCTGTAAAACTGACTATTGGCTACTCCCAATTTGGTACAATCTGAAATATTGGAATCCATTTGAGGCATAAAAATCATCTTAATATCTGCATACTTGGCTGAGAACACTTATCAAAAACACCAATGCTTAAGCCATTTGAAGCTTGTTGTATTGTTAAATCCAATAAATTGCAAGAGACACCAATAGAGTCTCTGTCTAGATATGCAAAGTCAAAGACATCAGGATATCAGGACCTATCAGATAATCTAAAACCTTCTTGAAATGGTTAGCTTAGAATTAGACTAAAAAAGAAAAACTGGACAAGAATTAGACTTAATGAGAAGATCCAAAAAGCAAACTCGCCCATGAAAGAAGTAGAAGTTAGCTACAAGGAATATCATAATAGGAAAAGAATAATGTGTACATACCTGGACACCAGATATTGCCTTGACAACAGTTGATTTCCCATGCGCCACATGACCAATTGTACCTGATAATATCAAAGACCATAGCATCACTTTTGGCAATAAGAAACTGATCTCTCCTCTCCCCTGGTTCTGGCTTTACCAAATTCCAGAAGACCTCTTGAAGTGAAGAATAACTTCAGGCAAAACAAGCCTAACTTGTTGTGGCCAACAAGACCTGACTTCATCCACATACCTATCCCTCTGCCCTACAGCTGCATCCACCGTGTGTCTATAGTGAAGGAGAAGAATCGAACTACAGACAACTTCAGCCAACTTTTTGTTGCTCTAAGTATCTTTTGCAACAGAAGTGTGCAAGAAAAAAAAAATCAGAAAATTTACAGAAAAAGCTCGAAAAGAAACCTTGCGAAGAATGTAAGCTTGATTGCTCAAGGAGCACATGGAGCCTCCTTTAACAAGGAAAAAGCTTACCACCAAGTAATCCGGACAGAAGGCCAAAATCCATCGACAAAAGCGACAACTGCGACATAGAGAAGACCAGAAAGACAGAGCAGTGGAAGAGTTACCAATATTGATGGTGGCTTGCCGGGAAATCACCTCCGGCGACAAGGGATGCAACGTAGTCACGTCCAGTTTACTGAGATCCTGCTCCATCAGCCCACGCTTCGCCATGTTTGCGAGCTTCCAAGATCACACTAGCTCCTCAACCTCCTCTCTCTCCCCCCTCTGTCTCCTCCTCCTCCGCCACCCCGAGTCCCCAAAAACACCACCCCTGAAAATCACAAAGACGTCGCACTAGCTATGGCCTGAGCCCTCAAAAAAAATTCAGAAAAAACTCCCAGCTAAACTTAACGCAATGCCTCTACTCTGAAAGAAAGCCAGAGGATTTGGACACTGAGAAGTGCAACAGAAGGATAAGGATTGCGAAGAGAAAGCTCCAACAACGCAACCAGCCAGCCAACGAGACACGGAGGAGAGAGAGGAAAGAAAAACAGAGCTGGGTCGTTTCGTGGGCCTTCAAACCCTAATTTGTTGCCTCTGGGTTTTTTAAGGGTTAGGGTTAGGGTACCAGGGTTCAGATCCTAATTCCAAATGGTCCCCCAAATCCATGTATAACCTGCGGTTCTCATCATTTCTATGAATATATACCATGAATAGCGTTTCTTAGGATTGAAGAAAAAGATTTCCTCTGGGTTGGGTTGAAGAGGAAATTTGAGTTTCCTCCAGTGTTGGACTGGTATATAGGTTGTACTCAGATATCAACCCGTGTATCAATATGAATATGAACATACCTGATCAGTCGGGTATGGTTTGCTCATCGTATTGCGGTTGAAACCATATTGTCATGGCATGTGAAAATTGAATATTTCGACTCATATCACATCCAACTGGTAACAACATTTTAAGTACTTTGATTTATATTCATACACAACTATTTATGAGTATCAATGTCATGGTCTGTGTATCAACTTTTTTAGGGTGTGAGTTGTAAATTGTAAGCTATATTGTTCTTCAGCATGGTGGGAAGTTGCTACATTATAATTAAGGGCAACTTTTCAATGTTGGCAGGCTCTAGCCCTAATCAATGATGCATTAGTGATGAATATAAAACCTCTTCAAATCAAAGTTGTCATAATATATTTTACTAATTATATCACTTATCAAGTGATGATTTTTTTTCAACTTGAGATCTACATGTGTAAATGAATTTTATGCCTTTTATAATATTAATAATATTAAAATTTTCCAATTTGGTAGCCTTAGCCTTTGAGCAATGACGTATTTGTGATGATTTTGGGACATCTACAAATCAATTTGGTTGTGACCAATGTTTTGTTGGGTTTTTTAAGGGTTCATCAAGGATTTTTTCCTTCCAACTTATGCAAAAAATTACACTTTTTTGTGGCACTAGACATTAAATCAACATATTCATATTGATACTATGTACCTCTATGGTATCACACATTTCAATAACATGATACTCATACCATTGTGTGAAAATTGTAAACTTTGTACATAGTGATACCACCTGGTATGAGTTTTCATATTTTTACCTCAATACTTGTATTGCTATGGTATACAATTTTTTTTAAAAATCAAATACTCATACCAGATGGGTATGTTAAAAATCCAATACCAATCCAACATTAGTTTCCTCCTATGTTATTTCTTATAATGTATTTTCAATTGAGTTTTCTTTTTTTTTTCCCCTTCTTTTAGTCATCAAATTCATGGTTCTACTTTTGGGTTTAACAGACTTTACATGTAACTTTAGTGCTTATGGGGAAAATTGTATTGGTGAAACAACATGCATGCATGCATGCAAGGAAGGGGGATGAATTCAAGGATCTAATCATCAGATTCTATGCACCTTACACCATAGATGTAAAACATGAAACTTTTGCATCCCCTTTATAAAAGTCAAAATCTGAAATGTCCAATAGTATAAGAATTTGTATCAACAATCTTGCATCTTTGTGAATATGCTAGAACTTAGAACTTGTAAACAACAAACAGAGCAACTTGATGAAAAGTTGTTGGAGGTTATTGTTAGCGCATGTGCATTTGTGTTTCTTTTTGAAAAAGTTCAGAGAAGCATGGTTCTACTAAATTTTAGAGGCTTATTTGATTGTGTATGTAGTTTTGGAGGTGTTGAGTTCATGCACTAAACTTAAGGTTGGACTTATGAAAACATTCGTGTTATGGAAATGCAATAGTTAAAAGAATTTAAAGAATTGTGTATTAGGATGCATAACTTATGAATAGTTGAATAGGTTTTGTGAAGGAGTTAGCAAAGGAGTTGAAGAATTGTTGTTGATAGAGAAAAGCAAGGGAGATTATTCAAGTGAATTGTTGTTCTTGAAACTATTATTTTTGATGTTAAATGCAATGTCCATAAAATGAGACTTCTTGTTTAATGTTTTCTAAGGAGAGAGTGATGTCTGAACATTTTTGTTCATTGATGTAATCTAAATTAACATTTTTTTTAATCAAATAATCTCACATGAAATTGTTAAAGGTCAAATCAATAAATGATTTATTTTTGGATGTATGATTTAAGGGAACAAAATCATAGTTTTAAATAAAAATATTTAAGCATGAATCACTACTAGAGAGGTAGATAGTTGTGACAAAGTGCAAATTGTGCGCATTTGACTTGGCATTTAGTTCCTTGCATTGTGTGAGATGTCAAGTTCAATCAGAACATTCATAACTATTCAAACCTAGGATGGATCCTTGCAAAATTATTATGTTTTATTATAATAATCAAAGAGTTAAGTGAACATAAACAATAGAAGGATCAATGTGCAAAAGTATTGTGTAAGGCTACAAAGAAGGTGTGTTTCATTTAATCCACAAGAATGGTAGGAGGAACTTGAAGAGGGTTTAGCTAAACCAATGACAAAAAAATTTAAAATCGGAGAGGAGTAGAAAAGTATCAATAATAGTGAAAATAGGGTTGCATGATCTTCACACTACCCCATTTCTTAGTTACAAACCCATCAAATGCATTTCAGTAAAAAATTGTATTGATAAAAAATAGGCAACAATTTGAAAAATACTTGAAAAATGGGCATCTTATAGACCAATAGGGCAAATAATACAAAGGGTGTAAGTTTTTCTTCATGGAAAAAATCCACCCACACTCAATATGAGTGCATCTAATAGTGTTTATCACATTTAAAATAATGTGTAAGTTATTTTTTCATTTCACCTATCTTATTATTTAACAAAGTTATTTGTTTGTTTTGTCATGTTGAGCTTTCTTAAACCATAATGGCCCCCTCACATTCTTGGTATCATTGGAGAAGTTTTAATGTGTAGAAGTGACCAAAGATGGTTTTATAATGTTTAAACCATTGTTTTTTTTTTTTTAAATTTTTTGAGTTCAACCAATTCATGATTAATGATTAAATAAATTTGATTAATCTTTTGTCATGTTCTAATTTTGAAGTTCAAAGGAAAGGATTCACTTGAACACCAACAACAAAAACACATTATAAAAACTTAGATAAAAAGGAAGTTTAAACATAAAAAGAGAAAAGAGATGAAGAATGGCAAGGTAAAAACATGAATAAAAAGCAATGTACAAAGGAAAAGAGAGGACAATAGGAATTTTTAGAAAAGAAAAAGGGTGGGTGCCCATGGTGCACTTTAAACCTCAAAGAAAAACTAGAATTAAAATTCAAAAATAGTTTGATTCAATTTTAAATTGAAATCCAAATTGGAATTGATGTTCAATTATAGAAAATCTAGTGTCAAAATGGAATTTAAATTCAATTCCCCACCCAATTTAACCATATGCGTGTTATTATGCATTACAACAAATCATGGTTTTTCAAAAGGTTCAACTTGACTAAATTGTCCGCATTTACCAAAATGATGTCCACTTCGGCTAAAGGCATGGGGCATGAAGACACATGGTTCTTTTGGTTTTTTTATTTATTAAAGTGACCATTTTGACCAAATGTTAAATCATACATGTGGTCAAAAGAGACAAATTTTTAAAATGGTCCATTAGCATGCCCATGTTTTAATCAAATTGGCCATATTAATTTAGTTAGTTAACCTACTTGCTATGCCTATTAAGCTACCTACCTACCTACCTACCTACTCATTTACTTAACATATACCTACTTACCAAAATATGTCTTATTTACTTAATATCTACCTACTATCTACCAAAGTTACCTATTTATCTACCTACATATTTATATATACCTACTTACCTACTATCTACTTACATACCTACCTATATTTTACATAAGTAGGTATGTACATCTAAAAACATAAGTAGGTAGGCATGTGTACCTGTCTATCTACTTACTTAAATACCTAATTATTCACTTATGAAAAAAATTGAAGTTCAAATGTTATTATACACATTGACAAAAAAATTCATTGAAGTTCAAGGAAACATGTTAAATGCATTTGATATCATATTGTTTTACAATGTGGTGTGGTGGTTTGATGGCCAAAACATTGGTGTGGAACCAAACAAACCAAGGTGCAATCCCCATTTCCAACATATACTATGTGGAATATGCGTATTTGTATATATACCTTGTACATGTGTGTAAATGTATAATATTTAGGTGGGTTATGGATAAGTAAATAGGAAGCCATAGTGGATGGGTGGGTAGTTATTCATTATTCATTTATTTATTACATTTTTATATTTTAAAATTGAGCCTTTTTTTTAATTGAATTTTTTTGGTTGCCCAATTTTTGTCCAATTTGATTAGTCAAAAAAACCATTTTATGGTCAGTCAAATAAACCATGATTTGTTGTAGTGATGGTTTTGATTGTGAAATGGTTTTGTAACACCAAAAAAAGGTTGGAAAAAGGAAGGAAGGATAAAAACACACATATCAAATAAATCATAGCCTAAGGGTAAGATGACAAATTTGGGTAGGAATAAATAATGCAACCTTGAACCCTACCGTGAGAACTTTTTGACCAAGGATTAAGGTTGGACTCATGAATTATGTAGTAACTTATTTTCAAACTAAACATAATTCAAACATGCTTGACTTGATCATAGGAAGTAAATTTCAAACAAGAAAGGACTCATCCATAAATGGATGTTAGTTTTAAAAATAATAAGCGACATGATCCCATTGGTTTGTGGTTGATGAATGTGGTAATGTAATTGATGTGGATGAATGGGGATAATAATCCATCAATTCCTATGGGCACGGCCTTGGCATAAAACTTTTTAGTTTTTGATAATTTCATGTTGCTACCTTATGTGAGGATGTGGGAATAGCCTTGATGCAATGGGTGTTTGTGACAATAAACGTTATTGCCCTTATGATGTTGGATTAATGTGTATGATGAAACTCATGTGGTCAATAACCTCATAGAATAAGGTTTTTAAGCATGTGTGGAGAGCTCCCCATTGGGTGTAACCCACATAAAACCAAGTTTTAGGCATGTGGGTAATCTTAGCCCAATATTCATGAAAGTTTAATCTCTTTTGTTGTCCATGAGTCTTGGCAAATTGTGTGGGTGTTGGGGTGTACATTTTTGGGCAAAACTATCTATGTACAAGTAAAGAGTTAAATAAAGATTAACCCCCATTGGCTTGGACCCCTTCTAGGCTACAATTCAATTTGAAGCTAGGCCCCAATTTTAGTTATTGGAACAAAATCAAGCAAGTATGTGCTCCATAGTAGCCCAAACTCAATTTCACAAAATTTGAAATTGAACTTCATCTAACATTCCTACATGCTACATACATGTAAAAAATCTTTTGGGGACAAATTGAATGGAGCTTGTCATATGTATCAACTATTGTTGGTAGGTTTTGGGTAATAAATAGGTTTCGTCTAATTGTATCCAAACCAAAGGTTTAAAATTTTGATTTAAAAAATTCGAATTTTAACCATGTAATTGGCCTAATCTTGCTAAAATTGAATCATGAACCTTAACCAAGATGTTGTACCTTTTCAAATAGGTCCAAATTTTTTAGCAAAATATGTACAAGTCTTTTTCTTAATGATATGGTTTTTTAATTAAATAAAAATATTAGCCAACTTCTTTAAAATAATATCTTGGAATTCATTATTCATGATTACATATTTTGATTATGTTTCTCACAATATATGAATTTTTATCTTCAATGATCATAAGGGATATGGTGTAAGAAGTTGTGAGATTAAGTATTATATAGATTCAAATGGTGTGTTCCTCCCATAATAATTCCCAATGTTTCAAAATGAACAATGAATTACAACTAATAGAAAGGCCACATTTTTATTTATCATTTTGTTTCATTTGAAAAAAAGGGATGACACACATTAAACTATATTTTCCAAAAAATTATTACAAGAATGAATTAAACATATATATATATAATATTTGAATTTTCTTACTGCATAACCTTTTAATGACCATTCTTGGGGAAAAAATAATTCAAACACATGGTTTGTAAATGGAAAAATCTTTGTGGCTAATACAAGAATCAATAAAGAATATTTTTCATATTTCAAACCTTCATTTGATTTATGAATTAATATTATATTTTTTTCCCCAATATATCATAATTTTATTAATAAAATTTAATTTGGACATATGAATCCATATAATTTATCCACATAAAATATTTATAAATGTATCATAAATCAATTATATCTGATATATATATTAATTATTTTTATATTAGTCCTATTAAGTATGATGTATAAATTTAATCTAAATATTTTAATGAATATTTTAATAATTATAATTACTAAATTTAACTAAAATTGGAAATTATAAATTATATTCATTTTTACACATATAATTTAATAATTTTTAAAACACACATAATATATATATATATAATTTATGATAAAATTTTAACTTAAAAATAAATGATGTATTTTTCACATCTGACACTTTTATTTCATTTTTAAATTAAAATTTAAAAAAATTATAATATGTAATTCTTTACCATTAAATTTTATTTCAAGTATAGTAATTAATTTATTCACATATAGTATTTTTAAATGGGTCATATATCAAGTATATTTCAAAAAAATGTAATACAAGTTCTTATATCACCTATACATTTATAAATATTAATCAAAATTGATTCCCTACATGTCCTAGCTCTTTATGTCCATCTATTAATGATTAATAATCATTGTTTAATCATTGTGAAGTAATTTTATGACCATGTTGTCTATGTAGTGAGACATCATTTTATCCACGTCATTTGCATAGTCATTTTCTAGTTATATTTGAAATGACTTTATCTTGGTCACATTTTCACAATGATATCTCGAACATCCACGTCACTTTGTCATCAATCATGTATGCCATATGGATGAAAATTTGAAATGAAAAAATGATATCATTCTTCCTATTACCATGCCATTATCCACTAGTCAAATGCATCAACAACATATGACTATAATTTTTTACATGTAATATTTGAAGCAATATCCTATGACTATAGTTAATGATATAATTGTTTAAAACATGTAGTCATTGATTTCTTGGTTGTAAAGGACATATTTCTTTTATTGTTGTTTTAGTTTCTTTGTTTGTTATTTGTTTTTGTCTTTTTTGGGGTTGAAGTGATTTCAAAGGTTTTTGCAATTTTGCATATCCATATTAGGAGGAAAGACAATCTTTGTATTTTTGGTTTCGAGGATAGTTGGACGACCTTTGAACACTTTGTTTTTTCAAACTTATGTTGGAAAGAGGTTTTGGAAAACAATGACATAAAATTTGTCACAAAAAACTATGTGTTTTCAAGTGCAATCACAGTAACACATATCATAACAAATGTAATTAGTGCTTGGATTTTCATGTCTTAATATCAAAAATAAAATTAATGATAAAAGTTTGTAATGTGTTTACATGACAAATTTTTAATGTATTATTGGAACACATGCAAAAATTTGGAATGAATTCAATGATTATAAAATTTTCAAACAAACTTTTAAAGCATTGTAACTAGTGTTTTCATTATTTTTTCATTTTTTGAATGACTTGAAATGGATTAAAAATGACATATCATGAATAATAATTGTCCACAAGTTTATAACACATGGCATAGTGTGACATTTTTTGGTCATGAACATCTTTTGCCCTTATAAAAATCATGAAATTCTAATCCATCCTTTTTGGTATTTGATGTTAGTCTCTCACATCATCTTTGCAAATAAACCCATTGCTTTTGAAATAACCCCAAAGCACAAGTTAATATTTTTGCACCCTAAATGTTATTTTGGGTGTTTTTACAATATCATTCAATTGATCTAATAAATTGAGTATAAAGATATTGACATACATAGACCTTCAATATGTAATTTTAACTTAATTTGTTAATATCTACATTATAAACTATTGACAAAAAAAAATAATGTTTTACTCAAAAACCTTTTAGACCTTCATGGTGTTGAAAAACTATTCAAGTTTTTTAGCATTTGTATTTGGAACCACTTTGTTGTGCCATTGTATATGCCTCTATGGTGTTGAAATTGGTGTGTTTCTAATAGTTGTTAGCTTGCACATGGTATGAATAATCTTATCTGCCTTCTAAAGTTACAATTTTTTTGTTGTGCATTTATGTAAAGGTGCACATTGTGGTGAGCTTATTTTGACATTTATTCTTCACATTATTTAGTAGTCACCAAGTTATTACGTTCAAGCTTTCATTGCCCATGTTTTACATTTACTCACATCTAGTAGTCCCATATATATATTGTAAAATATACTGACATGAGCCTAAAACATTCATTGGGATTTTTCCACTAGATTATGAACATTAAATGCTACTTCACCTAGCCACTTTTAAAGAATTAATCTTTGTGTAGACAATTGGATTCACTAGCCCAAAAACAAAAATGCCAACTTGGCATACCACCAAAAGCACATGATAACCATTCACCTTACTTGGAGAAAAAATTAAAAAAAGGATGTGACTAGTTGATATGAAATATAGTGGTTAGTAATTGGACTAAAATGGCATTAGTGTTCAAGGAGTAATAACCTATGTACCAAACTAGGTAATATGGGGAGGTGGTAGACTACCTTCAATACTTAAGCTACCATGAGTTTTTTCCTTTGTTGGTGCAAGGATGGTATGAGTTGGAGGTGAAAGTACATAACGAGGGTGTTGAAATTTATAAGTTTCCAACCAATAATTTTTGTATACCCTACAATAAATGATTCCCAACACAATGGTGTTAATAATTACAAATGCCATCAATTAATAGTGAGAAATCAACTTATTGTTAACTTGCAATTAGTATGGAAAAAATGTAAATTATGTGAATTTATTTCACACAATCTATTTATTTTACATACATAAGTAATATTTGACAAACAATTTTTTTCTTTTATTTATAAAATGATCCTACTTTTTGATTCTTTAAGTACTTATGTCCCAAAATGGACATTTGCTAATTTTATGATTTTGCATGCTTTCACATGTCATTTTAAAAACAATATATGTAAAGGTATCTTAAGTAAACCCATAGTCAAGTAGTTAGGGTTGAACCATTATTAAGTTCAAATAAGCTAGCATATATGTTTAGGTGGTTTTATATCATGTTTTCACATTTACCCATGCATAAAAAATTTCAACCTATTGACAATGGATTTTATAGTTTTCATTCTTTCTTATTTTGTGTTTCACCATGTGACATAGATTGTGGTAAAAATCATTGTAACAATTTCTTATACATTATAAAGAAAAATCTAAATCTATATATTTGTCTATGATATCTATGAATCAACACAATATGAAAATTTCAGCATTGAAATATGATATAATTTTTTTGAATATGAAATGTATGAGAACAAATCTTTAAAAACAATTGTCAATAGACAATATCTCATAGTAAATATGAATGGATTACATGAGTTTGAATAATTAACAAGTGATGCATGTAGATATTTTTGTGTGATGTATAAATACCTATAGGCTTGCAAAATATATAGAAAAGAGGTCCTCTATATTTAATATGTACTTTGAAAGACGTGCACACCTTCAAGATTTGGATACAAAATCTCACTTTTAAACTTTGTATTGGTAATTCCAAATGTGCATTATATTGAAAAAAGTAAAATGATCAATTATAGTTCATATTGATTTGATGTTTCCTCACACATCCAAAAGAGAAAATTAAGAATTCCAAGACAACTGTTGCAAATATGTTAATGAAATGTGAGTACACATGGTAATATTATTTCCTTTATCCAATTTCATTGCTCATCAATGAAATGAATATTCAAGGATATCAATATATTATATCATTCAAGATTTTAATTTGACAAATCTTAGATACGATTTACAAATTATGAATATAATGAATGTTTAAATATATTCCAATGGATATTGAATATTGTGGGTTTAATAATCCAAGAGGTATATGTCAAAATATCATTTTACAAGATTTTTCTATTCATGAATTTTATATAGAACCCAAGATTTGAATTTAAAAAGTTTCTTGGGCAAGTAATGTCGCAACCCTAGCTTTGGGTTTGCGACCAAGGGGTTGTAAGGTTGCGGGCTAAGAGGAAGTCCGGGAGTTAAGGCAAGAGGAAGGAAGTCCGAGAATTAAGGCAAGAGGAAGGAAGCCCGGGAGTCAAGGCAAAGGCATTGCAAAGGTGCGGGCCAAGAGGAAGTCGGGGAGTCACATCACATAATCTCGGGAGTGTAAGAAAGTGTGAGGGAGTGTGAGGGAGTGAACACTCACACTCCCAAGGCAACTTCCACTTTGGGAGATGGAGTCCCGATGGACTCCCGAAATTTCAGAGAGTGATTTGAAGGGTCAAAACTCAATTGCTTGTGACATTTTTTATATCATTGGAAAGCTCTTGAAACGTAGATGTCTAAAATGGGCTCGCATTGCTCATTCAGACATCTGAAACACAAGTTATGGCCAAAAGAAGGTCCGAAAGTCAAACTGCCAATTTGACTCCCGACCAGAAAAAGTCAAGAATTGACCCGATTTATTTGTCTACAAATGACGTGCGACATACCGTTGAAAAGCTCTCAACGAGAGTTACAACTTTGCTTCAGGCCGCACCTCAATTGAAGGTCTTCTTGTAAAGTTATGGGGCTCCAAAGTTGTGAGAGTCCCAACTGGCGGGATTTCGGGACTCCCACTCATGAGTCCCGGGAGAGAAAAGCCATTTGGATGTAGGCTCCGTGGCCAGTCACAGAGTATATTATAAGGGGAAGGTGGTGGCTTCCCCCAAGTCTGGGCCGTGGTGAGTCTTGTGTGTCCGTGTTGCCCCTGGCTCATCCTAGCACCAAGGGTGTTCTAATTATGCACTAACCACTTTGTGTGGGTTGTGTGTAGGCCTGTGTGAGTGAGTGAAGCTTGTCAACTTTTCCTAGTCCCATCCCGGAGCTCCAACACACCCCTCTACCCCTCAAAGTGTTGTGAGCTAGGGAGCGTGCTCCGACTCCTCCTTCTTCCGATGTTTTCTACTTGGGCTCACATTTGAGTCCTTTAAGGAGTTGGGAGTGCGTCAAGTAACATTTTCTACATTCTATTACTCCACATTGTAAGTCAAGGGAATGTAATTTAATGCAAAGGCTTTTGAAGAAACTTTAAAAATAATTGTTTTTCAACTTTGAAACATGATAACAAAAAAACAAAAAAACAAATAGCTTTGCATAAACCGATTTGGGAATGGGTGTTCAAGAATACAAGGATGTTGTTGGAAATATCTAAGTTGACTTGTTTCAAAATAGGCTAATGAAATGATATATCATATTAAATGAGATATTAGAGTAACCCACCCTATGACCGAACACCACCCATGACCAAACACCCAAAAAGTACACAACTTGGGGGGTCAACAAATTCTACCCATCCCATGGCTATTTGTATATTGCCCTATCTCCGAAGACCCGGTGATATAAAGTTGTGTTTGGCATTTCTTATAGTTCCAACCAATGACCTAAGGCTTATGTTTGGTCATGGGAATGTCAGATAGTTTTTATATAAAAAAATATGTTCATTTATTTAGTGCAAGGTGTTTAATGATAAAGGATTAAACACTAGTGTAACACACATTTATGTGTACATTTATATAGTTAGTAACCATGTTCTTGAACATAATTGTTTGGTGAAGGGGATTTAGGGAGGTAGATTTATAATTTTTTATGTTCTATATGTGAAGGTAATGTTTGGCCATGGGCTTAATAAAATCAAAAAATATTACACACACTTGTGCAAATGTACAAAATGCAATTGTACTTGGGACTAAAGGTGTTTGGTGTAGGGTGTGATTTAGGGCAAATCTACAAACAAATATATTCATTATGTGTTTTTTAGTGTTTGGTGATGAGTACAAAACTTTAACATTGAAAGGCGTATAACATAGTTAAGGATTCTAATAGCACATTAAAATGTAAAGTTTGTGAACAATCTAAGGATCTAAGAAACTACTCAGTTTGTTTTCCCACCAAAATATCACAACATAATCAAAATGAATTGTATGACATCAACTTAACCTAACTCAATTGCAAATCAAGATGTCTAGATTACCAAGCCATGTGGAGGATGAACTCTAAACATTCTTAGAGTTATTATGTCCTAGTGCAATAATGCTTAAGTTGAAAGTGCCTAACGAAAGCATATTAGTCAAAGATGAGTTACTTAACATAGTGAAAGAGGAGAAGATAGATTTGCCTAACAAAAGGAAGGAAGAAACCAAAGAGTTACAAAGTAAATTGAAAAAATGCTCAATCTTTTAAATCAAAGTTAAAGAAGAGAGCATAGGGCTACCTAAGATAAATAGTCGCTAAGATGAAAACACAATTGCATGTATTGACGAGATTTACAAGGAAAGTTTCAACAAGTTTATTGATTTTTGTTGGATAGCTAAATTTGTTGTCCTTGCAGTAGGAAAAACTATAACAACAGTGTGACAATGTAGATTTCCTAAAGCTCAAGCACAATGTACAATTAGATACACTCCAACAGCCTACACAACGATAATAAATGAAGATTTAGATTAGATTGATTTTGCAAACATCTTTGATCTCATCAACACAAATGTTTTCACATATGAACATGCATTGAACAAATTCCCTAACTTAACACACTTGTTTTCTTGGTCTGAACATAGGAAAGATAAGGGAGTACCACTTGTGGGGCCTAAACACACACCACCAAGCTTTTGGAGGTTGGGTGTAGGAAAACCAGAAGCATTGTAATGCTAAATGTCCCTTATAGGAGATGAAGTGCAATGGTGGACCAACAAGTAGTGAAAAAGGAAAATGTCCCTCCTCAAGTTAAATCAAACATGACAACACAAAGGCCAACAAGAACATCTTAAATCCAAGAGGCAAATGGTCAAATGAATCATTAAAGATAGCCATGGATAAAGTTGAACGTGGCATTGCTTCTTTACAGGGGCCCAACAAGTTTTGGGGCATACTTGTAGTTTCACTTTTTGACCACCTAAGTGGAAAGACTAGAAGTAGGAAAATTGGACCACCGGTGTATTAACATAAGAAAAAGAAAAAGATGTTGTTGCATGGGTTTTGAGTATGTAGGAATGTGGGTTGTCCATAACACCACAACAACTCAAATGGAAGGTAGCAAAAGTTACTCAAACTCGACCCACCACATTTCGAAATGGGGTGCCTAGGGATTTTTAGCGAACCTGGTTTAAGCACATGCATCCAAAATTGAGCACCTATCTTGTAGAAGGATTGGAGATCAGTAGAGCCCAAGGCTTCAACACCAATTTTTGCAACTTGTTCTATCAAAACCTAACATCCTTGTACACCCAACATTAATATAGTCTAGATCACATTTGGAAATTTAATGAAACTAGAATTCAAGCAGGGAGGCAATTAGGAGCTAAAGTTCTAGCAAAAAGGGGTTATCATCAAGTATACAACACCATCCCAAAATCTAGAGAATGGTTAACCATCAATTGTGAAGTGGATGCAACTAGGGGATTAATATTAAGATTTTACATATTTCGAGGTGAAATAATCAAAGATGATTACATTAAACATTGCAAATTTGGAACATGTATGGCAGTCCAAACCAAAGCATGGATGACAAGTTTTTTGTTCAAGGAATTTTTGTCATTTTTCAAAAGGTTAGTTCTAGGTTGAACCTTTCCGAACAATTGTCATTTTAAAATTCTAGATGGGCATGATTCACATGTCAACTTAGAAGCAATAGAACAACTTCAACAGTTTGGGTTAGATATGATTACCTTAGTTTTGCACACCTCCTAAGCTTTACAACCTCTAAATGAGAGCTGTTTCAAGCCCTTCAAAACAAATTTAAAAAAAAGAAAAATAATAACATGGTCAGCAATAATTACAAGGAGCCAAATAAGATTGCTTTTGCAAACTGTTTAGATAAGGCATTAGATGTAGCTTTGTCCGAAAGAAACATCAAGAATGGGTTCAAGGTTATAGGGATCTAACCTTTAAATCCAAAGGCTATGGATGGCAGGACTGAACGTAGTGAACTATCCATTGTAACAGACAACATCATTGCATTAGATGAAGAGAATGCAAAAAACTCTGATGAGGGTCTAAATGATACTCAAAGTTTGGGTGAAATGGAGTAGCTATAGAGTTTATCAACATAGGCATTATAGAGGAGCCTGCTACAATAAGATCTTATGATCATGTACAGGAACATCCATTAAGGTACTATGTGGAAGAGCCTAGAAGTCATGTTATTTTAGAAGATACATGAATAGAAGTTGATATGGATTACATAGCTAACCTAGGTGAACCTGTAGATGTGTTTGCAAGGCAATTGTTACATTTTGCAAGAAGTCAAACTCCACTTTGCTTGAAGAATCTATTATTTCTACCACATCTACCTATAAGGAAGACACACGAGAAAGAACCATTAGTTGATTACAATCAATCCCATGTTGTTACCTTTGATGAATATGTACAACTTCTACATAAGAAAACTATGGACAGAGAAGCAACATAAACAATCAAAGAACTAAGGAGAAAGGAAAGGGAGGAAACAAAGCAAAGATGTGCAGTAGATTCACATACTGCTACAAACATAGCAATTGAAAGGCTAGTTGAAAAATGATACAACTGAGCTTGGTTTACAGTGACAATTAGGTAAGTAAGGGAAAGATTTCATCAGAACTTCCAAACTGGTTATAGAGCCCATCCATTAAGGTACATGGGTGTAAACTTGGGCATTTCAACACTTGCATAGTCAAAAGCTAGAGTAAGAGCAAGGGCAAGGGCAAGGATGCTTGCAAAAAACCATGTTCTAGCATGGTTGTAACAACCTTCCATTGACTAACCAACAACAAAATGTGGGGAAGGGGGGGGGAGAGGAGGGGAAGGTACAGCAAAACAATCAAAGTCCAAAGAAGGGGCTAGAGGTCTAGGAAGCTCTCCAAATCAGAGAGGGGGGTTAAAAGTTCAAGAACTTCTCCAACTTGGAGAGAGGGGCTTGACATCTAGGACAAATCGAGTAGAGAAAGAGAGGAAGCAAATTGAGGTCCAAGAGGAATCGTAAGGAATTGGGTAGATAGAGAAGAAGTAACTTGAGGTCTAGGAAGAATTGGAGAGAAAGGGAGAAAGAAAGCAAATTGAGGTCTAAGAGGACTCGAGTGGAATCAAGTAGAAAAAGAGGAAGCAACTAGAGGTTGAAGAGGAATTAGGTAAAGAGAGAGGAAGCAAATCAATGTGAGAGAAAGAAAGAATAGTAGAGGAGTTGGAGATGAAATCAACCAAAGATAGAAAGGAGCCTAGGAAGTGGTTTAGACAAAATTGAAAAGAGAATTTTTAAAAAAAGGAGTTCTTGGAGTTGGAGATGGAATCAAACAGAGAGAGAGAAAGAGGAACCCTTTAGCTGGAAATAGATTTTACTAGAAAGAAAAATTCACCGAATCACAAAAGGGGCTTAGGATGTTGTCAACGAAATCAAAGAGGGACATAACCAAGGATATTTTCAATAAAATCAACCAACAAAAGAGAAAATGAAGGACCCATATATTCTCAAAGAAATCAACCAGTAAAAGAAAAGGTGGGACCTAGATCTTTTCAATGAAATTGACCAGCAAAAAAAAAGTGGTATGACCTAGATCCTCTCAACAAAATTGACCAACAAGAGAAGAGGTGGGACCCAAATCTTCTCAACAAAATCAACCAACAAAAGAAAAGAGGTGGGACTTAGATCTTCTCAACAAAATCGACCAGCAAAAGAAGAGGTGGGACCCAGATCCTCTCAACGAAATTGACTAACAAGAAAGAAGAAGCATGACCTATATATTCTCAACAAAATCGACCAACAAGAATGGTTTTTTCTCTTGTTGGTTGATTTTGTTGAGACCCAATAATGGGACAAAATCAATTGACTTGTTTCACACCCTGCACACAAACAACAAACACTTTGGTTAGTTCAGAGTACAAAGAAATGACATAAAACAATCATGCCAACAAAGGGTTTTGAAGTCATCATGCATAAAGCTCATTCCATCCCCAAAGACCATGTAGTAAACCGAGCTTGCCATCACCTACAACCATGAAGTAGTTATGACCAAAGAGACTTAACAAGTAGTTGAGTAGTTATGACCAATGACCAAAGAGACTGACTAACTTGCTGAACAACTATGACCAATGACCAAAGAGATTCAACGACTTCCTGTTATAATGTGCACTAGGAGACTTCCTAGTGCAAAGTGCACAAGAGAGGAAACATCACCTAAACCCTAACGTGGTAATGCCGAATGTAGTTTAGGGGATTAGGGTTAAAAGAATAGTAATTTGCCCATCACCATTGATCATGACAACTTTTGAAACTTTTGATCATGACCTTTTATGTTTAATGAACATTTTTGTATGAAAAGTAATTCAATTTTGGCATCCATCCAGTTTGGACACGAGCGACATGCTGACCATTTGTTAGAAATTTGATGCTTGATAACAAGTTGCCATGTGTTTGCTGATCAGGGTTCCATGTGTTTGTTTTGGATTTTTTAAAGTTTTTAGAGGACCTCTGTTTTGAAGCGACATATCTTTCTCAATTCTACACCATTTGATGCAATCTAAATGACTATGGATGCACATATAGGAGAGGAACAAAATTTCTTTAGAATGTAGGATGAGCCAATTCCTCATCTAGGTGCTTTTTTCGTCCATTTGCTTAAATGTTCGGTGACCAACCTAGCTACCCTACTATTATTTCACAAGTATAATTCTATTACTTGCCATTGTCTAATAAAGGTTGTTGCATTTAGGACTGAGTTCTAACACCCAACACATACATATGTCATGGATTTTGGATTCAATGAATGCTGAAAAATATTAGATTTTAGAAATAAAAAAAAGTTGTTTGGAATTAGTGAACAATATACTAATATTTCTAGAAATGAATGCCTTTAAATACCAAGTAAGAAGTAAGAACCTCATTAGTAATCAGTTCTTTGATAGGCAGTCAAAGTATATTTTTGATCAACATGTGAAAACCAACAGAAGAAAATTACAACATCAAAAAAGAATTTCATTTCTTTAACTAAACACCCAAAATTTTTTTTTGCAAAAGGAAGTACCTTAAGGCCATGAATATGTGAGGATGTTGTGACCCTAACCTAAAAGGACTCGCCAATTTTGGGGTGAGACAAGAAAATTAGGGTGGGAACAAGCACAAGGTTTGGTATGGGCCAAATCACCAAAATGAGAAAAGAAATGTGTGGGATTCATGCACTTTCATTTGGTAGTTGGGATTTCTTAAGAGCCTGGAATGCTCATGGTCATGTGTGGACTTAATATATGTCTTAATTGAGTGCTATTAATATCATTAAAAAGATGTGGATTAGAGTTACAACATATTGGGGACCTAAAGAAAGACTCTTTTTGATAGTTATATTGGTTGAGGAATCAAAACACAAATTGTCAAAAAAGATTTGAACCATTAATTTAGATTGCAATTTGAAGAATCGAATCATGCCCAAATGAAGAGCTTGATGCAAAGTTGAAAAGTTCACAACAACAGCAATAAGGCAAAAGAGTATTGCTTTTCTCAATTGGTTGAAGTATCCTAAGGGGCTCAAAAGTTTCCAAACACTAAAACATCTTTTTATATGAAATTAAAATTTTGAAAAAAAAAACCATTTTGATGAAGGGCTTCTAGGGGACCTCTAGAACATGCTACCTATGTAGGAAACTCATTGCAACTCAATTGCATATGATAAATGGTCACCAACAATATCTTTGAACAATCTAAGGGGTTGGAGGGTGTGAACAATCATCCATTCAATATCAACACAAATCTGCTAAAATGACTAGAAAATGTGAATTTTGTCATAAAAAAACTCACATATTTGAAATCATCTCCACAAGGTTTAGAAATCTCAACATTGCCTTTAATTTCCTGCTTTGAACATTCCATCCTTTAGGAGGTGAAAGCAACAAAAAGGTGTATTTATGTACACAGTGGCTTCTTAGAACAGGTTTACACACATCCAGTATGTCAGCCTCTACCAATGTCTAGCACATCCAAAATAACAAGCACGAAGATCAATGGTCTGCTTGTTCAGGCTGCTCTGAGCTTGATAGGCTTTCATTTTGTTTTAGCTTGCCCTGTCCAGCAAGCATCTAAACCTTAGGCATAGAGAGGCATACATAGAGGGAAGTGGTTGGAGCCTCCAGCACCACAAACATATCTTTTAAGCATTCCGCCAGTGACTACTTGGAAGCAGGAAATCCAATTTAGACAGTGGAAAACATATCTATGAGATGTGTAAAACTTGGTAAACTCTATTGCCACAACATAAGCAGTTGTCAACAAAGCAGTTGGTGGTGATATCTAACCCTACAATACTAACATAACCAGAAATTGGGGAATGGAGAAACAGGACATACCGCATAGCAACTAAACCTGCCACTCAGAATGAGAAATGTAGTGAGAGCCCATGCTCTCACTAAATGTAAAATGGTAAAGAGAGGCAACTGCAAGAACCTATAGATTACAACTTTTGTAGATAGTTCTCCTACTGAGGCCCTATATTATTGTCTAAGTTTCCTCATTGCAGCTAAGTCTTTGTTGTCATTTTTGTCTCTGTTTTTGGTTGGAACTCTTTGAACATACTCCAGAGAGTACAGACTCTGGTGGGTTTGGCATACCAAGAGCATTCCATGCAGAGCTTTGGGCTGCTTCTTTGGGGTCATTTATCCTCAAAGTCTTTGGAACCCAGAGAGCACCATCAACTCTCCTACCTTCAAGCTATTCTCTTGGGTGCTTACCCAACACAGGCGTTGCCATGCTAGGTAATCTACTGGTAGGCTGCACACTGCCATTAACTGTTGAGGCAGTAGCTGATGCTGCCCATGGCAAAGGCACAGTCCAACCTCCTCCCCAGCCAGGAGAAACAACCCAAGGAGAGCCAGGCATCCCTGGTATGAGAGATGCCCATGGAAGAACTCCAGCTCCAGTCCACACACCAGTGGGAAGTGGATTCCAAGTTGTGATTCCATCACCTGGGAAGAGCTGCCCAGGTCCAACAGCCCAAGGGCTTACAGTAGGAACTGCCCCAGTCCACCCAACATTAAATCCATATGGCCAAGCCCCATTGTAGAAGCCAAAAGGACTTCCTGCACCATGACCATCCCAAATTGACATTGGTCTGTATGAACCTCCAACATCAGGTTGAAGACCAGGGTGTAATAACGTGGGGCCTCCAGTCTTGGCAGCTTCTCGGGTGGCAATTGAATGTGGTTCTGAAAGAGAATGCACGCACTCATCAACAGCTTGCCTCTTCTCCACTTTAGAAGGTACTTCACCAGTGGCACCCACACCATTTTGTGTTCCATCTACAGCTGATTTTTGGCAGGCACTCCCTGATACTTGAAAGCCTCCCATGAGGCTGATCTCACCATCTATTTCCAAACAATAAACTGAACTAATTAGTTCCCACCAAATTGAGCATAGAACAAAGAAGTCCATCAGGAACCAGGGCTTCAGACTCAAGCAAACAGCCACTGAAAGCCATCACCTCACTGCAAGAAGACAAGACCAACTATTTGACCAACCAGAGTATCAACAAACCCCAACTTTGGGAAATGAACCAATAGCAACATGAGTAAAGTCGTTTTATGATATTAGAACATAGAAATTATGAACGAAACCAACTAAAATCAAAGTCCTAATTGTGCATACATGAGTAAAGTTGTTTTCAATGTATATGGTGTTTAGGGTTCAAGTACATTAAACATTAAACATGATCCCTATGAATCAACTTTATCAACTTTTTCCAACTTATCATCTAATTGTTTGAATAAGTTGCAAAACTGAACAATTACAATTTGTCATCATACATGAAATATATCAATTGAAGCTTGAATGTTCAATGCCATAGATGCTCACTTTAGATCCATTAAAGATGTTCAAAACAAATTTTTTGGTAATGTAGATCTTATCATGATTGGTGACTTTTAGCAATGACTATTAACAAGAGACAAATGCATGTTTGAAAACCCCAATGAAAATGTACATGCATCAAGATTAAATTCATGGGAAAACAATGTTTAAGGTTGAAGATCTCATGGGCTCCATTTACAAGACCAATAATTGTAATATATTTTTTAGTGTAGAGATCCATAAGCATATCTATTTTTATATGAATAGTGGTGTGTAATTCGGGTATTTTTCTTGGATATTTGAAAGTTTTTAAAATGGTGGTCATAGGTGATGACAAACATTTATTGTTATAAAAGGGAATAATGTTGGGCTAGGGGTTTGAGTAAAAAATATTCATTATGCTTTTGCATGAGAATATTTGTATAAAATAAATATGGAGTAGTCAAATTTGTTGGTGGTCATCAACAAAATTATGAATTTATATATTTGATGTCTTTTGATGTTTGTGATGCTACTCAAAATTTATTCAAAACTTCTATAAACATCTTATTAGATTGACACATTACTTGTTTTATTTCATAACATTGAGGATGAAAGCACACTACGCCCCCTAAAAAATTGTAGTCACAAATATTGCATTTTTGCATTTGGTTTTTTAATGTAAGTAAAGACATCACATTTTGGATTATTTTTATTTCTTTGAAATATATTGGATTAGATTTAGACTTAGGACAATCATTTAAAAAAAAAAATTCAACAAACATTTGTGAACTTCAACATATGGAGTATATTTGTGACAAAATAATACTCGTCATGGAGTATGAAAAATTGCATACATATTTCAAACTAGGGTTGTGGGTGGAATTTTTTGATGAATTTGTTTGTGGTCATTATTATCGATATACATTAATTGAATCTAGGGCCATTTGGAAGTTTAAAGTTTTTGGTTGAAAATTCATTAAGAAATGTGTTCTTTTCAATTTTTCAACAATAAAGACAAAATATTTTATGTATTAAAAAAAAAACCCAATACTAAATGAAAGAGAAAAAGATTTTATAGTGAGGCATTGCAATTTCATTTTAGATTTATTTTGTTTAGTAATGTTTTATGAACCACAAACATGAGATCCAATGGCCAACAAAAAATTACACATTATATATGTTGTGTACATTGATTTTATTCAATCCTTTTCATCTAACCATTGGATCGAATTAATCTTGATTTAAAGTGAAATTTGAGTTCTAACATGTTGTTGTGCATATTCTAGGGCATTTTGTTTATGTGTAGGATTGTCAAATGATGTCTTCAAAATTTTAACTTACTACGTATTATGATACTAGTTATACATCAACTTTTTTGGTGAAAATTGGTTCACCCATAATGTGTTTTTTGAGCTGTTTTATTTATGTATGAACTTGGATGGACATTTATAGACAACTTTATATCAGCCGCCCGCACTTAAGCACAACATGGTGCCCAGCAGCGACTCCGTTATAAGTTGTAGACTTGCACTTACTACACCATGCAGAACTTTGACATGAGGATATTATGAAAACCTTGCTTACAATATGACAACTGCATGCACGATCATGATATATGATCTCCAACAGTTGATTTAGTCACTCCTGATTGCTCAAACTTCTTACCTGTTGTTCGGGTGTGCACACTGATCATACATACATAGACTGCATCACCCATGATCTCACATCTCCGCTCCTTCAATTCTCATGGGTGCCTTCCTCAGCAGTACGCCTACAACAGATTAAACTACAGATACCAGCCATAAGGGTCGTCGAATTACAGGTCGACAACGTATCTAATAATACCAACCATGATCATGACGTCCTCATGTACGAACCTTCATCATTATTTGTTATCTGCATTTGCTGCACTCGGCCTGTAAAAGTTTTCCAACGATGTTCTAAGTTAGCTGGTGGTGGTGGAGACAAATAAACATAGGGAGGACTGATCAGCAGGAGGAGATTAAAGCTTGGCAGATGGAGGAGGAGAAGGCACTGGAGAATTAGAAACTGGATATGGCACGGTGGAGACGTACGACCATAAGGACGCCATGAGTAAGTGAGAGACGATTAAGGTGCCGGAAGTGGAGGCTTGCTTTTTACACCACAAGCAAATGGCGGTAATTTGCTCACTCCAGGTCGGTAATTTCCTTGGCCTGCTACAAGAGCTGGTAAGACCAGAGCTTGAGATACAATCAAACCCAAAAGCAACAACAACAATGCAACTTTTTTTTTGTTCTTACATTATTGAATTCGAAACATACCTTTTTATTTTGGGAAAAAAATCATCAAAATTTGAAAAAAAATTGGAAAACTTTTTGCAACATTTGGACCAACATTTTTTGGTCAATTTCCTCAGGTACATCAACTGATGAGGATTCCAATATTAATTAGCATTAAATGGCTTCTGTCCTAGGTGGGCTGTAACGTTTTTACAACAGTGCTCCTAGGAGTGACAATGTGACTACTCTAGTTATTTTTATTTCGAAAAATGGCGAAAAAAACTTTTTAAACCACAAAATCTGGGTTTTTTTTCATTTTTTGAAAATATTCACCAAGTTTCAAATTTTCACCAAAAAAAGCATTCATTTGGACTTTGATTTTAGTTTGGTAACATTTTTAAAACGAGTTTTAAAAAAATGTTTAGACAAGTTCTAACAATTTGTTGCCATTTAGTGATAAATTCCTCTTGGGATGCTAGCCAATGACACAAAATTAGAAACTTGAAAAAAGAATCATTGCTTGGCAGAATTTTTCTTGGACTTTTTGGGATTTTGAGGGGGGGGGCTCTTTCTATTAAAAAAATGAGAATATTTCCAGAAAGTTTTGAATTCTCTTTTTCACACATGAATGATGAAAATAGTGAATTGTTTATAACCTTTTGGGTAAAATGATTTCTTCATTTTCAAGTGCTTGTGACAATGGCTGTTGCATCAAAATAACGAACAATGTGTATGAAAAAATGATTGAAATATGAGTTTGATGAAACGCTATTGCAAAAATAAAAAGGTAAGTACAATCCATTTTCAAGCCTTGGGTGAATTAGCACCACCATTGGTACCATGGTAAAAACCTCAAAATCCATTTAAATTGCTTTTAAATATTATTTGGAAATATCCAATGGTTAGACTAAATCAAGGCCTTTGACTCCAAATCTAACATTTTTTAGGCTAATGAACACTGATGGGCCTCACTAAAACATGAAGGTGCCAATGTAGGTGTTGGTCACATTGGCCCATCACCTTTGTAAGAGTACAGATTTTGTGAATCGCATACACAACCAGAGATAATGCAAGTTCATCCCAACAATGACAATGGGATGAGATGCACACTTCATTTATGCAGTAGCAATCAAACCCTTAGCCTTCCAATGAAAAATAAGAAAATCCATGAATTTATGTGGACTATTTTAATATATGTGTACCGATCTAGACTATCGATATTATTGTGGAATGGTTACAATGACACGAAAACTAGATCAATCATAGTCATTTTTTCATTTTTGTCTTGCTTATTTTCCATAATATTTTTAACACCATATTTTTATCATAGCCTTTTGGCTACTCTTAACCACCTGTCATGCCTATACATGGTTTCATACATGATGGCCAGTAACGGGCATGCCTATGTGCGCTTTTAGGGTTAATGTATGGTCTTAGGTGATTGTACGTTATTAGGTACTTAAGGTTTTAGTTTGTTGGCAGTTATATTATAGGCCAAGCCCTTCCTTTCTTTTTAAAATTTTTCTAGAATTCCTTTGTTAGGAGAGTTTCCTCCATAATCAGATAGGGTTTCTATATGTTCATGGTGGCCATCACACGACCATTGTCTAATACATTACATCTTTTTCTTTCTTTGCAATTTAGCTTTTTTTTTCATTCAATTAAAAAAAAACTTTACTTTTGTTGTTTCATGTTGAAAACAGTAGATTTTTTGTGTTTTGGGAGTTTTTGAGTTGTTGCTACTGGTGTTGTTGCTGCCAAAGGAAGCGCAAGTTGTTGTTGGTGTTATTGGAGGGAACTTGCGTTGTTATAGTTCTACCAACCAATAAAGCAGGTTTCAAACCTCCTTCCCCCTTCTTTTTCTTTTTTTCGCTCTCTTTCCCTTTCTTTCTCTCACACAGAAATAGGAGGAGGCGGTCTTCAAGGAAGGTCTTGAAGCTGCTGAATAAAAGAAAAACAAAAATTTAGGCAACGATGCCCGCCATTGTTGTAGAGCAGCATAGCACCGCTTGCTATAACGGAACATTGTTGCAGTAATGCGAACTTACAACGCTCCCACGACGCAAGTTGTAGTGTCGCAACATTCTGAGCTGTAGTGCCACAACGCTGTAACATTACAAGCTGTAGTGCCATTGTTGCAACGTTGCGAGTTGTTAACGCTATAGTGCCGTCGTTGTAACAGTGCCATAACAACAGCGCCGCAGCACCATTGCAGTAGCAACAACACCATAACAACGCCATTGTTGTTGTAACAACAACATCGTAGCAATAATATTAGAGCAACGTAGTGCCATTGTTGCAAAAGCAACGCCACAGCAACAATGCCGTAGTGCCATTGCAACAATAGCAGCGTCGCAGTAATAGCAATGCCGCAACAATAGCAACACCATTATTATTGCAACATTGCGAGCTATAGCACCGCAACAATAGCAGCACCATTGTTGTTGCAACGTTGTGAGCTGTAGCACCATCGTTGCTATAGCATTCCGAGTTATAATGTTGTAGTGTCATTACTACTGTAGCGTTGTGAGTGGCAATGTTGCCATTGTAACAATGGCGGTTGACCTTGGTCCGTCCGACATTCGTTCGACTTTCGTTGATTTCCATTCGACATTCATCAAACTTTTGTTGGACTTTTGTTGGACTTTCGTCCTACGCCCTGTCGTCCTATGCCCTGTGCCCTGCCATCTTGATGTCTTGCGCCCTATTGTCTTGTGTTTTGTCGTCCTTCGTCTTATCATTTTGCCATCCTACTTTTTCATTCGACATCTATTTGACTTTCATTTGACCTTCGTCCGACCTTTGTTGGACGTTCGTTCGACCTTCATGTAACGTATGTCTATCACGGGTCATTCCCAACGATGCACTGTATTTTTCAAACTGTACGTTATGTTAAAATTTTGTAGCTAGTGCTGTGTATTATCACAAAATTTTGGGGCATGGGACAACACCATGTCCTCGGATGATGAGAGCACTATCGTTCAGCCAGAGCCCAGGTATCAGTTACGAAGTAACACACAATCCTTTGAGCCGATTTCTTTAAGCTCACGATCTTCACGATGGTACCATCAAACATCTATAACACCACTGTCATCCAGTACATATCCTACTAAGAATTCAGGTTTAAGTTACACTACATCAACGATACATCAAAGTCCATTTGGAGGGGTTAATCAGTGAGGTACACCAACTGTTGCACCTGCTTTCACACCATCATTGTATATTTCGTTCCAAGCCGTAACTTCTACACCCATATGCACCATGGAGGTCAATAGTTCTTGTGAGAGAATTGTGAAGTTTAGCAAAAGGCCAAGTACCATTTTTTTGAAGGAGTTCAAAACAACTTTTTCAATTGTGGTTTGTGAATTGGAGTTCAAGTATGGTGCCAATTACACCGAAGCGGGTTTTTGTAAAATTTGGAGATTCATACACTTTATTGGATGTGTACAACATTTCCGAAAAGTTGGAACTAGCTCATGCACACTATGAGGCCAATACTATGGGGCCTCCATCATGTTGAAGGCCTTAGCCTATGCCAATTGCGCCAACTAGATCATCACATTCTTCTTCAAGGGCTAAAGCAGTGCACTTGGCTACACCCATCCTACCTTCTTGTAACTATTGTGGCAATCCTGCCCACAAAGTTAGTGAATGCAACATTCCTTTTGAGGATCTCTTTTGTGATTATTGTGGGAAAGAGGGACATCAAGAAAATGTCTGTTTTGCCAAGTTCCCAGAATGGAAGTAACTTCGATTACCATGGCAAAATTTGCTAGCATCTTCTGTTGTCCCTTAACCAAAAGCCAAGGCACCTCAACCTTCCATTCAGCTTTGCCCACCAAGGGTAATTCCAACAAGAATGTTAAGAAGAAGGAACACAATGTTGATAAGAAGGAGGTGCTTCAAGCCCATGCAATTCAAGTTTAGACTCTACAAAATGAACTCGAATCATTAAGGGCCTAACTTGCTAATCTAAAAAGCAAGTCCTCCCAACCAGCTAGTCATGCCCAACATGTACAAGGTTAAGGATCACGAGAGGGACCTCCTAGGTCGTTCTATGGCCTCCCACACGATGCCATGGTTGGGGAGTATGTTCTTTCCACTGCACACAATTCTAGTTTCACACCAGAATTTGTTATTTCTTTTTACCCTTCCTATGTGGCGACACAAGAGGTTAGTGTGGCACCCAGAGTTTTTGCCATTAGGCATGTAATTCAGATTGATGGACTCGCATCTGGTTCAAGTCCTATTACCAGGGCTAGAAAAGTTCGAGCAGTCATGCCACAATCTTTTCGTCCTTTCAACATGGAAGAAGAATGTACATTGTTAGCGAAGGGGGAGGAGACTACTACACCATAAGTTGTTAGGGCATCAAATTCCCATGTCCCAGGAATACATGTACATCATGAAAACACACAATTTTCCACTGATCAATTTATGGAATGCCAATTTCAAATGCATGAAGTGGCGCAAAAGTTTGTGAGTACACCATTGTTTAGTTTTCAAGATTTGAAGCCAAGCACCAGGGACATAATTGTAGTACTAAAGGATACCCTGAACACTACAGCAAGTCCTCTACCAATCCCTGATTCACATGCTACAGAGGTCCCATCCAACACCTTGGAGAGACATTCGATTAGCTCACGTGTTACATATGGCGTTCGTAATCTGGTCACTAGTTCTAACATGGCTAAACTAGTGGGCTTTCCTACCTCTGATTCTACATTCACATATTAAAAGGGAGTTAAGAACACTTCATTTATGGATTTGTTACTCAACAAAGGTGTTGTGGATAACCATTTTCTCCACAAAGTCTCTCACTCATTTCCAAAGGTGGTGCCTAATGAAAGAACTTCCATCGCCACTGGAGTTGCCATTGTCGATAATACTGGGTTAGCAATCCAAGTGGGAGGACATACACCCAAAGTGGTATTTATTGATACAGGTGCCCCACTAGTGATTCTTGGAGTTCAATTCGCCAAGAAGATGGGCATGCTTGATTCCAAACTACGGAAATCTATGTGGTAGATTCGCACCACTAGTGGGAACGTAGAAGAGGTATTTGGGGAAAGTTCAGATTTGATTACACTTAACTTCAATGAAAGTATAGATCATGAACTTTGCTTATAGGTCAGATGTTTAGTCACCAATGCCATTAGTTATGATGTGCTCACTGGGCAAGAGGCCCTGTTTCCACCAGGTTTGACACGTTCCCAAGTCCCTAGTTAGCCCCAAGTTGGGGCTAAGTCACTTAAGTTGCGGAATTTCTGGGACTCCGGGCACGCTCCCAACTTCCAGCACTAAAAGGGGTGAGAGGGGCATGCTGAAAGCTCCGGGATTAGACTAGGAAGAAGGACAAGCTTACTTAGTTATTCGGTCCTGCATTCAAATCTAACCAACAAGTTGGTTAGAACTCATTCTGTACACTTTCGGTGTTGGGACAAGCCACGGGCGACCTTGGACTCACTTGATTCACCACAGCCTGGACTCGAGGGAAGCCACCACCTTCCCCCATATAGTATTCTCTGCAGCTCTCTGCCGCACTTGCATCCAAATGGTTTTTTTCCTGGGACTCCCAAAGTGGAGTCCTGAAACTGTCCCGGTTTGGACTCCCAGGACTTTGGGTGTTCATAACTTCTCGCCTCGAGCTCGGATTGGGACGTGATCTGAATCAAAGTTGTAGCTCTCCTTGAGGGCTTTTCAATGATGTGTTGCATTTCACCTACACACATCGGCATCGAGTCGATTCCTGACTTTTAGTGGTTGGGAGTCAAATTGCCAGTTTGACTCCCAGCCCTTCTTTCGACCATAACTTATGATGAAAATGTCCAAATGGCTCATGCGAGGCCATTTAGGACATCTAAACTTCAAGACCTTTTCAACGGTATAAAGAACACTTCAATGCAAGGTGTTTTGACCCCTGTAATTGTGCTTTGAGTTTTTGGGAGTCCTAGAGGATTCCCAAATCCCATTTTCAGGAGTGTGAGTGGCGACCTCACACTTCCCTCAAAGTGGGGTTGTGACAGTATAGGTTAGATGTTTAGTCACCAATGCCATTAATTATGATGTGTTCATTGGGCAAGAGGCCTTGTTTCCACCAGGTTTCATAATTGACAACTAATTTGAACATGCGTACTACTAAGTGGATTGGGAGACTGATGGCCACCACTTGGGATACATACTTCTTCATTTACATGGGAACCATAGTCCTATGGCTCACCATTGTATGCTCAAAGAATCACACACCATTTCCTTCATCCAACAAGTTAGCCACGAGTGGATAGAGGGAGATGAGGAGGAGATAGCTTACGCTCAAGCTATTGAAAGCTTGAAGGTGGTTCTTATTGACATTCAACACGAACCAAAGGTTTTAGAGAGGTTCAAAGTAGCCCACAAGCCCTTGGTCAAAGCTTTGTCTAGTTTTGAAAGCATGGAAAGCCATGGCGAACCGATTAAGCCATTATTTCATCAACTAATCACCTGGACACCACCTAAAGAAGGGATTACATTACTAGAGCTTTTTGGTGGTATTAGTACAAGTCTCGAAGCCCTACTATAGTCAAGGATGGTGGTTCGAAAGTATTTTTACATAGACATTAATCCTATTGTAGGGTAAGTGGCAACATAAAAAATGAAGGAGTTCATAACCAGATTTCCACAATAGTTTGCAACCACCGCATAGAAGGTTAGTTTCACATTTTTGCCCTCTGACAGACAACTAATTCAAAAAAAACATATGGAATTACTTGGCCTTGTCGACCTCATCATTTCAGGTTGGGAATGTGAAGGATTTTCAGCGGTTGGATTTGGAGAAGGCTTAAGTGACACAAGATCTAGTCTTTGCACATACATGATACAATTAATCACCTGGGCTCAATCCATTTCTCTTGCACTTGGTTATGTAATTGAGAACACCCTTTTTTAGCTTGATCAAAGGGAGAAAGTCCATGAGCACTACACATTGATCAAGCATTACCTTGGAGAGCTGCTCCTACTTCATACAGCGCAATCCGGTTCCTATGCGCATTGGTTGTGCAATTGGTGGACCAACTTGGCACCATTTTTAGTTATGTAACTAGTTATGAAATACATTATCAGAGACCCCAACCTATAGGTTTCTCACATATTGGATGATCAAAGTTCTTGCCAACCAGTTACAAGGAAAACCAAGAGGTGCTTGGCCCACCTTTGTCTCCTTCCCAAGAGCACATGCCTTTCAAGGAGATGGACTAGGCCTGGTGTATCGTCATGCTTCAGCCACTTGGGATGAACCAAGCCCAGAAGAAAGAGAAAGGGCTATGGGGTTCTAAGCTGGCACTACTAGTCGCACTAAAGTGACTAGATTGGAGCATAACGCTCTACTGGGGAGAGGCATGGACCTGAACGTCCTTACATGGTTGTTGGTAACTTGTGTACTCTTTCAAATGTACACAACATCAACATTAATACAATCAGCTTACAATTTTGGCGATGCAACCACATGGCACCCTGACCAAGTACATTTACCTATCTTCAACACTCTACATTTCACTCTTAGTGTTGGGGGGGAAGGAAGTACCATGTAATTTGACTCAAGTTGTGTCTAATACACCTAGAGGTACATTAATTTTTGGAAAAACAATACAACCTTCTACGAATCTGCGCAATTGGATAGTGGAGAACCTAATACACCAAGTTCTTCAAACACACTTTCCAATTCCATTCCATGTGTTTCCAACTACCCTTTCGTTATGGGGAACTAGCTCACCAAGAAGGAGAGAGACTAGGTCACAGACTTGTTAATTAAATATGAGAATGTGTTCGCATTCTCAATGAAAGACTTGGGTAGGTGTAAGACCATGTAGTTTTCTATAGACCTTACAAATGAGACACCCGTCTATCGAAGGAAGCATAGGTTAAGCAAGCATGAGTGGGAACTGGTAGATGAAAGATGCAAATAGCTCCATGAGGTTGGTCTTATTCAGCTATCAAGTTTTGATTTCGCAGCTACTACAATAATGCCAGCAAAGAAAGATTCAGCTAGATTATGGAATGAAAAAAGGATGTGCAAGGATTATAGACCTTTGAGCTTAATTACACCTCAGGATAGGTACCCCATGCCCATCCTTGAAAAATTGTTCGATAACATTGGAGATTCAAACATCTTCATAATTGTGGATCTGAAGCAAGGTTTCAACTAGATTGTGCTCTCTATGAAGGATTGCAAGAAAACGACACTCCATGGAGCCTTCTTCTTGCCTTGGAGGTAGTCTATCTACTAGAAGGCTTCATAAAGAGACATCATAAATAAATGTCTTAAGTTATCTATTTGCTATGTCAGTTAACAAGTTATGGGAATGGCTTGTGATGCCTTTTGGATTTAAGAATGCACTTGTCTTCTTTCAACGAATCATGGACTAGGTTCTCGAAGGGGCAAATTTTCTAAAGTGCTACATAGATGACATCCTAGTGCATAGCAAGAGATTCCTGCAGCATTTGGCTCATCTTGAAAAATTATTCAAGAAGGTCGACGAAGTCAATATGAAGATCCATCCTAAAAAGTGTGAGTTTATTGTCACCTCAGTAATCTACCTTGGACATATAATTTTGCCAAATGGTATTATGGCTCATTGGGCCAAAGTAGTAGCCATTTTGGAGATGCCCAATCCTACTAATGTTCACATGTTGAAAAAGTCATCGAATTATGTAATTATTACAGAATTTATGTCCAAGATTTCAGTACTATTGCTCATCTTCTCTATGCATTGTTAAAGAAGGATGTTGCTTGGACATGGAGTGATGAGGCTCAGGAAGCTTTTAACACACTCAAAGAAAAGCTTTCAGAGTTTTCCATTTTGAGAAGACTTGATTTCAACAAGGTCTTCATTCTACACACTAACTTGAGTGCTCTTGGTATTGAAGCTATTCTTGGCCAACTTGATGAGGAAGGCAAGGAATATGTTATCACCTATGCATCTTGAAGCAACAAGGCTGAGAATAACTATTCTTCATATAAGGGGGAGTGCCTTGCTGTTGTATGGGCTGTCATACATTTCAAGCCTTATCTTTATGGCACCAATTTGACTTTGTATATCGACCACCAGCCTATCAAGTGGTTGATGACCAACGATAAACTTATTAGTAAGTTAGCTCATTGGGTGCTTATACGTCAAGAGTATGAGTTCAAGGTTATTCACCAACTTGGTATTACACATCAGAATGCGGATACCATGTCACGGAAACCCTTCACTACCTCTGAAGATTTTTCAAAAGCCAGGAAAGATTTTGACCAAATTCTAGCAATACATGTATCTAATGCATCTAGTTATCTTACATTACTACAATGTAACCTAGTTGAGCACCCCATTGTGGATATATGGGAAAACTTGGACACTCTGAGGTTTCTTCAGCATGGGGAATACCTTCCCTAAGTTACATCAAGTCAGTGAGATCGCATGCAACAATGGTCCAAACGCTACTCATGGAGGGACAATCACCTCGTCCGATGCTTACCACAAGGCGACATAGTGGTTCCACCACCACATGAACGGCCTGGTCTTATTCAAAAAGTACATTCAGAGCTTGGACACTTTGGAGTTAAGCGCACCTATAGCCTTCTCGCTCCTCATTACCAATGGAAAGGTATGTATGTTCAAGTTCGAGACATCATTGCTAGGTGTGAACAATGTGATAGAATGAGAACTTCTTTCTCCTTTCGATAGCTCACATTTTCTCCACTCCCTATTCAAGGCATGTTCTATCATTGATCATGTGATTTAGTTGGAAAGTTACCATAAACCTCCAAGGGTAATGTTTACATCGTGATTATGATTGAGCATTTTTCAAAGTCGGTTGAGCTTGTTGTGCTACCAGACAAGTCATCACACTACACCAACCAGGTTTTTTTACAACAGGTTCTAAGTAGGTTTGGGGCTTGTGCTGAATGCCTTATTGATCAAGGATCAAAATTCAAGGGAGAAATCCAAGACCTATTTGACCATGCTCTCATTGACCATCGTTGGACTTTAAAAGATCATCCCCAAGTTGATGGCCTTGTAGAAAGGATGGTTCAAATGTGCAAGAAGGGACTTTAGAAGATTTGCATCACTAAGAACAAAGAGGATTGGGATTTGGCCCTCCCTTACATTACCATGGGTTATAGGATGTCCAAACACACCTTTTAATCTCATTTCTCTTCTTACTTTTTACTTTTTGGGAGACATCCCATTCCACCCTTTTCCATTGTTGCTCAAATGGACTAGGTTGTGGACTTGGACTCCCTAGTCATTTGGGCTAGGGTCATTGTAGAAAAGGCTGTTCTATTTAGGAAGGTTATGCCCATGGCCATGGAGAACTTGTCCATTACACAACAACGAGACATCTTATGGTATGCACACACACGAGGTGGTAGTTACAAACCTAAGGTGAGACAATTTGATGTTGGTGATTTTATGTATCTCCAATAGCAACCCAATGATACTTTAGACACTTCTTTCAGTCGCACTATCTTGAGGATGAAGGCGATTAGGCCTTCAGGTGTGTTGGAATTGCAAGGAGCAGACAGACGCACAATTCAAGATCATTCCAAAAATTATGCACCTTGCCACTTGTTGAGCTTAGATCCTACCATCATCACATCGATTTGGATTCCTCCACTTGATTATCCATGTCTGGTATGTCAGAGGATAGACGATGCTGATTAGATGCTACTTTGCGATAATTGTCGCAACCCCACTTTGGCCAAGGGTGAAGCCCAACACTTGGAAAAGTTGGGGATTTGGAGTCCATCGGGACTCTCGAATGTTCAGAGCTCGACAGCAAGGCCCAAAACACCTCGCATTGAAGTGTTCTTGGTGTCATTGGAAAGGTCTTGAAATGTAGATATCGAAAATGGCTTCGCATTGCTTCTTGTACCTTGATAAACAAACCTTTTAGTTAAGGCTTGGTTGTTGTGACCAAGGCGCGAGATAGGAAAAGGAGTCATGTCAAATAGCTTAGGTCAAGAGTAGACTTGACTTAAGTCCTCATGAGGGGAAGAAATGGAA
>Ga0116227_10003467_pt1 | contig 35005 bp, 20 predicted proteins | sample S1TSphgellanicum_FD_89693 | JGI IMG/M metagenome (GOLD analysis project Ga0116227, IMG submission 89693) | Host-associated microbial communities from peat moss isolated from Minnesota, USA - S1T2_Fb - Sphagnum magellanicum MG | ecosystem: Host-associated > Plants > Peat moss > Unclassified...
AGAAAATAAAGTTGCAAAAAAAAACTGAGATCAGGGCTGAGAAAGGGCAAACAAAAAAAGTGAAGCTGGGATGGCACAGGGACAGAAAAGAGAATCCATCCTATCAGTGCACCATCCATCCACGTTGGTGCACTGGTGGGTACTGGTTCACTCTGGCCCCTCTATCGCTCATCAGAGGATGATAACAGTGTTCGCCGTGCAATGTTTCTGTTTTCAATTTTGTGATGTAGCAGCACATGAGGGTTCTTTTGTTTTTTGCAAATTCCTCAAGTAAGGTCTACTGGTGGGGATCCCAAGCATTAAATGGGAACTGTCCTAGGTGGGCTGTTTTCCAAAAGTGCCGCTACAAGTGGTGACCTAGGAAATGCCTAGGTCTAGATGTGCCGAATTTCATTATTTTGAAAACCGGCGAAAAACACCCCTAGGATTACAAAATTTTCAATTGTTTTTTTCATTTTCTGAAGGAAAATTCGCCGAGTTGCGAATTTCGCCACCAAAAAAAAACAACTGTAGCACATGTTGTTAACATCCATGAGATATTTCAGCCAAATTTGATTTCTTTTAAAAATGAAAATAAAAACATGTTCTCATCTGAAAACATGGCCTTGGCAGCCCCCGATAGGTTCGGTGTTCCTCTTATAAGGAAAACCGGGCTTTGAAGTCCCCATAGGTTCGGTGTTCCTATTAGGGGGGATTGAGGACAGCAACAAATAGAGGCTCTTGTTCATGGAAACTATTTGCCAAAGTTTGCTGGGCATAAGCTTGCCATCCAGGGGACTGATGTTTGCCAGTCCCTTACAAAAAGCTTGCCATCCACAGACTGATGTTTGCTGGGTCCGCCCACAAAGTTCACCAGCCAGCAACTCAAATTTGTGGGGCTGGGCTGGGCTATAAAGCTTGCTAGCCATCCACTAATGTGGAAGTTGAGCGGCAGGGCTAATGCCCAAAGCTGGTGAACTGGCTATTTTCGCCCGCCAACAGCTTGTTCTAGCTAATAAACTCTCTTCTTGAGGGAGGAATACAGGAGCGAATATCTAAGTCAGCCAACATGACACACTCTGAGCGAAGCACACTAGCACGCTTTGGCTGCTTGGCAGCCTTTTCATGCCCGAGCTGATGTTTTCCTGTACATATGGGCAAGCAAGCCTTTCTCTCAAGATTCTGATCACAAAGTTTGACAACACAGCATAGGAACTGATGTTTTCGTGTACATGTGGGCAAGCCTTCTCTCAAGACTCTGATCACAAACTTTGACAATATAGCATAAGAACAACTTAAAATAAGAAAGAAACCTCTATTTCATCAGAATATAACAGATGCTCTTTTCCCCCCACACTTCCTATGATTTCCTCTGAGTCGTACTTTGCATGGCTTTTCTGTATGTCGCCTTCCCCAAATATTTTTGCACAAGAGGAACTTGCATTCTTGCTGCTTGCCAGAAACACATTTGTAATACATGAAGAGAGGGAGAGTAACAAAATTCTGTAAACCAGAGTTGGGTGGTTATTAGAAACAGGAACTGACCCCCTGGCAATTAATTATCAAGGCGGCTATTAGGATTCATAGTCATGATTCTAAAAAAAAAAAATCAAAGATGTGGTTCTGGTATATATATATATCAATGGTTCTCAATTTTAAAGAAAAATAACAGGCCATAAAACCACCAGTTCATTGCCGGTTCTTTCATGAGAATCAATAGTTTAAAGGTTTGTTTAAGGGTTTTGAAATAACCAGGATTGGAGGTTCTTTGATTCTGATTCTTTTTTATAAAAGAAAATTAAAACTAATGGTTCTCTGATTGTGAAATAATCTCCTACTTCCCCCTTACACTGCATAGGTAAATTATTTACCTATGTAGGTGAGAGCCTGGCAGCAGCAAGTATGTAGCAATGAGAGAGCAAGGGGAAATGGGAATGGGAACCTCAACATACATCCCTTACTTTTAGCTTACAGCCTTAGGAGAGTGAACACCAATCTTGGGCATGCATTGAAATTTTGCACCAAACCCGTGACTCTTAAGGTTCATAACCACTGTTCTCAAAAAAGTTAAGGAATCAAATAGCCACCTCACTACTGTTGGTTCCTGATTGGTCATGAAAGTCATTAGTCCTTTGAGGTTTTTGAAATAGCTGGAACTGGCAATTGTTTGATTCTGACTTTTTAGATAATCAGAATCAAAAGTTTTCTGATGGTGAACCAAACCCCCATTGGTTACAAGGGCAGTTCTTAAGGTTCCTTCCAGCGTCGGGCAGTTCTCTATTGTTTTGGAGAACCTCCGGGGTTGGTTCCTTCTTCTTATAATTTTTTGAAAGAACCTCCAGGTAAGGCTTTGAATTTTTTTTCAAAAATCCAAAACCTCTGGTTAAGGTTAATGTTTTTTTTAAAATTATGGGGGGTTCTTGGGTATTAGGGTTTAAGTTTTTTTAAAAGGGGCAGGTCCCGGAAATGGTTAGGGTTTCGGGATTAGATTGTCCCAAAAAAAAAGGTTATTGCAATTACAAGTACTTAAAAAAAATGAATTTCTTATTTGAAAATGTAATGAAACTACATATGCAATGATCTGCTTCCTACTAACTATTCACATATGCAACAATCTATTTCCTCATAATTGGGCTTTTGGGCATTTGACACTATCTTACAAACCATCAACATTACAAACGATAGAAGGCCTCAATGCACGTGTGAAAAATGATAACAAAATGGATTGGACATAATTTCAATCACAAAATCAACCACTCACCTTAAAATCTAGGAAGAAATCCTACCACAACATAACACAATCGGTTGACCTTAAAATCTAGGGAAAAATCCAACCACAATTGAAAACAATCAAGTAACCTTAAAATCCAAGGAAAAAATCCAACCACAATTGGAACACAGTCAACTGACCTTAAAATCTAGGAAAAAATCCAACCACAACTAAACACAATCAACAACTAACCTTATAATCCAAGGACAAATCCAACCACAAATGAAAATATATTACTTGCAAATCAAAACAAAATTGACCTCCTAGAACAATGCACATGCCCCAAAAACACTTGCAAAAGGACAACATGCATAACATATGAATGATGAAATTCACAAAAGCCTTAATTAATGAACCCACATTGAAGACCATTAGGTCATTCTTGGATTCAACCCATTTCATCATAGGAAATTCAATAGCAAATGTGAGGTAGGGAATGCCAATGTTATAATAGAAAACAAATCTTGAATCTTTAGTTCCAATGCTACAAATGCACCAAGAAAAAAAATAAAATTAGAATTTTGATTGCACAAGAAAAATGTTAACAAAAAAAAATGCAAATTGAAGATGAAAGCAAAAACCTAAACTTGAAACTAGTAAAAATCAAAATTTGAATCTTCCTCAAAGAAGTCTTGTTCTTCAATCAATCTAATGTGTTATTTAATCATAGCATAATCGTTTTCTAAAATTCAATCATGACTTTAAGCTTCAAAGGTCCATCACATCCAACACGAATGTCACTAGGCTAATTTTTTATGATAAAAATGATTCAATCTAAATTCTCGATTTCGAGCCTAAATTGCCTCAAGTTAGTGATGACACTTCCAACATTGAAAATCCACTCTATTTTGATTTATGATCCCACAATGCCAAAGATTTGACAAACAAGGAAAGAAACATGTGAAAATTGCACAACGTGTTTTCCCACCAAATTAAAGGGTTTTCAATCCTTTGTTGGTTGTATTGCCAATTGCTAATACAATTGCAATTCATTCTTCAGTGTGGACATGATTACATCATCATTTGATATAATTTGCCCAAAAAATAGGTCATCATTTTCAATTATTATTAGTTGATCTATTGTTCTCCTAACATGGTTCAAATGAAAAAATAACTATGATAAAAAAAAAGGCACACAATATTAATAGATTCATAATCTATCACAATTTGAATGGTATGTGCATGGTCCACAAAATCCCTTATAACCTTCATGTTTTTGAAGCAAGGGTCAAGCATGATGGCTAACATGTTATGAACCTTGGTTTGATTATAAGTTAAAGCAAATGCCAAGAATGGGGATAGATTATTGATGACTTGCATCATCATTCTTAGCTTGAACTCTTGTAATTTTGAATCAAAGTCCCCATGAATCAACAGTTGATTTAAAGCTTAGACCTTAACCACATCACTTTCATGGCAATGCATAAGGTAAAGGTAGAATAAAATGCATATGACAACAATTAATAGCCAACATTTTGATTCAAGACACAAAGTTTCACAACAAGGAGTGTATTTATAATGGTTTGAACAATAGCCCAAGTCCAAAATATCAACATCCTAAAAGATAAATGAGTAGTTTATTGCTATTCATAGTATACTGAAATAACATTTTGATATTCCAATGTCTCCTAGAATAGGATCATTTGAAAAGTAAATCATGTCTTCACCAAAATTTTCTACATCTTGGTAGGTAATCCTATAACAATATAAGACTCTTTCCACTCATGTTGCCCCATCCTAGATTTTTTTGTCCAAATAATTGTCTTTTCAAATGAAGATTGGGGTGCAATCATAGTTAAACAAGCCAACAATGACAAATGCCTCAATAGCAAATGGGTTTTTTTGAACATTTTGATTTTTTCATAGAAAGGATTTTTGAAGGAATTTTTTTGCAACATGTTTTTAAAAATATTGACAAGTCCCCTAATCAATTACATTACTTGTGTTAACTCTTTTTGAATAAGTATGAATTTTTTAAAAGTGTACAAATTATGCTAGATTTTATGTTTCATCTTGAAAAATAATCATAATTTCAAGTCATGCTAAAATATGATAACTATTTGAAGCTTTAATTTTTTATATCATAAGCCAAAAATTTGTTCATATGTCATACACATTATGACCCATTTACATCTAGCAAATGACTCTTGAAATTTGAAAATTTTGAAATGATATTGTGAATTTCTAAAAATTTCAACTACCACAATTTTAAAATTATGAATGTTTTTCATATGTGGATGGTAAGTTATCATCATTTCAAATTTTCTCCCGTCAAGATTTTTTTATTAAAAGAATTCTTAGCTTAGTGTTGAATAAAACTAATTTTGGGATGTTCAAGTTTGAAAGTCATTTATTAAAAAACCAAAATGCAATTGATTAAATTAAATGAGTTAAGAAAATTCTTCAACACTCTTATAAATTTTTCAACAAAAAATTCCTTGATCAACGTGATATTAAAGTGGCATTGTTTAAATATGTTTGAAAAAATTGATAATTTTTCGGTCGTCCGACATGGTTTGTGGCTCGTTTGATTGTGATTGCACCCATTGAACTTCTTTTAAGTTAACTTTTGAAAAACCAACACAAATCTTACTATCATCAATAGCATATTGGGTTGCCTTTGACATGGCATGCCCAAAACATGACTTTACAAATGGGCATGCTAGTTGAAAGGCATAACAATGAACAATAAAATTGAATATAAAAATCAAAGTGTTTAAATTAGACCCTTCATTTTTTATGTATGGCATTATTTTGTTAGTAAACCAAAGGAGGACGCAACAAAGATTTTACATGGTTTGCCATTGTCGCACTTGTAGTGTTATGTACCTCAAAAATCCAAATTGTCACATGATAGGTGATGCAACCCTAACCTTGGGCTTGCGACCAAGGCAAAGGCTTGTGAGGGTGTGGGCCAAGAGTGAGCCCAAGAGTCACATTTCATGTTTTCGGGAATGCAAAAGAGTGTGAAGGAATGAACCCTCACACTCCCAAGTGAACTCCCATTTTGGGAATTAAAATCCCAAAGGATTTTTGAATTTTTAGAGGGCAATTTCAGGGGGAAAAGCTCATTGAATTGAAACGTTATTTATATCATTGAAAAGCTCTTGGAATGTAGATTCCTGAAATGGGCTCGCATGACCCATTTGGATACCTGAAACACAAGTTATGGCCAAAAGAAGTGCCAAGAGTCAAATTGACAATTTGACTCCCGACCACTAAAAGTCAAGAATCGTCCCAATTTCCTTATGTGTAGGTAATGTGCGACATATCATTGGAAAGCTCTCAACGAGGGCTACAATTTTGCTTTAAACCTTATCTCGATCGGAGGCCTGCACACAAAGTTATGGGCCCCCAAAGTCATAGGAATATCAAGTTTGGGAATTTCAGGACTCCCATTTGGGAGTCCTGGGACAAAATGTCATTTGGATGTGGGCCTCATGGAGAGGCACAAAGTATACTATAAGGGGGAAGGTGGTGGTTTCCCCCAAGTCCGGGCCGTGGTGAATCTTGTAAGTCTGAGTTTGCCCATGGTTCGTCCTAGCACCAAAAGTGTTCCAACTATGCACTAACCAATTGGTTGCTTGGTTTGTGCAGGTTTGTGTGAGTGATTGAAGTGCTTGTCAATCTTCTTAGTGCCATCCCAAAGCTCCAGCACACCCCTTTACCCCCGAAATGCTACAAGCAAAGGAGCGTGCCTTAATTTCCTACTCTTCTGCTGTTTCATTTTAGACTCACATTTGAGTCCCTTGAGGAGGTTGGGAGTGCATCAATAGGGTTCTCATAAAGTGTTGATGAAGCTCACAATAATAATAAAAGGTATTAAAGTATGCACAAGACATCCAAAGGTCGAATGAACATGTACAAATAATACAAGATGCAAGGGTTGGGATGACACATATTTCCCTAGTTTTCTCCACCATATTTAGGAACATTTCAATCACGATTTAATGGAAATTATACATGTTCACATTGCCATAAAACCAAATGCCATGCATTTCAATAGAAAACAAAGGTTGGTAACCTTTTGCAAAATAGAGAACCAAGTCTTACAAAAGGGTTTGCTATAAAAAAATTGCTTTGTGGTTAGGTTGTTGGTTGCCAAAAAAAATTGTGATTTGAAAAAAAGGAACAATTTTTTTCTCCTTTGACCCACATCTTTCACTTTGGGTTTTTATAACCTTTAGGAACAAAAACAGTCCCCATTTTGTGTACAAATTTAAATGTTCACGACAAGCACATTTTTTCAAAGCACTTATGCTGTGGTTCTTATTGTAGCTCAGAACCCCTTTATGTTTTCCCTGAGCATCAAAGAGCTCAAATTGAATAGGGTGATAAACAAAACAACACATCATTTATGGATTATAGATGTTCACTGCTACATTCTCATCCACCACAAAAAAAACCCAATAGGTTAATGTTTAATGACTACGAGACCATATATTTCTGTTGGCCACCAACTTTGGAATAAAAACCTCCCAAGTTGCATTTATGTCAACATTTGACACTTTTGATGATTTAAGTTCAATTTTAGATTGAAACATAAGAACAAAATCATCTTCATCACATGAAATAGTTGTTATAGGTTGTGTGGCACTTGTGGATGCCATTGTGAACAACCTTATATGCCAAGCTTTGTTTTATTTGTTGTTGTTTGCAAGAAATAGAAAGGACATAAAGCTTACACACATGTATGGGAATTCAATGGCATCAACTCAATCACAAAGACTTACTAGAAGTTATTGTTGCATGGCCAAAACCTTGCTATTGTTATCTGCAAAGTAAAGAAAACATAAAGCTTACACATGCATGGGAACATAGTGGTATTTCATCCATCATAAAAACTTACTGCTATGCTTGCAAAAAAAGAGGACATAGAGCTTACACAATAAGAAATTCAATGGAATTTATCCATTAAAGAGATTTAGTACTATAAGCACTACTACATGCCAAAATCCTTATTGCTATAAAAAACTAATGAAAGAGAAATGATGAAGAGATAAAAACTTACTTGCAACTTATAGGCAACACAAGATGATTGCCACAATGACCACCACAATGACCCACAACAACATTTAATGCTTTGCTACAACAAAAAACATTGTAGCACATGGTAATTCGATTGTAATGATTATTGTGATGGCCACAATGATAATGCCTACGTTTTGTTAGAATAGTTATAACACTCAACGAGCACACCTATGCTTTGTTGACATAAAAAAAACTACAACACAAGCTATCACACAATGTGATGCTAAACGCAATGGCAAAAAGCAAAAACATTCCTCATGCAAAAAATAAATGAAAGAAAAAAAAGTACAACGGAGAGAGAAATTTAGTTACTTGTAGGTTATAGCATTCAACGACCATTGTGATGGCCACGATGATGACCTTGCTACAACAAAAAAAAGATTGCAACATTATTTCTCCACTGTGATGACACCAAATAATTTATTGTAGCACAAAACTTGATACAAGTGCTACAACTTAAAGCTTGATGAGAAACAAAAAGAAAAGTTTACCTCAACACAACACTGTCCATCATGATGACCATAAACATTCTACAAAAAAAACTTTGACAAGGTAGTAGAAAGTAGAAACTTCAACACAAAATAAGAAAAAATGTGAGCTTGAAAAAAAAAACCTAACTTGCATCCAAAAACATGGTGATTGTGATGCAAGAAATAAATAATAATGACGAAATCAACAAAAACCTAGTAATGGCATTGAAACAAGAACTTGGTGATGGCGATGAAGCAAAAACCTCAATAGTGCAATAGAAATGCCTCAATGATGCCACCCATTTTGTTCATAGCAACCACCACAAATAGAAGGTGTCGATGGAATGTGATGTGCAGCAAAAAGAACCAAAAGCTTAAACGCTAATGTTGGAAAAGAGATGGAGCTCACTATCTGGGGAGTGATGGAATACAATGTGTAGTAGAAAGAACAAAAAACCAAAAGCTTAAAGACTAACACTAGAAAAGAGATAGAACTCACTGACACATGAAAGAAGAAAGCTCGTAGTTCAAGGAGCGATGGAATGTAACCTGCTACAAAAGTTTACAAAACCCTAAACCTTAGGGCCAGGAAAAAGAACCGAAACCTTGAAATTTTGGAAAACACATGCCAGTGCAAGGTCATTGAAATTTTATGGAATCAACAGTCAACCGGTTCCAGGGTTGAACCTGGATCTGAGATAAGGGCAGGTCCTAGGGTACAGTTTAAGTTTGGGTATGTGAATAGAGGTCAGGGTAAGGTGTGTATAACCAGAATGGGAACTGTCAATTATTACCCTGATTTCTGAAGAACCGCCCAACACTGGTTCCTACCATGGTTCTCAAAAATCAAAGAATCAATTTTGACATATAACGATGATTCTCAAAAAAATTCAAAGAATTAAATAAACCACCTACAGAGCTGTGAGTTCTTTACCTGTTCTTTGATGAAAACCATTGATTCTTAGAGAACCAGAATTGGCAATTGTTGGATTTTGAATTTTTTTTTCAAAACAACTTGAACAGATGATTTTCTGATTCTAAAATATTTTAAAAATCAGAACCACTGATTATTAACAAAAATAAAATTACCACACAACACTGGGGAAATACCATGTGAGGAGAAACAAACCCTTTTTACTGAAGTGAATTGAGGAGGCCCTAGTCAGAGAATATATGCGTAGTTGTGGGATGGGAAACACAACTACTCACACAATAGGCTCTCACATGTCACTAAAATATAAAAAGATTCTTAAATATTTATGCTTTCCTCTCTGAGTTTGTTCCTGTGAGTTGACATTGGGTTTCATCTTGGTCACCTACCTTTGTAAAGAAAAGGGTCAGATAGGCAAGCAGGTGGCTAAGAAAATACCTAGGTCGGTTATAAAGAGTAAGGTAGGCAATACCCCAGAAATGGGTGTCTTCAAAAAACAACAAATCCTCCTCCATCTTTCGGCCATCTAGATACGCTAGAAAATTGCTGTATACGTAAGTAGATGCATGTGTATGTTTGCCTTTATTCTTGCACGGATCGGCCGGCTCTTTTCACCCACCGGCCAATTAATTCTGTCGTTGAGGAAGTGGAGCGGAGTTGCTGAGCTAAGCGTATATGCAAGTCAGCTCACATGACGGCCCTCTGAGGAGAGCAGAGCAGAGCTGAGCTTGGGCTGCCAGAGGACCCTTTTTCATGGCTCAAAGGGGATGTTTTCCTGTCCATGTGCACGGACCTTCTGTGAAGTCGTTGAGGAAACCGTGCCAAGAAGTCTGGCGGCCCCTTGGCTTGACAATCTTAAGCAAAGTTGGGACCCAAAATTGAGGGCCAAAATTGAGAGGATGGGCCAGCAGCCACTGGGCATTCATCCATGTGACTCCTATATGGAAATGCAGGAACACTCAACTTGGCAAAATAACTGAGCAAATGGTATTTACTTATATACACTGTCTCCAAACCTTGAAATATGGTTCCTTGTCTCTCCAAAACATTCTCTTGAGGACAATTTTGTTAGGGGAACAGTTCCACAAACCGTTTCAGCATTCCCGTTAGGGATTTTCTTTTTCAATTGTGTAAGGTAAGTGGACCTGAATGATCATCCACAAGAGGACTTAGCCAGATTTGGCTATAGGTCAAAGACAAAAGTAGAATTTCTTCAAGCTCGGCTACATACAGGTGACACACAAGAACCAATGCTCTAAATATGATATGGTGAGTTTCACTTTGTTTTTCTTCCAGATATGGCGACTTTGGGCCTTTTTTTAAGCCAAAAAAAATCCTTCGGTCTAATCGCAGCTCATTGTTTTTTTTGTCATCAAGTGATCAAAATTTGCCACTGAAAAAAAAAAACCCTGGTTCCCATTGTAGCTTCTGAAATTCCAAGTGACTACATAATCACATACCCTACGTGCAGGTCAGTTTTGTACATAATTACTAGTGTTGGGCAGTTATTAACATTTTTTCATAACCAACTATTTCAATTATCAAAAACATTCAATTCAAGAATTGAGACAGTTCCCACATTTTTTAATATAAAAAATCGTACCTTGTCTCGTTCTTTTGCAACCAGTTCTTAACTCATTTAGATTAGTCAATTATGTTAAGCTGGTTTGTTAACTTCACTTTCAGATTGTAGGATTAAGGTTTTAAAATATATCAAAAAATTTCATAGGTCAAAAACAAATCACCAATCATTACAAAATTTTAATATCTAAACTAAAATATGTGATCACATTTCAAAGAATATCCAAGGCAAAGAACACTATATTAATCCTTTCAATTCATCTCATTCAAATGAACTTTCAAACTCATTTAATTTTTGATCTAAGTCTAATTCAAAATCTATCAATTCTATTGAATTATTATTGGCCTTGCAACCCACCCTTGCATCATTTGACCAATTCTTACTCACAAACACTAATTTTTCAAGGTTCTTTGACTATAAGTGGCATGCATCTCCTCAAATTGGTGAAATTTCTACCAAGGAAAAAAAAAAAAATTAGTTTCAATTTGAAAATCTAAAATTTATAACATCTATTTAGCTTTCAAGCCAAGAATTGGGAACATGGTTTCATGTTTCTTTCACCATTCTAAAAGAAATTTGATATCTTTGAAAAATAAAAAATTTCTCAATTAACAAGTTCCTTTGAAGGTTGGCCACCATCTCAAAAAAGTCCAAACTACTATTTTCATTTATTTTGTAAATTTCAAAAGACTCTTTATCAAAAAAAGTTTAAACTATTATTTTTATCTATTTTGTAATCGAAGAACCTTTTACCCTTGAACAATGGATGCAAGTGTTAATAAAATTTTAAGAGCATAGGAAACAAGGATTTCCTATCATACTTTAAAACTATGGCCATCCCATGTTTACAACCAATAAAAGAACAAATCAATTTTAAATTTTCGATTCTAGAATCTAACATCAAGGCTACCATATTATGGGCTTTTGTTTCATCATATATTGTCAAGGAATAAATGAAATAGCTAATCACCACATTGACCTCCTTCATAATGTTCTTTGTAAAAGTTCCTAACTCAATAATTAACTCAGAATCATTACCATCAATTAGAACATTTGATAACAGGAGATGGTTCATTTCTTCCTTTAACATTAAGTTTATGTATATGTTTACATTCAAAACATTATTTAACAACTAATGTCTATTGAATTAGGTTGAAATACAAGCAATAACAACAAGAGATAGGTTGTTTATTGTAATCTATGATATCACTATGAGAAAATAGGGTGATTTACAAATGGCCTTGCAACTGGGTTTTTGAGTTATGATGGCCACTTGCAAGTTTATTACAACTCAAAATATTTCTATGGTATGAATGTTATTAGACAAGTTAGGTTCACCATAATTGTTTCAAAGTTGTAAAATCTACAAATGACAATTAGGTGACTACTATGGAATAACCAATAAGCAAGTTCATCCATTGGCAAAACTATTGTTTTTTTGATTTTTATTCATCCATTGACAAACCTAATGGTGCATGATTTTTCATTCATACATTAATGAACCTAATCCTTGCATGATTTTTCATTCATTCATTAACAAACAAAATCTATTGATGTCTTTTGTAATTAGGTGTTTTATTATGCATTCCAATGTAGTTGTATGGTAGTTGATTTTAGTAGTATTGAACAACTAAATTACAACTTACAATGCAAATGTGCAAACTTTGCACACACATTATCATTGTCAAAATTATGATAGATATTACAAAATTGCATTCCATCATCATGAAATGGATTTGCAATTGTATGCATTGACATTCAAGTTTCAAATTTGGAAAATGCATTACAAGAGCACTTTTTAAAATGTTCATTTTTTAAAAACTACAATTTGACTATAAATTTAAATATATTGCCCAAGCTATTTATAACAAATAATTTCTTCTACCTAAACAAAAAGTCATTATAAAAATGATGAACCATAATAATCAAATATTTGAGATGTTTCCACAAGTTAATGTTTTTACTTTTCGTTTTGTTAAAATGAAACTTGAGCTATAATTTTTTCATTCCACCTTGCCTGCTTGAAATCTACCATATTATGATATTTAATAAGTGAAATGAGATCAATAACATATACATAATATTGTAATACAAAATATATCTAGATGTCCATATTTTTAACTTATATAAAACTCATTTACAATTATAATGCCATTAATAAAATTGATTTATCACTAAAATACAACATACACAACATTGATATAAATTAAACTATAATTAACTACACTAGCATACAATGGTGGTTTCCAAAATAAAATGCATCACATATTCAAGGAATATTGATGTTAAAATTTATCATATTTGGTATATTATTTCACGTTTGTTGTTTTGGAATTTGTCTTTTATTTTGGATTACTACATAACAAACAATAACACATTCAATGACATAGTTATTAACAACCTAACCAATTTATACAATATCACATGTGCATGTTCTTCTATTCAAGATTATATTCTTCAAACAAAACTACCATTTTATTTTTGAAAACATCTTACCTTGTATGCACACCTTTGATTTTGATGGATTCAAACATTATTGAAGTTTGGCCTTATAACACAAGAACAACAAAAGTCATCATAAATGCACAAAAATGACATGCGTTTGAACAAACTAGTTTTATTTCAACTCCACCTTCCACCTCAAAAATTCAAACACCTAAACACAAACAAAAGACATAGCATCACTATAAGAAATTGGAAATAAATGACCACAATTTTAGTTGCAAAAGATTAAATTTTAGTGATAACATACACATGTGCTTACAAACCCTATAGTCGCCTTGGACAAGTGGCAAAAGATAACTAGTTGCAAAAAACTCCATGTGGCATGTACAATCACCCTTAAATTGCATATTGCTTATACAAGGATTTTTCATCCATTGATTAGTCGTAAAACTTTGCGACTATAGATACAACTACATAAAATATTGGGTAACATTTTAAAGATAATTAATTTTAAATGATTTAATATATTTTTAAATCACGTGTATTAAATATTCTATTATTTATATTTATATAAATAATGCAATAAAATAATTCATATTATTGGTAATTTCATAAATTTTCAACTTATGAATTGTTGATACGTGTCATTACCTAAACTAGGCTGAAAAACTAATTTAGGTAGCTAGGTAAACCACCTAGTTTAGGTACTAAGACGAGCCTAAGTAAGCACTTAGGTTAAGTAACTTAACCATGTAGGGTACATAAGGTCAACATACCATTGTTGACTGCAACTATGTAACTTGTGATGTTTGATCCTTAGACCCAAAAGATGGATATCAACTCCTTTGCTATCAAACAACCCCACCTAATGTTCAAATATAGTGGAATGCATTCTATTTAACCCAAACTTGATTTTAAACATTGCACAAACACCAATTTCAATACTTCATATTTTATTAATATTTTTCCAAATGGAATTTTTAAAAATTGATTCTTAAAGTGCTTTCAATGCCATACATGTTAAATGTATTTTTTTTCCAAAAATGTACATTAATTTGAATAAATTTTTTCTGAATTTTTAAAAATTGAATTACATTTTGATGATGATTGCTAATTTTTTTTTCAAGCACATGATTGATAAATGATTTTTTTTTACCAATATTTAATAATAAATAAATAAATAATTTATCTCCCACATATTAATCCTTCATTTCATTTCAAACACACACACACACACACACACACACACACAATGTGATAATAATATATCATAATTTTAATTAATATAGATATATATATTTTTAAAATGGATAATCTATCTATCACATTTTAGAATTATAAAAAATAAAAAAATCAGTTATAATATTTATGATGTATAATATTTTAATTTAAATCACATTAATAATGTTAGATAATTAATGAATTTGATGGAATATTAAGTTTTATATTTTTACAAATATAATATATAAAATTTATCTAAAATTATGGTAAAAGTCTTATGATCAAATAAATGATATAATTCTTCGACATCTTAAACTTCTATTTGATTAGAATTATATATCATACTTGATTATGATTATTATAAGTTGTAATTTTACCAATAAAATTTAATTTACATGTATAATATATAATTAAATAAGCATCATATGTAATATTTATAAATAGATCATAATTCAAATATATTTAATAAAAATATAATAATTTGTATTGTTACCGTCAATAAAAAATATAAAATACGAATAAACAATTAGACACAAGTTGATTATCAAACAAATATTATAATTCCAAAAATGCCACATATGTTTTAATCATCAAAATATTGTAAATGGAAAAATTATTGGCCCTAGTTGCCAAAACAACTATGACCAATTGCAAAAAAACTAGGTTTTCATCCATCCAAGGATCCGTTCACAATATTGGATGAAAAAAATGCACTTTCATTTTACTTTTCCATCCAAACATGTAATAGTCACAAATTATCGTCACATTTGTGACTTCATTCAATTATGTCAAGACTATAGTTACATATGTGAGTACAATAGTTGCATATATGACTATATACATTTACAACTAAAATGACACGTAAGACTAACCCAATTATAGTTGTAAAAGTAGTTGATTTGGACATTAGTTGCATCTATGGTTGTATCCACATGGTTGGAATGGACTACATTTCTTCTAGTGCATGATTTTCATATTAAAAAAATTTGTCCTTCACAAAATTTTCATCATTATAATTTATATTTTACAAATCGACTTTTTAAAAAAAATAAAAATCTCACACCATATTTTTTTAATGTATGCAAATAATCAAAAGATCAAGAACCTTCAACCTCCATAAAATTTAAATATAACATGTATTTTTAATTTTGGATTAAAATGTTAATTTAAAACTTAACTCAATATGGTGAATGAAAGGAGGGCCACTTGGTGGCCACACAATTCAAATTTTTTTTAATAAACTTGCAAAATTATTGTCATTTTTTATATTCTTTATAATCTTATGTGCTACACTTGGGTAAGTTTAAAGAAGTTTGGAGAATATTTGTTTATGCCAACCAAAATATAATCACATATATAACAAAAAAATCATCAATATGCAATCTTGGTTTAACATAAATATTCATAATTTGCAAAAGAAACCAACTAAAAAACCAATTACAAAAAACTTACTACCTTTAGATTTTGAAATTTCATAGAAATGTTCATACATTTCATGTGAGTACCTAATGGCCACTTGGTATAACTTGTAAAAACTTCAATTTATCAAAGCATTAATAGATAACATAATATGGACTTTGTAAAAGAAGAGGGCTAAAACTTGTTACCTTTAAATATTAACATTTCAAAGCAATTTTCATACATCTCATAGGATTACTTGGTGACCACTTGGTATGACTTGTAAAAGCTTCAATTTATCAAAACATTAAAAAATAACACAATATGGATTTAATAAAAGAAGAGGACAAAAGCTTGCTACCTTTAAATCTTGACATTTGAAAGTAATTTTCAAATGTTTCCTAGGATTACCTAATGGCTGCTTGGTACAATTTGTAAAAGCTTCAATTTATCAAACATTAACAAATAACACAATATGGGTTTAATAAAAGAAGAGGACTAAAAGGGTGTAAGTATGTAGATAAAAAGCCAATGGGATTATTTTACAAAAGGACTGTGAGTTCTTTTTAATTTTTTTTCACTTTTTCATATGAAAGAATTTTTGAATGAAATATTTTGCAACTTGTTAATAAAAATACAGATAGTTACTCCAATGGACCACATGTATTGTGTTAATCATTTTTGAATAAATAAGAATTTTTCAATATATGTAAATTTTGCCAGATTCTACAATTCATATTGAAAATTTATCATAATTTTGAATCATACCAAAATATGCTAATTACTTTAGGTTTTTGTTTATTATATTGTAAACTACAACTTTGTTTTGTATGTCATGCACATTACATCCCATTTACATGTGATAAAATACTATTGAAAATTTTAAAATTTGAAAAATATTTTGAATTTTCAAAATTTTAAAATTCCATATCTTTTAAATTGTGAATGTTTTCTAAACTTGGGTACTAGGTTGTTATCATCTAAATTTTCTTACCATCAAAATTATGTTATTACAATATTCCTTTATTTAGTCCTTTGTAAAATTAACCACATTTGATGTAGCACCTATTCAAGTTCAAAAGTCTTTTTAAAAAACCAAAACCCAGAATTTAATTTAATGAAATTTGAATTTGAATTCCTCAACTTTCATATTAGTCATTTAACATAACTTGGAATTATTAACATAACTTTAAAATGTAAAAAAAAAACATATGTAAAAAAGTTTATAGTTTCACCACTATCGAACATGGTTTTGGTTCCTATTTTTGTACTCACACCCTAAAACTTGTTACTTTTAAATGTTGACATTTCAAAGCAATTTTCAAACATTTCATGGGATTACCCAGTGGCCACCTAGTATGAGTAAAAACTTCAATTTATCAAAACATTAATAGATAACACAATTTATACTTAATAAAATAAGAAGACTAAAAGGGCTAATGGGCACCAAGTCATCATTATATAAAAAATAAGATAAAATAATGAAATAATATAAATTGGATTACTATCACATGACAGAGGTCCACATTAACATGACATAATCAACATACTAAAAATAAATATAAACAAATTCCAATAACAACAATACTCTTTTTTTGAACTAACCAACCAAATTACATTTAAAAAATAAATGAGTAGAAATCAAAATAATAATTACACTCTAATAGTTTCATTAACTACATCAAGGTTTTGTTTGGCCTTGGTTGCATGAGTAGCACTAATCATTATAATGCTATTGATTGTGACATTATTTCTAGCAAGAAACGAGAATAGAATGGATGAAATGTCAACCTATTGTTTTGGATCCACTAAATTGCATTTCCATTTGTTCACCCAATAATCTTGATACAATTCTCTATCATTCCTTGCTCCTTTTTTCATTGGTATCCACCATTGAATATGAAGATGTTTAAAAATTTTAGGTTGTTCATCCTTCACAACCTCACTTTCCAATCTTCCATTGGAGGAAATTCTTAAATATCTGACTCCATATATGATTGATTTTGTAGTCATATTGGACATTATATGACTGAAGGCCTTTGATTGTAAAAAATGAGTAGCAAAAAACAAGCAACCGTTAAATGTTTGACATGACAATTTTTCATTCTATGTTCATTAAGGACAAGTCATAGAAGATAAGCGATATATTGCTGAGGTGTCATATAATGAATGATTAGAATATGATCTGTAAACATTTTAAAATATAGGGTCAAGATTTTGAAATCAAAAAGTTGATAAGTAGGCTGAATTTTGAAGTTAAATATTGATTTTAATTAGTTGTTCAATTTGTACCTAAATAGATTTGTGTTTTAATTTGTTATAAGACTTTAAGATTTTTTAATTAGAAAAATGTGTTACAACTAAAGTCAAAAAAATTCAAAATTGGAAGAATAAAACTCAAACCCTCATTACAAAAACCCTCCAAATCAATTTTACATTGTCAAAATTCGGATCTGAGGTTTTCTTTAAAAGAAAAATTCCCCAACATTGGTAAAGACCTTTTCCAATTCTTTTCTTTTTAATTCTTGTGATACCGGTCATTTTTCTCATCATACCCATCAGATATCATAGGAAAATTGATAAAAATGGGGATAACCAAATTTTTTTGTGAACTTCTTATTTTCATAATTACTAGAATTTTATTTTGTTGCACATTTTGAAGAGTGTTCAACAATATTTGCTAGATGTTTTGAACATTTTTAGGGAAATGTTTTTTGAAACACAATGGCAGACTCGACTTCACAAGTTGTTGGCACTTCTGAATCAAGCTCAGTGGCAAAGGGCCAACATGAATTTCACCTACATGCTGCTGGGTTTGAACCCAAAATTGTGTTTTTAGGGCCCAAGGTCCTAGAATGGACTATACCAATCTCTCATCACCCCTAACAAATGAACATCTTTTTTTAAGTTTTGTTGGTTTTGAAGTAGTGTTGTGTGTGTAAGTGTAAATCATTTAGGCTTCCACATCCAAACTTTTTAGACTTACATTTATATTGTTGTTGTATATAATTTATTTTTTTCACATACACAAAAAATATTTGTCAAATACATTTACATGGCCTTATGTAAATGTTTTGGGACCTGTAAGTGTAAATATTATACCTCTAATGATCATCCCTTCTTGTAAATCCATATTAATTAGTTATGGTGCATCCCAAAGCTCAATTATATATTTTTGCAATGGAGCACTATGATTTGCCTGTCAAAAACAATCATGATATTTTAATATTGCCCAAACACTAGCATTTTTTTCACCAATGTGAGACTATGGTGGTGCTATTTCAAGGAATATCTTGAATGCACATTTTGCCTCACCTCATTGCTTGATTTAAGCTTTTATTCCTAATTTTGCTCAACACCACTTTCAGCCTAATCTTTTACAAGAGCTTAGGTACTTATTGTGGATCATATTAATTAATTGTGGTGCATTCCAAAACTTTTTTTTTTTGCAATGAGCCACTTGGTTGGCCTATAACCAAAAGCATTATGAAATCCTCCCATCGAGAAGAAGAAATCGTATCTATTACATTGTTTTACACTTACATTGTTTTAAACAGCCACATAAAATCATATAAATGTATTTATTTTTACACTTACACTGTTTTAAATGATTTTACATTTACATGAACATAAATAAATATTAGACATGTATGTGTATGTGGAGTATAAATCGTGAATCATTTATGTGCATAACACTGGTTTTGACCTTGACGCAAGGCATAGAGCCATGTATCGTCAGCAGCTCAATTTTGGGGGCTGGGGTGGGAGGACCCTTGTGGAATATTTCGTTCTTCAACTGTTGCTGCCATTGCTGGTTTTGATTTTATCAAAAGGGGAAGAAGAGCCATTATGCAATGATGATGATGAGCCCCACTTCTTTGTTTTGTATTGTTTTTTGAGGTCACACATGTTGGTAACCGAAAGGTACCATGTCTTCTGCTCACCCAATATCCAATCACCAATTCATTTGGTCAAGAAATTTGGTGGAAAGGGTTTTCTATGATCACGTCACTATTTCTCAACCCCCTTTTGAAAGAACCCTCACCTGGCAGTCGAAGGTGTATATAGTTAATGCAACTGGGACCAAGTCACAATTCCTTTTGCAATTGTACAACAGGCTTTTGAGGTAACAGCCAATTGTTGGTATGGTCAGGGTCTCTTTTAAAGGATTTTGTGATGTAACCAAAAAGTCACGGTGATCATTCATAAAATAATTTAGCTAAATTTGGTTACATACTAGATATGAAAGTAGAGAAAAACAAAAATCCTTCTATATTTGCTACCTACTGTAACTTTATCATAAGAATCTGGCGATTTGAAAAAAACAATCTTCAAAATCGGCGAATTTGGGTCATTTCTTTTCATGAAAAATCCTTTGTATAAGTTGAAATCATATCAAAAATCAATATTGTACCTAACAATTGACAAGTTCTTGCAAAAATATATTTTTTTATTTAAAAAAGGGGTTTGCTATTGGCATCTTTTTACCTAAAACTTTTTGGCACTTGGCAACCACAAAAAAAAAGGAGATACCAATCATACAAAGGTTTTTTTTTTTGAAAAAGCTCGCCCAAATTTACAATATTCTGAAGACAAAAAGGGATGAGTTCGTCGGATTTAGACCATAGCTTCTTTAATATGTCACCAGAATATAGTGAGGTTTCAAAAAAATTCTACTTTTTCCTTTATGACCTATAGCCAAATGTGGGTAAGTCCTCTTTTCTTTTGGATGATCACCAAATCCACCTACCTCACAAAATTGAGAAAAAAAAGAAAACCCTCTTCAGCAATTCCAAAATTTCAACAATTGAGGAATAAGTACACAAAGTACATCACTTGGTTTGTGCTTGCAACAGTAACCCAGAGGTTTGGACAGCACACAACTCCACCCAAGTAGGAAGTTCAATTCTCCAAGACTTGGGCAAATATGGTAGTACCTTGGCCAGTTCAACACACAATTTTCAGAATTCCATTTCAACAAATGATTCATTCCCAAATAACTCATCACCTTTCAATACATTCTTTATTTTGCTTCTGAAAAAATATTTCTGAAAAGAAATTTGGTGAAAATTTCAACATTTCTTAAAATAATATAATTAGTGTTGAACTGGCCCAGGTATTACAGTACCAATAATATTTTTTAAACTCCTTTTTTTTTCAAATGATTTTGTGCTGAACATCAGTAGAAGAAGAAGGTACAGAACTTTCCTCATCTTGAAGCGGGAACACTCTCTTTTTCTCATGTGCACTTTATCTAGCAGCAGCAAAATTGTTTTTCTCATGTGTACTTTCCCCCTTATCTTGCAGTAGCAACACCTTTGTTTTTTCTCCTCATCTTGGCGTGTGCAAAACATTTGCTTTTCTTTTTTTTGCCTCAACTTGCAGCAGCAGCAGTCAAGGTCCGTGTGTAGAGTTCTATTACAAGTCAGTAGAAGAAGGTGCGAGAATTTGCTGTCAACGTGAGCAAACAAAAAAAAAATTCTCAGCTTGACCTCTGCATGATCTCCTTCCTTTCTTCATGGGTCACCCATTTCCTCATATCTTGCATAAAAGCAAGTGCCAGAATCACTCTCTTTACATCTAAATAATGGCAAAATCTACAAAATCCTGTGAGAGTTGCATGACGACACACATATGCACTAGAAGAAACACATGCAAGGACCAACAAATCACACACGAGTACTACGACCCAGCACAACAACGGCGCCTACCCATATGTGCAAACTTGTGGATACCTTCTACAACGGCCAGTTTGTTGCTCATGCCTGAAACTTTATGTTGCCTCAGCGAAATGGTTTTGGCCCAGAATTTTGGCACAGTTTGCTGAGGCAGTAAAGCTGTGCACCAGTGAGAGAAGAGTATAATTATGGAGTAGTCTTCCACCCATTTACAGTCTCAGTTTCAGTTTTATGGGTGGAGTTGCAAAAAATGTAAATAACTAAACTTAGATGTGAGAAATATTTTTCCATATACTGAGGAACGCTAGGGATGCTCTAATAAGTCTAGACAAGAGAAATCGGAAGACTGCAGCGTCCGTCCGTCCGTCCGCAGTCCCTCCCCATATATGCTAAGGCAACTGTAAACTCGTAAATTCGAAGCAATTATAAGAAGTTTAGAATATTATCATATGGCAGACTGATGATCATACTACCCAAGCTGCTTCTTTTAACAGATCTTAGATTGATCACACAATATAGCCAGCAACAATATCCTATTGAATCTCATGACGTCGTGAGGAAGATTTGGAAGCTCTAAGTGGACATCCAGATATCCTACTGATGTCTCGGACTCCCCGTTGTTAACCGCTACCTGTGTTTAGAACACACACGATCTCAAGCTGCATGAACTCTCTGTCTGAAGTGCTTGGGTACTTAACAGATCTGCAGATTATAATGGATTTGCTGCTGTTACTCATGTAAATTATATCTTCTGCAGCTTCTTCAAGTTCATAGTACTAGTTCACAAGTACATAATCTTTGATGAAAGAGATTACAGATTCATAGTGAAATTAACGGTACTTTTTCAACTTGATGTATGACTTGTCATGGTCTGCCTGCAAGTCAGTGTATATTTTGCAGATTCCAAAAACAGTTCTCTGGAGTTATATGCATTGATCTCTGAAACTTCCCTACTGGCATTTAGTCAAATTTTTGTCTCTTGAAATCCTGTATGTGGTTAGAATATTGGTTCTCAGAATGATCAGCACATGACAGAAGGGTTGAAAGAACCTATCTTCCTGCATGTCCAGTGGTAATAGAGAGGCGGAAAAATGTGCGATGATCTTGCAACCTTGGAACTTGTTCACTCTCATGGAGTCTGTGTTTACAATGAGATATGTGCACAGCAATACAAAAGAGTTGCAATTCATGTTGAAGTCGTAATGCATAAAACTGTCCTTTGAATCCTATGAAAACAACTTTAACAAATTAGATTTAAAAATAGTTCAATGTTCAAATGGAATCAATTTGACCCAATTCCCCAATTCCCCTGCTTGTTATATGTCATCTAGAATTGGAGGAATTCATAGTATATTTGCTTGCTCTCATTCCAGCAATATAATATATGCACCAAAGATTTTCAGTTGTCCAATTTTTTAGTCATTGAACTAAACAATCAACAATTTTCGGAAGTTAATTTTCAATCACCAAATCGGGCAACCAAATTGTTTTGATCATTTCCTGAACATTTCTTGGGTGCTATCCAAAAACTTTTCAGCATGGATTTAATGACAACAAAAGAAATCAATCATTACTTGTAAAATTCAGTCACTGCCTCAAAATCTTTGATCATCAAATCAAGCAATTGAAATTTTTTGGTCATTGCTTGGAAATTCTTTTTGGTCACCATTGTGAAATTTTCAGTCATTTGATGATAAAAAAATGAAAAAATTTAGTTGCTAACTAAAAAAGTTTGATCGCTATCCAAAAAGTTTTTGGTTGGTAGCTAGAAAATGTTTATTTGTCGCAAGATAGTGGTAATCAAAAGTTGTTTAAGATGCCATAGGGTTTAAGGCGACCAAATGAAGCAATTTTAAATTGTCCTTAACATTCCTTTGGGTAATTCAACATTGTTTTGACCTAAGTTGAGCATATTTTAACATGATGTTGGGTAGCATCAATGTCCAAATGAATGCCCAAATGCTATGACAAACCTGTCATTATTAATAAAAAATAAAAATTGTCAAAAATATATATTGGGCATAATCACAATTAGGATAACCAAAAGGACAATCTAATGAAAAAAGGATTGCAAAGAACTATTTTGGGTTTTAATTATATCTATTATTTCATGTTCATAATGAATTGGTATATGACTATAACGAAAATGATGTCATGCTAATCTAATAAAAAAATCTAAGAATAGATTGAATATAATATAAATGTCTTTTTGAGTCTTTTTAAATAATTTGAGTTCTTGTTTTAACTATAATTTTCATCTTGAAGGAATCAAAAGAAATGTATTAAACAATGCAAGTGACTTGAATGGTTAAACAATTATGTAATACCCCCCTAAAAATAGTCATTTGACACACATAAATTCTAAATTTTACACTAAATGTTCCCCTTAGGTACATAATACATTCTAAAAAAGCAATAAAAATTATTCCTTTTTTTGTGCCATTTGGTTGACAATTTGTATTCACTAAGTTTAAGATTTGTGGCCCCAAGTGTCAGCAAAATGTGCACAAAATTTTCATTAAAAAAAACATGTTAAATTGTATATAAAAATTTAATATGTACTCATTTTCTGCATTTTTTATTTTTTACCAAAATATTATGCATAATTACATATGCATATGAAAAATCACCACCAACATGGAAATTATCATAATTTGAAATATACAATATTTTGCACTTAAATTTATTCCATTTTAATTTTATATTTGGAAAATATTTTTAAAAAAATCCTTGAATCCTATGTCCAAAAATGGGTACCTAGATTGTGAATATGCCGTATTGTAAAATTTCCAAAAAATATTAAATCTCCTTGTGACAAATTATTACCATATTTAACTTTCACTTAGCGGCAACTTATGTCAAAATGTTTTCCAATTCTTAAACATCTTCATTTAATAATTGTGTTCTTTTTAAGTTTTGTGCATCATATTATATTGAGTTTTTCTTCCTCCATCTTTTGAATATACATCAATTTCAACTAATCCATGTTCCATGGATATTATCATTAAATCTCATTAAGTAATCAAAAGGTAAAAAATTTGCATCTTCAATCTATGCCAAATTAACAAAAGAAATTGTTTGATCAATTTGTATCAATTTGTTTATTGTGCATGGAAAACATCTTTGAACAATTGTTCATAAAAATTCATAACATGTTCTTTCTCTTCCTTATAGAGCAAACCCATTGTTGGATGGTATCATTAGAAACCACTTCACCAAAATTAAAGAAATGTGGACCCAAAATAATTTAATCTTTTTAAACTATCATTTTTATTGTTGATTTGCATCACGTGGGCTTTGTGTTCCCCACCATTGTACACACTATGGAAAATTTGTAAACATTTACATAGGCTACACAAGTAAGAAATTTGTGTTCCTAAAACATTTTGACATGTGTTCTTGAGATTCTTAACCTTTTATTATTAGGTGTCAAGTTGCACCATTGTAAATTTTTATTTTTGGTTTATCAACTATAGTCATTAAAGTTTGCCCCAATTGTTGGTTGAAACCCAAAAAAAAATGAGAATTACTACAAATTTGTAAACATGAATGTAATGGCCCTTGGGTCAAAACCTATACCTAGGAGCCACATGGATTACTTTGGAAAAGGATTGCAAGTCCTTTTTCCCAAAAAAAACTTTTACATGCAAATGAATTTTTGAATGAATTTTTTAATAATTTGTTGTCAAAAATATTTAAATGTTCCCCAATGCATCATTTTTTTTTGTTAATCATTATTGAATAAATATGAATTTTTAAAAGTGTGCAGATTCCTTATAGATTCAATGTTACATTTTTTTAAATGATCAAAATTTTAAATCATCACCAAAAATTAAAATTTCACATTCTTTACTTGTATTATACTCTAAACTATAACTTTTTTTCATACATCACGTACATTATAACCCATTTATATGTGGTAAAGGATTCTTGAAGCTCTAGAATTCTAAAGTAATTTTGAAACATTCTTTGATATTTTAAAGTTTTAAAATTCCACATTTTTAAAAGATTGAGTGTTTTTTTAGTGTGGTTAATATGTTTTTATCATCTATATTTTTTCAATGAATTTTTTTTATTATATGAATCCTTTTAATAGTCCTTTGCAAAATTGACTCCATCTCACGTAATAGGTGTACATTTTCAAATGTCCTAAACTAAAACCAAAACTTAAAATTGGATCAAATGAATTTTTACTTTAAGTTCCTTGAGATTCATATGAAAGAAAAAGGACTAACTTGCCATAATTACTATGGTTTTAAATGGTAATAAATAAATATATGCTTGATTTTGATTGATTATGTCTAATATCTGATGGCCTTTTTGGCTCCTAATTACATATTTTGACCCCCTTCAAGATTTCCTAATCATGACTTGCAAAATTTGTTCAAAAAATAATGGTTGTTTCAATCCACCATTTATTAATCAAATTTTTTAAAAAACCATTTCAAGGCCTCCTAGAAATTAAGAGTATTAAAAAAAGTCAAAAGACATGTGCCTTTGTGTTCCTTAATGAAGAAACCCCAAATGTTCTTAATGGTAGGTCACCCATAGATGTGTTTGTCCTATAACAAATTTAAAAGTGAGGAACCTTAGTGACATTAGTTGAATTGAAATCTAATTTTTTCAAAGGAACCATTGCCTTTAGTTGTTTGATGATCCTTGAATTGGTTTATAAGAGTATATGTAATTTTGCAACTACCTAAAAGATAATGGGAGTCCTAAAAAGGAGGGTTGAAGGTCTTGGGTGAGAATTAGGAGAAGTTCTTAATTTTGGTTTACGATGTGCAATTTTGATTATGCACTAATGTTAAACAATTTAATGACAAGTTGCAAATTGTTTAAGATATTAAAGATGACACACTATCCAAGCTTTTTGTACCACAAAAATAAGCCATAGCATTTTTTCCCTTAACTATTTTGATTCACATCCAAAACAAAATTGTGAATGCCTCAAAAACTTCAATAAATCATCTTCAATGTTATTATGATACACAGCATTGGGCAATTGAGCACAAATAAATATTGTTCAATTAGCATGTGCTTTAGTTAAATCTATATTGAAAATTTCTTCTAGAGGAAGGAAAACATATATGCAACAAAGTGACTTAGTTTATGGAACTATTTTCAATGTTCCACCCAATTAAAACTCACATGTGCTAACCTATTTGGATGTGGTTTCTCATTGAAGACTATAGTAACATAAGTTGGTTTTAGGTGCAATGTATTGCAATGGATGTCACAATCATATTTTCTTCAAGTCATTAACTATATTTGAGACCTCTTTTGGTAATAATGATGGATTTTCAAAGTTTGAATTTAAATATTTTTAATAGTGTTATATACATAAGATAATATGAAAAACATCATGATAGGAATTTTAAAAATTTAATCATATATTGGGACTTTTGAAAACAAACCTTCAATGTGTCATATATTTGTTATGTATATGTTTTTCTCATTTTAAAGCACATGAGATATTTCTAAAAAATTTGGAAATAAAAGTATAGTTGTTTCCACAAAATGTGTTTTAGAGGATTCAAATACCAAATATTTATGGAAGTTCAAATGTTTTTTTAAAAATTGATAAAAATATTAAAATTTTTGTAGAAACAAATGGTTTGCACAATACCATTATTTTAACAATAAATTAAAAGTAAGGATTACATATGAATCATGATATGATTTTAACCATGATGCCCATTTAAAAGATTTAAAAAAATTCATACATGAATTAAGTTGGTAAACTTATAAAAAATAAAATTTTATTTTTTTCACATTCATATATAGAACCATTTGTTATTAAAATCCAATTTGGAACTCACATGTGGACATTACAATTGTCAAGTTTGGTACATGGAACCACTTTTATGCTTGCAACTCATATAACAACAAGTTGAACATATAGGTTTAACCATGGTTGATGATGTATTTGATGTCTTTTATGATGCAATTTTAGTCTAAAAAAATCCCCAAGCACCATGATGTTAGAAATGATACAATAAACACATTTATGTTTAATGGAAGTGCAAGGTAGTGCTAATTAATGTGAAATAATATAATAACTTTTGTCTTGATTAATTATGACCAATTTTGTGATTAATGTGGGTTGACATGTGGCATGTTTGATATGTTAACACATCCTCTTTTTATTTTGATTATATTTGAATTTACATATGGTGCTTATCAAAAAAATCAAACTATCAAATTTTATAAATGAATAAAATATGGTAAAAAGTGTCTTAGGGCATGATCTTTAGAGTTTAAGTTGTGAGTCCATATGTTATGTTAATTCATTGTCTAATGCTAGCTAGTAATTAAACTAGACATATAGATACTACATATGTCCCCATTGCATTCACATGCATAACTCTTGAGAGCACATGCCCAAATACACACAGAACATAGTTTTTAAAAGTTCACATATTTACACCAAGTTCACAATTGATTTGTGAAAAGATTTGTCAAATGGATTTGACAAAATAGAATAGTCTTCCACAAAGAATGGTAGTTGAAGAATTGCCATAGTTGCACGTTGACATTTCATCATTTAAAAGTAATATGTTGGCATTGCTTTCCTCTTTGTAGGAACTAGTGATGATTCACATTTAACCTCATGTTTATGACTTGGTATCTCCTTCAAGGTTTTCTTGTTTGGTGCAAATCAACAAGAACCTATGCAATTATGTGAGTCAATCATAGAGTGGATGGCCTTATCAAGGCTATCATTTGTACATGTTACATAACATTGGTTGCCTTGAGTGTCCTAACTATTACAAGGTTAGAATTTCTAATTGCTTATTTACACTATGTAGTGAATGAGGATATGTCAAAATATAAACTTGAGACTTAAACCCATATTCCCAAGGCTAAACAAATCCTTAGTTATGTTTTAGTCGATGATTGCCTTCTTAACTTTAGAACTTTTCTTGAAGATGTGGATTTCTAAAAAGGATCATAAGTTGTGTAGTTGACAATCCATTCCCAAAAAAAATTTAGATTTTTGAATAAAGCCTTTAGTCCCAATGATGTGATGAAGAGTATTTGACTATCTTCTACTTGCCTTCAAACATTGTTTCCTTAATAAAATGATATAATTAATATTATAAATTTTTATATCATTGAATATATGTTTTTCCAAAAAAGGTGGAAACACAATAAAATAAATAGCTTTTGATGCCTATCATGAAAAATAGTGATAAAATAAACCTTTATGTACCAAATTTAAAGTTTTGTTTAATAAAGTGATCATGATGATATTTTGTGCCAGTTTATTTATAAACAGTAACATTGAGGAACTAGATGTATATTTAATATGCATTTAAGTATATTTTTAAAAGTGAAAATTTATGTCCCATTCCTATGAGATAGATTTCAAGTAATTGAAAGTAGGACTTTAATTGAAATTTTGGTGTTTTCAAGTTTATGCAACCCCAAAATATATTGATAACCTTTAACTCAACTATAAGTTATATCCATAATTTATCAAAGTTGTGACATAAAAAAACATAGTCATAATCAATATAAGAATGAAAAATGTCGTCAATTCCTATTTTTAAAATATAAAAACAAATGGATATGCTTATGTGGTGCCATTTGAAGATAACTATAATTAAAATGGAAAGTTGCACTAAAAGATTAATATATGTGTGAGGAATTCATTTAAAAATTCCATTACATCCAATTTCAAGTTTTAAAAATAATATTCACTACTTAGACTTTTGAAATCCAATAACTCCTTTGTCAAAAGGTGTCCATTTTGTAAAAGACCCCTTTATTTACATAACTAAGAAATTATTGATTTTGAAAAGCTTTTGTGCATTAAAAAACTACTAATCATATTCAAAAAATTCACTACATATCAATGGAAAGCAAGAAACCAATCTAAACTTTTAAAATTTTGTTTGAATTTTTCAATTTTTTTAAATTTCAAGAGTCCTTTGTCACATGTTAAAGGCCCATGTAATATACACATGATGTATTAAGCAATATTTTCAAAAAAATTGAAAATTTTATATTTAATATACCATATTATACTTACAGAAGGCCTTTTCATAAAATGATTGATTGAAAAATAAATAAATAAATAAATAAAATATATGTTTTAAATTTAAAATTATTTTTTCAAGACTATTAAAAAAATGTTTACATAACCATGCTTTGAGAATTGTAGCTAATGTGATTTGTGCATCTAACCCAAATGTGAATAGAACTTCAATGATAAAGCTCAATTGTCAAAAAATTAATTTAAATGTTAAATTAATTTGCTGGTGACCAAAAAAACTCAATTACAAAATCATGTTCAAGAAATTCACTTTTCAAGGGTTTCCTGATAGTATGAAGAACTTGCCCCAATTTCCTTCATATATTTGGTTTTAGTTTGGTTGAATTGTCTTTGATATCAATTTTCAATATTCAATAATTTTTGCATTATAAATCTAAACTAATGTTGGACAATTCTCACTTTAATTACACATGTTAATGACTCTAAACTTAGAATAATCAACATATATGAACATTAAATTAAAAAACTTTACATCTTTTTTGCACATGCACTTTATGATTGAATTTTTAATCATAATAAACACTAGATAGATTTAGGGTGCAAATTGGGGGGGGAAGGGGGGGGGGAAGGGGAGGGGGAACTTACTATAAAGTTTGGGATCTACATGTGTCAAATGACCATTTTTAGGGGGCATATTAGATAATTGTCCAACCTATATTTTATAACCCTATTCCCATTTGTAAGTTGAAAAAAAATCAAATTATTATTTTGACCTTACAAAATGTTACATTAATTATACTATAATGTAAAGATATGTTTAAAGAACTCTCCCAAAATATGTCATGTTTAAATAGGAATATTTATATTGTTTGTTAAACATTGGTAACAACATTTAATGAAAGTTGTTGAGTACTCTATCTTCATTAGGTTGAATCCAAATCATACCAAATGCTTTTATAATATATTAAAATACATTGTCATTGGTACTTTTGAATGACTAACAACATTAACACATTTTGTAACATTAAAACATGAAAATAAAAAAATTGTTATGATCACATGTACCTCCTATTATGTGATTACACCGTTTGGCCATAATCAAAATAGATTAATTGTTTTAGGCACAAAGTTGACTAAGTGCCTACTTATGTCCCACTAGGCATGTGCATTGTGATAAAAACATTTGTAGTTTTTGTTGACATGCAATTGTGCATGTTGATAGAGGTGATTTCTTTCTTAGTTAACATGGTTAACCATATAGCATACTATTGTGACTAAGTTGTTTACATTTTGGTTAACCAAATGGTATGTTGATTTTGAATCATATGTCTAACATATGACATTATATGTGGTTATATGGCATGACATATGTCTATAATGTATTTACTAACAAGATCTTGACCTAGTTACCTTGCACCTTAAATCCTAATGTTATTCCCTACATATAAAAACTTACATACATTGCATAGACAAAACATTTGTTCTGAAAGCACATACACATCCACAAACAACCTAATATATGTGATAATAAAGGTCAAAATTCTAAAGTTACAAAATATGTGATATAAAAATAATCTAATAATAGTTTGCACATGAAATTCAACCACTCCACATATACAATTTGGTCTATTTTAGGGCCAAATCACTATATATTATATTGCATTGTCTATAATGTGAAGTGGGGGATCGTGATCAACTTCTAGAAATGGCAAATTACAATTACTAACAAATGTGATGTAATGCCAACAAAAAGACAATTCTTCTATCAATTTGTTATAATAATGACATCATCCCACCTCCCACCTTGACAAAATTGCCGATTACCAAACTTTTGCCTCCAACAAAACTTTTGATCACAATGTAGTTATTATCCAATATTACAAAAAGTAAAATTAGAACCAAACTAGAAATGTAATTTTAACAGTTGAATATAAAGCAAATTGGAAATCAAATTGAAAAAATCTAAAAGATTTCAAATTGATGAAATGGTTGCCTACATAGATTACATTGCAATGTGTGGATAGTTTTTTTATTGAATGATTTGTGTAGCTATTAACACAATCCAAGCACCAAACTAATCGGTTCAAGGAAACCTTTATTGAAATATCATGAGGAAGCTTCACAACACTAGCATCACTTCATTGAGTAATTTCAAGAACTAAATTTTTAGGAATCCCATAGATATCCACTACTAAATTTTCATAAAAGACCAAAATTTTCAAGCTTAATTCAATATTTCTTCCCAAGGGCCAATAGACCATACATCATAAATTACAATATATCTACTTCCCCCAAATTCCATTTGAGGAACAAACAAGTATGCAATTTGCCAACATGTTGATGTTAACAATTCCTTCATACAAACATAAAGAAAAAAATGTTAACCACAAATTAGGTGCCATCAACAATCCAAAGCAAACAAAGCATTGAACAACAATTTGTCAACATACCACCATCACCAATTCCAATTCAAGCAATTTTGAACATTTCAATCAATATCAAATGTCATTTCAATTATTAAGTTCATCTAATGTCAAAATATTTCCATCACCACAAGAAAATTTTACATAAGCTTCCATTTTAGCAAAAAATATTGTAATAGTTTAACTTGTATGAATCAACCTAGAAAATTATAATAAAACATCAACATTTTAATAGGAAAACCTTAACAAAACATGTTCATGACTTACAATTGGGTGGCTATTTGCTTGAATTGCTACCTCCTTTGTGTGCTTCTTATAACATGTAAATTCATGTATTGATGTGCATTTTTTAAGACAAAATTGGTGCACCCATTGTCCTATTCACATAGAGATTTGCAAACAATTGATTCAAGACAATTTTATACCTAACAAACTTTCTACACTTGCATTACAAAATTCTAGATTGAATTACAAATGCATGGAAGAGAAAAGCACCACCATTCACATAAGGCATAGGGGACCATGCAAAATCTCTTACAACTTTCTAGTGTGGGTTTTGTAAGTCATTATTACCCATGTGGATTTAACCCCACATACCTTAAGGTAGTTGGAGCCTTAGACAATCCAACAAGGTAAGGTCACATATTGTTTAGTACATAATTATTAAACTTAATTACCAAGCTATTGACTTGGGTGGGGTAGGATATAATAAGGATTGTAATTAATATAGGGGGTATGTGCAAGTTAATAAAATGGACCAAAAACAACATGAAAAATTTATATAAACGTACATTTTTGTAGTGTATTTTGATTGCGATAATGTTATGACATTGTTGGATGTTGATGTTTGAAGTAATAAATTTCATCCTTTCCAAAAAGAACTAGTGATGACCTTCTAATACATCCCAATATCAATGTTTGTGAAAAAATAATAATAATTTAGCAAATTTCATGTTTGGGAAACTTCATAAATTTCTTTCAATTTTGGTGTCCTTGAACATCCCCCAAATTTTCATGCTATCAAGAAAAATCCCCCAAGCCCTTATTTTGAATTGTTTAATATGACATTTATGAATTTTGAGGATTAATAAATGGATTCATCATTACAAATTATAATCATGTTGAGTCCATTTACAAGTTCATCATGTATTGTTACAACAAAGCTTATGCACATTAAAAGTCCCCCACTTGGTGTAATTTTATTTTTCAAACAATTAAAAGATTGTACCTAAGTAAATTAAATAAAAATCATATATTTGAATCCCTTTTCATAAAATTAAAAAAAACATTTAACTTGGGACACATTATAATTATGTGTTGACATAATATGATATAACATTAATATCATATTACTGTTATAATGCATGAAATTCAAAATGAATGTGTGCTTATATTTTTGTAATGACATTACTTTTTGTCATGTGAAGTGTTAGCTAGATAGTTAATGCCTTGGTTTATCCTCATCGTGGAGGTGAAGGGTTCAATTACCTCTTGTGACACCTTGTTCATGCCTTAAGTCTTACAAACAACCAACATACCTATATACATGCCAATGCTTACATTTCACATCCTTAGTAATTATAATTTATTAATAAATAATTTAAAATAATAATAATATGATTTATGTCATTTATGAGTTAGTATCAACTAGCACCTATGCTAGTTTTTAATTAAAAAACACAAGCTTCATTATCTAGCAATTGTCATTTTTAATCAAAATATATTAGCCATTTCAACTAGGGGAAGGAGGCCTCCACACATGGTTACACCTACATTTTACATCCTTAGTAATTATGTTTCTTTAGTAAATAATTTTGAATGATGATTATCTAAATTATGAATCAACATCAATTAGCGCATGCTACTTTTTAATCAAAATAGACTAGCCACATCAATTATCACATTTTATTTTTCAGTCAAGATGGATATGATAGGTCATCACATAGTTAGCAACTCAATTGTGTCCGATATGACTAAGATGTCAGTAAATGTTGTTTGAAACAATTGGTCTTTTTTTAATTGTATAATCATCTTGTCTGAATGCATTTTCTTGTTAAAATTCAATTAAAAGAACATCATTTGTAGGAGAGCTTGTGAATGGCATTGGGATCTTGTCGCCTTATTAGGAGATGCCCTTTTTTTTTGGATATTGCACCAAGCGCAATTGTATGTCCAATATGGGAATGTGATATGTCTTGGGGTCCCAAAAGGGCTACGAGGTGTCCTGGTTCTAGCTGGTGTGCTTCAAGGACGTAGGAGCTGTCTTGGACCTAGTGTCATAATATTTTGGGCTTGGACAGTCAGTAGCTAGGATCCTTTTCCATTGGGGTGCTGCGATCACTGCTACACGCAGTGTGCCCTGACCACAGCAACCTAATGGAAAGCCATTGATATAGGGCCTTGTTTCTAGCTCCATGGATGGTTGCTTTCCATTGGAGAGCTGCAAGTGTGTTCAAAATATGTAAGAATCATGTTAGGTAGAAAGCCATTGACAGAGGGCCTTGTTTCTAGCTCCATGGATGGCTGCAAGTGTGTTCAAAATATGTAATAATCATGTTAGGAACTCTGGGAAGGCATGCGCTTATGAAAGAAAGGACAGATGTCATTGTATGGTGAGTCACAGTTTGACCCACAGCTCTTAGAGTTCTTGCAATTGATCAATGCTTGATTAGTAGGACAGTGAGATGAATGTGAGTACAAATAGTTGAGAAAACATAATGGAAGGCTGCTGTGATCACAATAGCCTAATGAAAAGATGTCCTTTTCAAAGATGTTCTTTGCTTGGTTTATGACTAGATCAGGCTTGTAGAAAGCCATTTCATTATGCTTTAAGTCTTTTTCTGTCATGAAGTGATGCGGTTTTTTATGTTAACATCTGCTCAATGTACATGCTGGTGAGCTTTTTAGAGGCAGTTCACTCCTATTTCTACTTTTTGTTTTCTGACCTGCCGCGCATAATGTGCAGACCTTTGTGTTTTGATGAGTTTTTCTTTTCCCTCCTGGATGCAGGATTCATGAGTGTCCATGCTTATTTATGTCTCCTAGGAGTTTTGTAGTTTGATTGTCCAAACAAGC
>Ga0116227_10003468_pt1 | contig 34996 bp, 38 predicted proteins | sample S1TSphgellanicum_FD_89693 | JGI IMG/M metagenome (GOLD analysis project Ga0116227, IMG submission 89693) | Host-associated microbial communities from peat moss isolated from Minnesota, USA - S1T2_Fb - Sphagnum magellanicum MG | ecosystem: Host-associated > Plants > Peat moss > Unclassified...
GAGTTTTGACCCCTCAAAACGCTCTCTGAAGTTTCGGGAGTCCTTTTGGGACTCCAACTCTCACCAACTCCCAACATGGGAGTTCACTTGGGAGTGTGAGGGTTCACTCCCTCACACTCTTTGGACTCTTTGCACTCCCGGGAGCATGTGATGTGACTCCCAAGTCTACTACTAAGCCCGCAACCTTGCAACCCCCCCCCTTGCCTTGGTCGCAAGCCAAGGCTAGGGTTGCGACAGTTAATCTGAAAATGCAATTGCATTTTAATTTGTACATTGTGCTTTTAGGGTACCTATTTATGTAGTTGACAAAACTAAAATGGAAGGCAAAACATATGGGATTAATTTTGTAATTGTAATTAGTCATGTAACTACTTGGGTTATTAATGACTATTTAGCTCAATTTGCTATTTTGAACCCAACTTATAACTTACTAACCTAGCTTACTAATTAACACATTTTATATTCATTTCTGACCTATTTTAATCATGTTACCATGTGGCATGCAAAAAAAAGTTGATTAGGTACCACATGGCATGGCCTAAGCCTAACTTATATGCCATGTGGGATGTCTTAGTATAGCCTAGGTGCCACATGGCATGTCATATATAGTTGCCACATGGCATGGCCTTAGCCTTGCTTAGTTGTCATATGGCATGTCCTATACTTAGTATTGTGCCACGTGGCATTGCTAGGCTTAGCCTAGGTGCCATATGGCATGGTTAGGCTTAACATATGTGTCACATGGCATGACATAGCCTACCTTAGGTGCCACATGGCATGGATAAATCTAGCCTTGGTGCCACATGGCATGGCATAGGCCTAACCAAGTGTCATGTGGCATGGCCTAGGCCTAGCATAATGCCATGTGACATTACCTACCTTGGCTTATGTTAGGTGCCATGTGGCATGGCCTAAACTAGGCTAAATGACATGTGGCATGTCATAGGTTTCATGTGGCATGGCTTCGACCTAGCCTATGTGCCACGAAGCATGGTTTAGGCTTAATATATGTACCATGTCACATGTCCTATGTCGTGTTTAGGTGACACGTGGGATGGCTTAAACTTAACTTATGTGCCACATAACATGGCCTAGACCTAACATATGTGGCATGTCATATGCCTTGCCTAGATGCCACATGGCATAACCTATACCTAGCATATGTGGCATGTCATAGCCTAGCCTATGTGTCACATGGCATAGTCTAGGCCTAATATAAATGCCATGCTACATGGTTAAAACCTAACATATGTCCCATGTGGCATGGCCTAGCATATGTGGCATGTTTTATGTCATGCCTAAGTGCCATGTGAAATGGTTTAGACCTAACCTATGTGCCACATGGCATGGCTTAGGCCTAACATATGTGGCTTGTCCTATGCCTTGCATAGATGCTACATGACATGGCTTAACATATGTGCCATATGGCATATCATAGCCTAGGCTAAGTGTCATGTGGCATGGTTTAGGTCTAACCTATGTTCCACATGTCATGTCTAAGCCTATATGTAAACATAAGCAATGCCACATATCATGAAACATAGGTTAGGTACCATGTGGGCTAGGCTTATAGGTAGGTAGGATAAATAGGTAGGTAGGTACTAGTAAATAGGTATATATATATTTATGTACATCATTGTTAGGTAGCCTAGATACTTTATACAACTAACATTCGATTATCTTGGTTACATTTACAATTAAATGTAATTACAATATTTAAAAAAATACCAAGACATTATAAAAAATAACACAATTTAAAGATGAAATAGGTCATAGTCACAACCTAATTGAAAAGAAGACCAAATTTCATCCAAATTCGAAAAGAAATTGCATAGTCAACTATTTGTAATCGCAAATGACATTTAGTTGCACGTAGAAACATGTGGACGAATTGTAAATGACAGGATTTCTAGTAGTGATCCCATGTGCATAAATTCTTTAATGTGAAATTGGATGACCACATCCTTTGTTAAATAATGTTCACAATAGGATTGGAAAACAAACAATATGGGATAAATTTTGTAGTTGCAATTTCCTCACAAACTAAATTATAATTCCAAAACTTTCCTCATGCCTTTTGTATTTAATTTTTATATTTATAAACAATTTAAGTACATGGCTCATTAAATAATTAAATAGTCATTTAATTCATAATGACTTAATTTTAAATATATTTAAAATATAAACTATACACTACAAATATTAAATATTCATTATCAAGTATTTAAATAAATAAGAACTTTTTAATATTTAATTAACTAGCTCTCTAGTTATTCACAACTTGTCAATGCATAATTTACAGATAACTAAATAACTGAAATATTTTGAAATATTTTTTATTTTTAAAATTTTGGTCGAATTATAGATAATATAATTGATGTAAAATTAATTTAATTACTATAATTTTTTTAACTAAATATTTTTTAAAATAAAAATAATAAATAATGAATAAAAAAATTTATTGTAAAAAAAAATTCCTACATGATTTTTTAAGAAAATAGTATAAAATAGTTATATTAGTAATTATATTATAATATTTATTATTGTAAAAAAAAACTATTGGTCAAAAAAACATTTTAAAACCATAAATATAATCATTTGTTAAACATATCATTAGTTTTTATAATTACAATTAAATTACTATAAAAATATTTATCATATATAACTAATTGCAGAATTAAAAAATAAAAACATAAATTACTTGATAATAATTCCTGAAATTACAATCCTTATAATGATTATTTTAAGTAATATTATAATTCTTTTCAGAATTCAAGTTATAAATTATAGATTATGATTAATTATGTTCACTTAAAAATAATTAATTATGTATATACTATAATTAATTCTTCTCTGAAGTAATTACAATGATTTTAAAGTAATGTAACATGAATTACAGTAAAAAACATTTAATGTAAGAATATAAATTATAGAATATAAAAAATTATGTTGTAACAATAATTATTAGTGTAGTTTATAATTAATAACTATAATCATTTATAATTATTTATAAAAGTGATTTATTATGGATAACACTAGTAGAAAAAAACCTTAAAATTCAATCAATAATTTTCTAAGTTGAAATATTAGTTTTAGAGTCCAAAAAAATAATGCAGAATTCAAATATCAACTTTTAGATCAAATAAGTCTTTTGAATTTAAATAAAAAAATTCAGAATTGAAATATCAATTTGTCGACTCAAATAAAAATATTCAAAATTAAAATGTCCATTTTCAGACTCAATTAATAATTTTTGAAACATTAATTTTGAGAATCCAAATAATAATTCAGAATCGCATATCATAAATATAATTTAAAACATACATAAAAATACACCTTTATGTCACTATAAAATAATTTTAAAATGCGATTAATTTGGTAAGTATTACAACTAATGAGACATATCAATCGATTAATGGATGAAAATAGATTTAAAACCTATCTAACGAATATGATGAAGTTTTTCTAATGGTTGCATCATAGTTGTAAGAATGACCAAAATAGTTGAATTTTGATTTTATAGTTGTAAATACTCCCAAACTTAATTATAAATGTAGTGGTTACATTTTTGTTGATTTTTACTAATGTCATAAGCAACATGACCTAGTTCTCCACAATACAAACAAAGATTATTTATACATTGACGTTGCTTCTTTTGTTTCGTGAAGGGTTTTATCTTGTTTTATTAATTTGCATGGGGTCATTTTTTAGCAAGGTTGCCAAAGGTTAAGCTGACATTACAAGTGGAATTTTTTTTTGTGTTACTTGTGGTGCAAATTTTTTGTGTGTTGTTGATGTGGGTTCATGGTGCCTTTCTTGTTTACATTGAAAAAACATGTTGTCACACCAAATAGCTTGTGCAACGGCCTAATTTAATGTTCAAAGGTCTGGCAAAATGAATAGCAAGTCTTGTACATCACCTTGTAACCCAAATTAAAATTGATTTATGAACATTATTTCACCCCATGAAATACCACAAACCAATTGTCTGAACTTTAATGCATATACTATAACTAAATGTGATTTTTGATAAAGAGTTTGTATCTTGATGTTAGACGTGCATTTTTTGTCCTAATCTCCAAAGAAAACATTGAACTCTTCTAAAAACATTTCAAAATCATTAAGTAAAGGTGATTAATGTTCCAACAAAGGTGTGAACTAAGCAAGGGCCATGCCTAACAATAAGATGTTAATGAGTCCAATTTGAGTTGGGCTAGTTACATACCAATGAGGATGAAGTCAAATGACCAAATGCATTTGGTTAACAAAACCTCAAAACTTTGAACGTGTGCCATCAAACTTATCAAGTAAATTGATTTGTGGCTCCTTTGGTTGGGGTTGTGTTCATGAAATGCATCCCAAAGGAGTTGAAATTTGATTGGTTTACAAATGAATAACAAATTTAAGAAATGTTTGATTTTCTTGTTCAAGAATCCTAGGGACAACAAATATTTCTTTCATGGATGTAGACGTGATTACGAACATTGTGAAATATGACACCAACAAAAGGTGGGTAATCCATAATTTTACTTAATAAAAAATGGGTAATTTGTAATTTTTTGAAAATTTTTCCTTTGAAAAAGAAATTTTTTCCTTTCTAAGGAAATCTTAAGAAACGTTTACCTGTTGCCAATCCACACTCAACTCCAAAAGGAATCTAATTTTTAAATGATTTATAAACACAAAAATAGATGTAGACTTGATGTAGTTTGTTTAAATTGTCAAGGACACAAAGATTCACAAAAATAAAGGCTAAATGAAAGGTCTAAATTTATCTTCCAAACAAGGAACAAGACAAAATTATGTGATTAAAAAACAAGAATGCAAAAAATAAGAATAAAAACATGAAATGTGCAAGACAAACATGAAAACGAATCTTTATTATGTTAACATATGCTAACATGAACATGAAAAAAACATGACAGGCTATGGTGCAAGATTGTGCCTAAGATTAATGTTGAACAAATTTTAAAGAATGAATAGTCATATTTTTATTTATACCATTTTTACACGTTCCCAAGCTCCTTGGCTCGTAACACTTTGGGGTAGAGGGGCGTGCTAGAGTTCCGAAATGAGACTAGGTAGAATGACAAACATTTCAATTAGTCACATGGACCTGCACAAACCAAACAACAAGTCATTTAGTGCATAGCTGGAACACTTTTGGTGTTAGGACAAGTCACGAGAAACTCAAATTCAAAAAATTCACCGCGGCCCGGACTTGGGGGAAGCCATCACCTTCCCTTTTATAATATATTCTATGGCTGGCCATGGGACCAACATCCAAATGGCATTTTATCCTAGGATTCCCAAGTGGGAGTCTCGAAATTCCCAAAGTTGGGACTCTCGTGATTTTGGATGGTGGTCCTAACTTTGGATGGGAGTCCCAACTTTGGGGGCCCATAACTTTGTTTACAAACCTCTGATTGATATGAGGTCTAAAACAAAGTTATATCCCTTGTCGAAAGCTTTCTAACAATATGTCGCGCACCACCTGCACGCAAGGGGATTGGGGCAATTCCCGACTTTTAGTGGTCAGGAGTCAAATTGCCAATTTGACTTTCGGCCCTTCTTTTGACCATAACTTGTGTTTCAAGTGTCCAAATGGGTCATACGAGCCCATTTCATTAATTTGTTTCGAGAGCTTTCCAATGGTATAAGGGACGCCTCAATCCAATGAATTTTGACTCGTGTAATTATTCTTTAAAAATTTGAGAGTCCATTGGGACTTTAATTCTTAAAGTGAGAGTTCATTTGGGAGTGTGAGGGTTCATTCCCTCACACTTTCTTACATTCCTGGGAGCATGAAATGTGACTTCTAAGCTTCCCTTTTGGCCCGCAACCTTGCAAACCTTTGCCTTGGTCGCGAGCCCAAAACTAGGGTTGCGACAATTTTGGGGATTTAGCTCAAAGAACTCCATTACTTTTTTATACTATATATATATATATATATTATTTTATTTTCATTCCTCCAATAACTCTCCATAGAAGAATGATGGGAATCCATTTCTTAATCCCTTTTTCATAAACCACACAAGGTCCATATTCCACCCACAAAAGCAAACTCCTTTATCCTAATCCTCACACAAATCTTTTTTAGTTGATTGGTATTTAAATACCAATCACCCATTTCCATGGGTTAATTAATTTACTGGCTTTATTCTTAAAATAAACAAAAATATGATAATTAATCTACCACTAATAACTATTTAATTACTAGGACGCCCATAACACTAACTAGTACAAGTAAAATTTCTACACTTAACAACTAAGTAACCTACTTTTTGTACATTAATTTAAATTAAAAAAAAGGTTTTATGATCAAATTTAGGAAAAATATGATATGTTGTGGAAAAAAACAAAAGGTGCAAACTTTGACAATGTTTTAATAACAAACACCAAAATACAATCATTTGTATTAAAATTTTATGTTATAAAAATAGTTTGCCACAAATGTCATGAAAAGTTTAATGAACACACTACAAGCACAAATCAATCCAAAACTACAAGCGCAAATTGGATCATATCACTTCAAGTCATTTTTCTTGAGCTATCATGGTTTTATCATTCTTTTTTACATTGATATCCATCATTCATTACATAAAAATTTGGACCAACGGTTTTTCATCTGCAGTTCAACCACAAATTGGTAAGTGTCCTTAACCTTTTTCAACTTTTAAATTATATTAAGATAAAGCCTTACCCAACTAAAAATGCCACACCCTTAACCTTGAAAGACTAAACATGAAGAAGTGTTCCACAAAACCTCATTGTAACTTCATAGAATGACAAAACTATTTTCGACAATACTACATCAACAACAAATTATGGACTTTAACTTCCTCTAAAGTTTATACAAATGCAAGTCTCACTTCCTATCTTTCAACCATTCAACCATTCAACCCTTGAAACATAAATTCACAACTTTCCAAGTATATCAAACTTGGGATAAGGAAATCACCAAACTATCTTTTAACCTCCTACAAATTATCATCACCTTCAAAAGTGCTTCTACATTGAAAAATCTCTAAAGCTATTCCTACATTATGCATTCATTCTCCATGCATAACGAAACCAATTTGGAGAACTTGAACATAAAACCAACTAGCTATGAACATTCATATCACAAGTGATGTTTTCTACACACATACACACCAACAAAAAGACCCACCAAGAGTTTTGTGTTTCTTCACTTATTTGGATTCTTTAGTCAATAGCCAAAAAGAACCACTACATCATTTGTCCATCCATTTCCCTTATCCAATTCCACATTGCCTTCCCATCCACATTTGATGCCTCTCCATCAAGATAGCCTCATTTTCCACCACAAATCAATCATCTTGTGTTCTTCAATGTAACCTTCATTAATTTTGTCCAATAACCAAAAACAAAGGTGATCTCCTCTCACCTTGCTCCATCACACATCATAAAACTAAACCTTAAAACCATGGATTCACCATCATCATCTAGCACACAACCTACCAATGCCAAAAACCAATGTGACTCCATCAACATACATCCATCATGTTTCAAACGTATTTAAAAACTTAATTTAGGGCTATGTTGCAAAGTTCCAACAAATGTAAAACAACAATTTAGGTGAAGTTTTGATGCACTAGAAAATGAATTTCCCATAGCAGATTATGCTAGGATAGCCTAGTAAGGCGAGCCTAGTAGGTGAGCCTTGGGCTAGTGCACATGGCATAGTCTACCATGGGCATCTTGTTCTTCGACATTAAAACTATTGTAGTGACACATTAAAACCCTCACAATATTAATTATTTTCAGGTCTACGAGAAAAATAAAATTGTCCAGACCCTTTGTGGGAAGACCTTTTATGAGAAAATAGTATTATTATTATTTTGTTTTGTGCAGGAAAGTTTCCAGTTAAACATGTCACTATGGTATATTGGAAAGATGCATGTAAATGGTTAGTACATGGGTAATCATCGAGGTTCTAAGGGATAGGAAGACAACGAAAAGTGCTTCCTGTCCACACCATCCATCCATTCATCCATCCATCCATCCTTCGTGTGTGGCTGGAAAGGTTGTTTGTTCATTGTGGCCCCAAAGTTGCTTCTGGGAATGTTATATTATTGTCTGGGTTATGTATTATTATAATGGATTGTGCCAGATACAGGCCATTGTGTTGTGTCTGGTGAGAAAGGTGGGGGGGGGGAGCTTGGTACTACCACAAGCCCAAATTTCTGAATTGGGATGGAATATGGGCACAAGGGCATGTATGTACCTAGCACACTCGACACTATTCAATGATTTGGGTGTGGCTTTGCATAATGATCCTTGATTTGGAGACTGGTCATGTGGATTTGCATAATGGTCATGTGAATTTTGCTGAATGGTCTTTTGTAGATAATAGGCCTTGGCACCTACCCAAGTCAGGTTGGGTAGACCTCCCCATAGGACCCCTTGGGTCTGCCTTGTAAGAGGACTATATATAAAGAGGCAGAAAAGGTCGCATGAATATAATTATGTATTATGAAATGTGTTGTTGGGTATACAAGCCCTCGTGCCCAGTAATTTGGGCATGCTCTCCTCAGTAGGGCAAGCCAAAATTTCCCAAATGGGCCATGAAACAGGCGTGACATGACGGGTTATACCCAGTACATTCCATGACAGAATGGTTTGCTTGATTTGCACAATGGGCATGTAGATTCCTAGAATGGGCATATGGATTTTGCACAATCCGCAAGTGAATTTTGAACAATGGTTAGGTTAGGGAGACCGAGGAAGACCCATGGTTAGGTTAGGTAGACCCAGGTAGACCCAGGAAGACCCATCCATTGTGCCTGGTCTAAGGGGACTTCAAAAAAAAGAGGCAGAAAAAGGGCACACAAAAACCATTACGTGTGGGGTGGTGGTTATGTGAAGAAAGAGAGGCTGAAATGCCAAGAGGACCCACAAGCCCTAAAACAGAAGCGCAAAGCAAAAATTGACCACACAAATGTAAATAGAGTAAGCACCCAACCGATCGGAAGCTAAGGATTCTGCAAATCTCCCTCCCACAATCTGGACCGTTGAAATGCCATGAAACTACAATTTTGGACCGTGTTCCACTCCCGTTAAGGATTCTGCAATCTCCCCGCCCCCACCCCCACCCACAATCTGGACCGTCCAAGGCCGCGAAGCGGCCGTGTGTTCGATCCCCATCACGGATTCTGCAATCTCCCCCCCTCCCACAATCTGGACCGTCCAGAAAGTGGAAGCACAATCTGGACGGACCGTCCATGGCAGAGAAGGCTCGAATACAAACCGGTCGTGTGTTCGAACCGAGTGCAGTGCAGCGAGAGTGTCGTGTGTCAGCTCGAAAAAACCCCGCGATCTACGCTTGATTGAGTGCGCGCGAGCGACAACTGCCGCATGCGTACGCACGCGTGGCTCGCTCTCTCGCTCGCTCGCTGCGCTTGCGTGCGCGACAATTGTAGGTAGCTCTCGCTCTCGTGCCACTCATCACTCACACACACGCGACATCAAAGTGTTGGCCGGCTGTCTGTGCGCGACATTTGGAAGTTCCGCATTTCGGACCCAAGAACACAAACAAACCAACCAACAAACAAAAATTTCAAGAGGAGGGAGGGACGGGGTTTTGTTTTGTGGCCTAATTTCACTCTTTGGGGGTGGGGAACAAACTCTCGGTTGTTTCTTCTTCATTCTACGTTTTCTGTTTTCCGTTTTGTTTGTGTTTCTGGATTTCTAGCTTACCGGAGGAAATATGAAGCACCAGGAGGAGGAGGAAGAGGAGAGATGTAGAGGCGGTTTTGATGGTTTTACAACAACGAGATTGGGAGAAAAAACCGCGTGATTCTTGGAGTGAAATTTGGCTGCTCCTCCTCCTGCTGCCCGTAATCCGGTGCACAGAGACACGGAGAGAGAGAGAGAGTTCAATGTAATTGGAGGAGGAGCAGTAGGGAATTCGTAGAGGTTGTTGCAGCGAGAACACGTTTAGGGTTTGGGAATCAGCCGGGGGGGGGAAGGGTGTTCGAGTTTCGTGCAGTGGGAGGTGGGTGTTTGTTTGGGTGGTGGTAGCATGCTTGTCCTCCAACAGAGGAGGTTTTGTAGTAGCCACTTTGCGGTTTGGACACTTGTGGATTTACGGAGGTGGAAATGGCGGGACCTCCTCGTTCCTTCCATAGTACGACGACGCTTCACTGGCAGCAGCTGAACGACAAAGCCAATGCTCCTCCAGCAACCAGCTCAATTGCTGCTGCTGCAGAATGCGTGACATGCAAACGTTTTCTGAAACCTGTGTGCTCAGTGGCGTGCTTGAACCGCCGCTTTACTACGGACGAGAAGAAACCAGTCGGGTGCTGTGTCACTTTGGACAGTGTAGCGGTTTTGTGTAGTCGAAACCCTTGGAAAGACACACGGGGGAAGAGAAAGGAGGACATTGCGGGATTCAGCAGGAAGCTGGTTCCCAGTTCTTTCCGGCAAGGAGATGATCCACTGGTTTTCAGCAAATGGACAGCAGCAGGCAGGCATCAGAAGGAATGGGGCAAAAGAACAACAGTCAGTGGAACACCTGCAATTGCCATGATAAGGGAAGTAGTAGCTGCAGGAACAGCTGCAGCGACAGTGTCCACAAACGGCGGCCATGCAGTGGTGCTCAGAGTGGCCCTAGCTACTGTAACTCAAGTAGCTGTCACTGCAGCTGCTGTTGTGTATGGTGCATATTTATCTCCTTATGCAGATGGCATTCTTCGACGGGGTACAACCAAGGATGAAACCCCCTGTAAGAAGACATCCAAGCTTTGTGCTGCTGCTGCTTGTGGGTGTTGCAATGTCAAGACTACTTTTGAACTTTTCCTCTTCAATAAGAGAAAGAGCACACACTGTAGTAAAGCTTTGTTTTTTTGTGTGTGTCTAAGTGGATGGACATGTACCTCAAAACTTTTTTGACACCAAAGATATCATGTTTGTGGTGCAGCTATGCTCGTTTTTGATGGTGTTGATGTTACTGACTACAAAATCTTTCAGAAAGTTGAGGTGAGCAGCTCTGGCTACCTGTGGGCTGAACCATCAGCTCAAACAATTTGACTTTTACAGCTCCTTTAAAACTGACTACATGGTTCCATTCATTGTGGTTCACTTTCTGTGCATACAAACCAGTGCTACATGCACACAAGTTTTCGAGGATTTTCTCCAGTCTTCAGCATTGCCTTTCTGCCAAAGAAGTTAGATCTTTGAGATGTATTAATTTCAGATAATTATAATAGTTTCAGATGTACAAAATCGCTGCAGAATATGACCTTCTGCTTCCAATAGAGAGTGATTTGGGCTCAACTGGTGGTGAATTTGCCATTGAGACGGGACAGATCCACCCCAATTGTTCCATCTTATATGCGGTTGGAAGTGTTCCAACAGTCATTTTCATACAGTTGATGCTGCTGTTACAGCTACAACACATCATAGTTGCAATTTGATATGAAAAACCTTCCTTGACTCAATGCTCGTTGGCCTTGTGGATTTGATTATTTTCTTGCATTTAATACAGCTGTGAGAGTACATGCTGCAGGTACAGAAAGCAATAGCATATGCAAGGGAAGCACACACAGGCCAGATGAGAAAGACTGGTGAACCTTACATCACACATTGTGTCCACACCGCCAGGATACTTGCAGCCTTGGTTCCAGCTCATGGGAAAAGGGTATGTTGTTTTGTCTGATTCTTCTGAAATCCTTGCAGTGGTATGTGTGGTGGTTTACTCAATTTTTTGTCAACAGCCAGATGATTAACACTGTTCTCTGTACTTGAGCACTTTATGTCAACTGTGGATCCCAAGATTGTCTGAGAGTGAAATGGCCTGTGGGATGCCATGTTCTGTGCTTGAGCAATCTCCATTGGTTATTTGATAAATTTCTTCACAGATCTAATATCAATCTTTATTCCATGATCTATTGAGAATGTCATTGATCCTATAGATGTGGAAATGCATGTAAATCCCTTTAACTTGTCTCTGATATGAACCATTGCTCGCATGTGACTGACCTGTTCCATGGAAAGTTAGGGCTGCTCCCCATTTCTATGATCCAAGAATTTTGTCTTGTTAAGTTCTGCAATTGATAACAGACTTTCTGGGGCATTGATGCAACAGGCAGTCAATACAGTAGTGGCAGGTGTGCTTCATGATGTGGTAGATGACACTGGGCGCGATCTGCGAGATGTGCGGGAACATTTTGGTGATGAGGTTGCTAGGCTTGTAGCTGGTGTCTCTAAGCTGAGTCACATCAATCAGGTACAGAGTATTCCCTTTGGTCAAGGGTTTGTAGATGGTCTCTCCTGCAGCTAGTGTCTGTGATCACTGCTTACCAGAGGTGCTTATGCATTGCCTATTTTTAGGATTGCTGGGGTCCATGTTGGAGGAGGAAGTTTGTGGGGGAAAATGGCAAGATCAGAGAGAGGCATTTGTTCAAAATTGGGGTTCCCAGAAGGTTTTGATGAAGTTAACTAAAGATGCAGCAGAATGGTTTAAATGCATAATGTCTGTTGGGCTTGAAAGGTATGTCTGGAATTGACTTGGTTTCATTGCAGCTTTTACGAAGACATCGGAGAATTGCAGCAGAAGGCAATCCTGATGAGGATGATGGCCTCAGTCCTGCGGAGGTTTGTGTTTAACACTGCTTGTTTTGTGCTGTGTTATAGACTCCATGACTTATGATGTACATTATAGTGACCAATGGTCTGTTTTAACAGAGTAATTGATATCCATGTTTCCAGGTCTTTGCTGAATGGTACTTGAGATCAGTCCCCATTTTCCTAAATGATTTGAAGTGAATTGTGTTTTGGGCCTCTTTGGATATGCAAATTTGTTAGTTTTTCTATAATAGAGAACCATTTGTGAGACCATTTCTTTTTGTTTCTGCCAGCATGACCCACTGGAATTAAGGGAATGTTATGGGTCTTGCAGGTAGACAGCTTGCGAATGATGTTACTGGGTATGGTAAATGATCCACGTGTTGTTCTTATCAAGCTTGCTGATCGCCTGCACAACATGCGGACTATGTATTCTCTCCATCCTGAGTTGTTGCACTGTGGGCTGCATTCAGCAAGAGTCTAGCATTTGGGGGTAGTAGGGGAGAGAAGTTGTGGGGGCACGAGGAAGCAAATGATTCTTGGTTCAACATAGTTTCCATCAAACAAAGTGACAAGTTTCAACATCATCAGTGTAGCAAGAAAAGTCAAATAGTCAAATCTACCTTAAGACTACTGAAAATGCAAACAGTGACATAAATGTACAAGTGCATTGAAGTATGGAAGAAAGGGAAAGAGTGCAGTTCAAATGGGAAGTTCAAATGTCTTGTGTGTTCTAGAACTGCATGCTTCTGATATCTCGTGCTTTGGTTGCTGCACAATAATGTTCAGTTATGCATTGCCTTCCTCCAAGGCTTGTGCTGTGGCACAAGAGACACTTGCAGTGTGGTGTTCACTGGCATCACGGCTGGGAGTTTGGGCTGTTAAAGCTGAACTGGAGGACCTTTGTTTTGCTGTTTTACAGGTGAGTCTTTTTCTGCTATTCCTGCTATGTGAGCTACAATTATGGAACGATAGATGCAGTATCAGCATTAGCGTCCACATGTTCCTTCCTACAGTCAATCCTTTTGAGAGAGAGGTACTTGAGCTGACAGGAATCTGCATGGGCTTTTGCAGCCACAAACATTTCGTCAGTTAAGGGCTGAGCTGGCAGCAATCTGGAGCCCCCACAAGGACTGGAGATACTTGCGGCGAATTACAAAGCGGGCAAAGCGCCATGCTCTTTTGTATGGTGAGCAGCTGGAGCAAGAGTCAGAGCGCAAGCATGACCCAGAGGATGATGAAGAGCTGACCATGCAGGTAAGTGTTTCACTTCCCTGCTGGAAGAAGGTTCTCTCACATTGACTGATCTGCTTTTGCATGGAGATCTGACATTTCTAATTGTCCAATGTCTGGAAGCTCTAGATATCTGTAAAGTTGGTTAGACTTCACAATGACTTTTGGAAAGGGTCCTCTTGGATTGGTGCATTTACAAGGCATAGTATTGGAGTCAGGTTAAAAAAATTTCCATCAATGTGAGTGAGAGCACTTTGTGCAAATTATCTGTTTGCAGCTCTGGCAGCTCCTATAATTAACTACTTCTCATCTTAAACATCATTGAAAAAGAAATTCTGACACATGTTATTGGGATTCAGGAACTTTTAAAAGCAGTTGTGCCATTTGATGTGCTGTTGGATCGGAAGCAACGAAATTGGGGACTGGGTGCACCTGCAAGGCAAGGAGATGGTCCAATGAAGAAGAAGACAAAGGTTGTTCGTGATGCTGAAGTTGCTCTGGCAGCACTAGCAGCATGTGAGGAGGCTCTTGATCGAGAGCTGTTGATAGCCACCTCGTAAGTTTGCTGCCCAATACACCACCAGCTACAGTATCATTCTTTGAGAGTGGAATACTTGGTTGGGATACCAGGAGAATAACTGCCCAGTGTGGTTGGCTACTACATTTCACAATTCAATTTGTCTACAGCTCCTTGAAGTCACACAAGCAGTACCTTATGTATAAGCTCCAATTATAAGTTTTGCACTCCATCAGTCCACTTAAATATTATTCTGATTGCCTGCAGATATATCCCAGGGATGGAGGTTACTCTTTCTGGTCGCTTGAAAAGCCTGTATAGCACACATTGCAAGGTGAACCTGATGCCTAGTTTCTGTTCTCTAATGTTTACTGTGTGGAATAACACTTTTATATCTACTACATGTATGCCTGCCCTGTCCACATGTTTACACCAAATGAAAGTTCTTCTTGCTGGCTTCTGAAGTCATGCGATTAGCATGAGGCCATTTGGTCACTGAACATTGCTATCTTGTGAAATGTGTGACAACTTCATAATAAAGTCCTTGCTCTTCCTCATATTGTAAAAATGCTAAGGATGCAGATGCGAAGAAAAGGGGTAGGAGTGGATCAAGTTTACGATGCACGGGCATTGCGTGTGGTGGTAGGAGATGGTGGTGGTAAGCTGCATGTGGCTGCTGTGGAGGGTTGCTACAATCTTCTGAGTGTTGTTCACAGGTACTGATTGAACATTAGATTCTTGTCATATGTCCACTGGGGTATGTTATTACTCCCTGTTATCTTACCCAACTACATAAGCATCTATATGTCTTCTGTATTTTCTCACCTTCTGCTTGATGTGGTTTCTACCTACACTGATAAGGTGCTTAGCGTAAATAAGTGCTAATTGAACACAACAAGGATGTTTTATGTTCTTTTCTGATTGTATACACAGCCTTTGGATGCCTGTTGGTGGAGAGTTTGATGACTACATTGTCAACCCCAAGCAAAGTGGTTATCAGGTGCCTCCTCTACATTTCTTTCTACTGACATCTATTTCTTTTTACAGTGTCATTTTGTGTGTGTGGTTGCTTTGATTAAACCTTTTGTTTCGCTTGCAGTCACTCCATACAGCTGTAAGGGGTCCTGATGGTGCACCTCTTGAAGTACAAATTCGAACACAGGTCTGAATCTTCTCCTGTAGGTTGTGGATATGATACCACATCTTCAACACATTAGACAGAAGTTGACTCATGTATTCTGCTTTGAAGATCCAGGTCAGATCTTTATTCTTGGAGATCTATTTACCTACTGGAGCTACTGTGGGCAACCAACTTATTTTCCTTCAGCAAGGTAACCTTATGAATTACATATGGTGGGTTGTGTGAAGGGAATGCATGAGTATGCGGAGTATGGTCATGCAGCACACTGGATGTACAAGGAAGGGGATAATTTGGTTAAATCATTTGCCCCAGTGGGACCTGCAAGTGTGCCCTTGGAACAGAGGGCAGAAGGCGCACAACTTCACCAGGAGGAGCAGGAGGGAGGTGCTCAGGGTGGCTATAGCAGTAGTATTCATGGTCTTCAAATGCACGGCCATTTGAAACCCCTGCCTAGAGAAGTGCAACCCGGCCACCCAACTTTACGCATTGAAGAAGGACGGCTTCTTGCTGCTGTGATTGTCAGGTAGCTTCTTGCCTTCTTCTTAGTACTGATCCATCCCCAATACAGCTTACACAGAAGTCTTATGTCCACTGGAAGAATTTGCAGAACTCTGAAATTAATTCACAAACAACTTATTGAGATCTAGCATTTTATATTCAACACTTGGCTGTAGAGTTCAAGGCATCTGCTGCTGCCAAAATTACTCTGATGAACAAATGTCCTCCTCTTCCTGTGGCATTTGCTGACACTAAGTATGTGTCTGTGATGTAGAGTGGATGATGGTGGCAAAGAGCTCTTGGTAGCTGTAAGCTTTGCTCTGCATGCACGGGAGGCTGTAGCTGCTGGTCGCTCAGGCAATCAAAGAAAACGTTGGGAAACTTATGCCTGTCTATACAAAAAGGTGCAAGCTGCTTCGATCACAATACATATTAAACAGTTGCAATGAAAGCATGACAGCATGGATTAACTCCACATATTAAATTCTGTTAAAAAAAGGTGGCAGATGAGGGATGGTGGCTTCTGCTTGACCCTCTGTTATGGTGAAAGCCTTCCGTCTTCCTGCCCTTTTCCAGTGAAGTTTGACATGCAAGCAAAATAGGGTATAGCACAATCAATTTGTGGGGCTCTCTGTTAATTCACTGTCAAAGCTCCATATCTGTTTCTCAGATAGCTGCCGCTGTATAGGGGAAGTCATTTATTGAATTTCTAGTTTTAAGCCTGACTGTGGTGTGCATGTTTCATCTTTGGAGAGAGAAGAGGATGTTTGTGTTCACTGGTAAGGAATCTTGTGCAGGTCTCAGACCAATGGTGGTTTGCCCCTGGGCATGGGGACTGGAGCACTTGCTTGGAGAAGTACACATTGTGCAGGGATGGATTGTACCACAAAGTCTGTATCTTTTCTTCCTTCACTTGCTTTGTATCAGATGCAGGTGGATTGACAGTTAGTATTTGAACAGTTCATTAGGGTTGTTCTTTCCATTTTAAAGACATCTGGGTAGCAAATTTCAAGCTAGAGTACCATAGGCTGGCAATTGATGATCGTGCTCTCATTCTCAGTTCTGGATGACAAAATCTCACACAAAACTGCACATAATCTCTGGTCAAATTTTGATGGTCAAGACTGGAGACTAAACTTATATCTTGCATCATGCTTTTGAGTGTGAATTTTCCCCATTTGACTCATTTTGGGTCTGTTGGTGCAGCAAGACCAATTTGACCGATCTCTCCCAACATTCATTCAGCTGCTGGAGCTGAGTGACCAGGAGAAACAGGAATACCAAGAAGTGATGTTGATGGTAGAAGAAGGGAAGGATGTGGAGCAAAATTCAGGCAGTGGACATAATGACAATAAGCCTGTTCCTGATGACAGCAGTGCGGAAGTGTCCACTGTCACTCGTCTAAATAATAAGGTTAAGACTTACACGCATAACAATGGAACATCTTGAGTTGATGTGTGTGTGTATGTGTGTGTTTGTGCAAACTTTTGATCCTGTGAAATTACTTTGTGATGGCAATGAAAATACATGCCAAGTCTTTCCAGCAGTAGTACTTGATGCTGAGAGTGCCTGAAGGGTTGTGGAACAGGTGAAGTTGCTGCGGTCAATGCTCCAGTGGGAGCAGGAGCTGCGGCATGAAGTAGCAGCAGATGGATCAGTGACTATCTTCAATCTCGATCACCCAAATTCGGCAGCATTAACAGAAGTTCTAGTCATCAGGTGGCCAGATGGTGAAATCATGCGCATGCCTGCGGGCAGCACTGCAGCAGACATTGCCCGCCGCATGGGCATGGATGGGCGGATTGTGTTCATTAATGGCCAAGTTGCACTTCCCCACATGGCACTACGGGATGGGGATCTTGTGGAGACACGGTTGCAGTGACCCCACCTTTGGTGAATTCTACAGAGAAGAACTCACTTCCTTCATTATTCTTCTTTATGTGAGAAGGAACGATTGTACAAAAGAGAAAACAGGTGGGGTTAAGTTTGAATAACAGCCAGAAAATTCAATGTCCTTGAATGGTTGAGGTGGGTCCCTTTGTCACAAATACTGGTCATACAGAAGACAAAGGATGCAATTCTTTATTCTACTTTTAGAACGTCTCTGTTTCACATTCAAGGCCTTCCTCTCTACTACCTCCACAATCACCTATACCAGTGCCCTAGCTAGAATTCTGATCCCATGCATAGTACACAGAGAAAGCCTTCTGTTGTAACAAGCCACATATTGTACACATCATTACTTGTATTCTACAAATTGCTCAGTATTTGACCACAGACATTATTGTCAACGGTTGTGGAAGGAAGAGCTGTTGTATCTTGCTTCACCTGATTTGGTGTTAATCTGTTGTGGCTTCCAGCAGTTAGCTTACAATTTTTGGCTACTCAATGGCATACACCTGTAACCAATGAGGTGGGCTCTCTCTGCATTGGTGTTTCTATCAACAAGTAAGGTCCTGTCTATGATTTACAAAGACTGTATACTGTTCACATTCAAAGGTAATGATAAATCTAGTCCTCTTGCTGTAAGATGTGAACCTAACATGTTCACTGCCATGGGAGAGGCTTAACAAACATGCTCAACAGATGGGCTATAAATCCTGTGTACCATAATCCTGGGTCAGGGAAGTAGTTCAAGGTTTTTTTTTCAGAATACTAATATTTAGGTTATGGAAGCATTGAAATTTGCAATCAGGCATTTCAGATCTTTGGAGCTCTTATGCGGTACTTATGGATATATGATTGAACTTTGTAATCTGATATCTGTAAAACTTTTGCTTCAAAAAGACAAACCATACCCTGAGAATGGTTGGCAGTTATTTTTTGAATTGGAGCTTTTCTGGTCAAAAGGCCATTGTCAACAGTGTTCCAGACTGCCTCCACACAGTGGTGGTGGTTTCTATCCTTTTGCTCCAGAGGAAAGCTCACAAAACGTGAGTGCTTGGAATCCTGTATAACCTGCCAAAATTAGCTCTTCAAAATTGCTTGCTTTCTGTGAAGTAAAGTCTAGAGCATTGCAACATGTATAGTGGTTTAGCTCTTCGATAATCTTGAACTGTTGTGTTGAGAGTAGTACCAACAGTTTGTCAATAGTGGAAGTAATGTTGTAGTCTTTTAACTTGTCCCACATGTTCCATAATCTTGAACTGTTGTATCAACAGCAGCAATAACCGTTTGCCAATGATTCAAGTAATGTTGGAGACTTCTAACTAATCTCACAATCTTGGTGTCTAATACACAATGTTTTTTGAAGGAAGAGCCAAATGGCAGAAAGCTTTGTCTCTTTCTCAAACAGGGTGAGCAATGCAAAGTGTCCAATTGTAGAATTGGTACCTTTTTCTTGAAGGGTGAGTGAAGTCTGTTGGGACTTGGAATACCATAACGAGGTGTGATTGCAATTTCTGCATTTTGAATAGCGTAAAATGATGCAATCATGATTGATTGCTTTGGGAAATCCAGAAAATGAATTTGGTTTTCACTGTGCCTGGTTACCCTGCATACAACCATGACTGAGTTAACAAGGTTGAGCCTATCAATTAAACCCTCTTACTTTCTTCTTCCCCCTACCTACGGATCTACTTATGTAAGTGGTTACTAATGTTTTTGCCAAATTTGTATCCATTTTCCCCAACTTTCATCCTCTTTTGTAGTTTTGCATTGAAATTATGCAACCTCAATTCCTTAACATTTCATACATTGGGCAACCTTAGAAACAAAGTTCACCATTTTGCAACCATTTATCAAGTTCAGAAATAAATTGCACAAAATGATTTTGGTGTTTAGATTAAACAAAAATTAGCTTGATATCCAAGTTCCTTAGGGAAGAGTTGATTTCCTAGGCTAATTCCTCAAGGGAAAGCTGTATGTATTATGGCCCCAATTCCCTAATATGATAATTTGGCTTCACAATCCTGCCTTGGCTAGGCAGCTTTCTGTGGCCAAGTTGCACAGCTTGGCCCCAGGACCCGAGGTCCCCTCCCCGACTGAACAATTCAGCCAAATCTTTCCCCAACTAGGCAACAAGTTTGTTCCAACCTTTCTTTATGCTAATTCTTTGTGAGGGTAGATCCTAGCTTAGTGCTTACTACCATGACTTGGTAATCCCTTACGCATTTCTCATAAGATTCGAAAAGAGAGAATAAATATTGATCCAATTACCTTTAGCTAACGTTGTAGAGGAAACTTAATGATTGTGTAGTTACCAACAAAATAAGATCTAGTGTTGACTTGGATTTTAAAGGTGAATCCATAATTTTTGGTTAAGGATGTAGAGGAAACTGAATGGAGGGAGGAAGGGAGAAGACCAAGCTTAAAAGGAATGGGGGAGTGTTTTTGTGTTTTCTCTCTTTTTGCTATATGCCTTTGTTGGACAAGAAAAGGGAGATGTATGTTGTGCGAAGAAATTGTAGGTGTATGCATGCACTCAATAATCTTGCTAACAGTATAATAGTTCGGAGATAGACATTGTCGGAGGCAATACACTACCGCTATCTCATGATCCATCATTAGAATCCATTGACTGATTAGCACACTCCTCAATCTCTACTGCAATGAAATACTCAAGGGACCTAACAACAATCAATGCAAACTCAAAAACTATGTGGTGCTCCATGTCCATTTGATCAAACTTTGACATCATTACTTGAGAGTGAACTAGAGCTATCACTCAAAGAACAGGAGCTTGAGGAATCCATTTGTTGGTACTAGGCACAAGCCCCTACCAGACTAGTCATGGTACAAAGCTGGTATTGCTTCAGATCGTACCAGCCTGGTAAGGTCCTTGATACCAGTGTTGATAACAGGCACCAGTCCCTACCACAATAGTACTGGTACAAACCTGGCATTGCTTCAGTTCATAGTTCATACCAGTCGGTAAGGTCCTTGATAACAGTGGTTATTCCAGGCACAATTTCCTACCAGGCTACTACTGGTACAAAGATAATATTGCTTCAGGTTATACGAGTCTGTAAGGGTCGTTGATACCAATGTTGATCTTTGATACAAGTAGCAATCTTACATACTAGACCAACACTGGTATAAGGTCAGATTTGAATTGATTAACTTGACATAAAGGGTCAGATTGGGATTGCCATCTCAACAAAACTCCCACCAACTAAGCCAATGAGACAAAAGCAAGGAAACCGCAGAAGAGTACTCACCCAAATGATGATTGGTAGAATTCAGTTGAGCACACTGCAAGTGGAATGGTGCATACAGGGAGCCACTCAAACTCAGTTAACTGTAGCAATGATCAAGATCAATCATCAATGATAGTTAATGTACAGATGCCCACATCTGCAAACTTATATTTGGCAAACACTGAGTGTTGCTGACTAAGTGCTTTGCAGATGGCAGCCTTTGAATCACATTCTTAACAATGAATGACTAATTTACAAGGCAATTGTGTGACAATAACACTAACACTCAATTCACACTAAGGGCATTGCTTCAGCATCCCCAAAAAATTATAATGTACAGTTGTACTGACAATGGGTTTGATTTGTCAGTGGAGGTCCAATTGGCGTTGTGCCAGGATAATACAGGTGTCATCTTCCAATAGGTTGTCTGAGCTTGGATTGACTTCAGTCTGAATGTTATCTCCAGGAATGCATTTCACATCAGGTGCAATTCCTACATGATCAATCTGGTGAAGAGCAGGAGAAAGGTACTTGGCTACTGTCACAAAGAGTGCAGACCCATCGTGGAGCTCAGTTACACTCTGCAGTTGCAATATATCAATCAACAATAAGGCCCACACAACCCTAGAGACAAACCATGGGATGGAAGGCATTGAACAACAATCCTCCATCTTCTAACTGCTACTTTCAAATAGTTGAAAGGACTTGGACAGCTAAGCCATTGGTAGGAAGGAAAAATCTCATTTGACAGAATGTAATGCATGAACAAACCAACTCTTTGGAACAAGTGAATACTGAACACCAAGATGCCACTTATCAATACAAGGCAGACTCTCTTACCTGAATCTTCCCTTTGCCATATGTATTTTGACCAACAAGAATAGCACGTCCATTGTCATGCAAAGCTCCAGCTAAAATCTCGCTTGCACTTGCACTTCCCTCATTGACAAGCACCACCAATGCATCATGGGTTAATGCATGGCTATTAATGAGGTTTATGGGCTGCAAGGAGCCATTGCGGTCGACAGTGTTCACTAAAGTCTCATCACCATCAAGCCACATCTCTGCTACCTCCAGCCCTGCTTTCACCAACCCACCCTGTCTCCAAAAAATTGTTGAATTCTGGACACATCAAATTGAATTCTTCAGTCCAGAAAGTCTGAACAATAGCAACACACAAAATCCCAATTCCACATCAACCCTTTGACACTAAAATGTTGGGATAACAGGTTGAGGCATATTTACAGGATTATTGCGTAAGTCTAAAATATATGAATCCACTCCAGCATCCTCCATTGTTGTAATGGTCCTCTCCATGTCAACAGCAGCATTCTACTCCAACCCCCATACAACCAGCAATCACAGTGAGTAACACCAGGTGATTTTGTTTGTAGCAGGGGTCCTAAGAGGAGCTATCCCAAATCTCACCAAGTAGAGTTAAGGAATGCAAATGAGATTGCAAGTTGATCAAGTATTCAACTCAGATTTGGAAACCTAAAGTGATGTTGTTTAAACTATTCAGTAGGTCTGTCTTGGTGGGCAATCCAACCTGAGAGAATGCTGATAGGTGAACATAACCAGTTTTCAAGTCCTGACCATCAGGTGCAACATGGTGAATCACTGTTGCAAAAACTGGAGACAACATTATTGTTTCACGCTGTAGCTTGATTTCTGTAAGCTTAGTGAGGCCCTTGGCAGTAACTCCATTTGCCTGTCACGAAATTTCCAGTAATGTTAACGAGAGAGTGACCATCACAGACAACCCACATACACCAAAACTGAGTCAGAAACATAGAACTTTACTTTGGCACAAATGGGAAAAACCTGAGGATAGTCTTGATGAGAGTAGGAATTCACCTTTTTCACAACCTACTCACAGTAGCACATATTAAAATGCATACAGCAATGTGCATCCCAATTTATGCACATTGCTGTATGCATTTTAATGTGTTACTTCAAGTAGGTTGTGAATGAGGTGATTTGCTAACTCTCATCTCCTGCCAAACAAGTCCTAAACCAAGTGACATATAGCCTCTTGGTTATCATCTTCAGCTATATACAGGTGGATTTGTTTGTAACATACAGGGCGGCGCAGTTTTAGAGTAACTGAAGTGCCAGCACGCCCCCGAAGCCTGGTGGCAACTTCCTCATTATCCATCCCTGCCAGTGCTTGATCTGCATTACAATCATACTCACAACAGTAAGCTTGTAGGCAGTAAGTATCCATGGTAAGTAATCAAAATGATGTTGTCACCATAGCTTCAAAAAGTGACCATAATGAATAAGGCAGAGACTCCTTACCATCAATCTGCACCACTTCATCCCCTGAAATTATACCTGCCCGGGCAGCAGGACCACCCTCTATGGGTGATAGCACTACCTGCAAAAGTCAAAACTCCTATTTCAGGTGGTTTAAACATCAAAACTCTGACTAGGCACCACAATTTTGATGAAAGCTTCACAAATCTTCAGAGGGAAAAATAAATTTTCGCATAATCTGGGCATCAGTATTGAATGATATCCTTTGAAGTAGGCCTAATCAGTTTACCAGACGGCCTGAATCACGATCTGATGAAATAAGCAGGCCCACTCCCTCCAAGGCACCGTCATTGTTGATGCGGAAGCTTGCATACTCCTGCAACAAATAACCTCCTCTCAGATCCAAATTCTTCTAAATTCAAGCTTGGATTAAGATCCATATGACTATCAATTCACAAGAGAATCGAGGACATGAACTGAAGCAAAAAATTTACAAAGCAATACTATGACCAGATACGATACCTGAGGACTGACAATGCGTGTGAAAGGGTCCCCCAGGGTGGCAAGCATACTGTGAATCTTGGCAAATGCAGCATCTGATGTCTTCAATGACAAAGTCTCTCCCAATACCTCTTGCAACTTCAAATCCCAATCTTACCCAAGAAGCCCAGGAAGAAAGAAAGAAAGACTGTTATATTCCCATGAAAGTGAGTTGTTTTTTTTCCACTCTCTAAATCACAGCTCTAGGACTGAATCCTAACCTTATTGCAGCAAAAATTGTCGGTACAAAAAAATTGAACCTTGATTGTTGAAGGTGGGATCCACATACGTCCCTCGCACTATACCCCATGCCTCAACTAAAGTCTGCTGAACGGTGTTCACCTGCAATCATTTCATTACAAATCCCTCTTTTATGACAATGACCTCCAGAAGCTGCTGATACAATAGTGTTCATGTTAACATATTGACACTCATGCAAGCACAAGGAAAGAAGAAAACAAAAAAAGTTTGGATGGTTGTAAGTACCTCCCCAATGTTGGAACCGGCAAAGGTAACAGGCAGGTTCTCGGCTCCTGCAGACAAGCAGGTCTGCAAGAAAATCACTGCAGCTGCTCCTGTTGTGAGGACTGCACTTGTACTAGCACTCTCACAGACCTGCTGCAGGAGGAGGTTGTTTTCTCTGGGAGACGATGACTTGTTAGGAGGAGTGCAACTTGAACAGAAGTTGTCACCTTGTTTACTTGCAATTACAACAGAAAGCTGCTGCTTCTGCCTAGTTCGTGCTCCAAAAGATCTCAACAAACCCTGATCATCTAGTAACGTAGTGCTGGTGCTGCTGCCATAGCTCTGTTTGCTGCGAAGAAAGTTTCTCTGAGAGAATTTGAACTCCTGAGTATGGTGATAGAGGGAGCTTCCTTTGGAGAGATGACCAAAATGAGGCAACAGAAGTGTTTCCATCCTCACTTCTCAGCTCTGTCACAGCCGAGATCGGGAGTGCGCTTGTTCACACTTGCAAATCGGAAAAACACTTCACATTCACTCTTGTTATAGAAGGATCTCCATGGATCGCAACGTATCCATCCACGACGAAGTACAAGATCTCTTTTCCGGAAGTCCGAGAGAAAAGCCCCGGAAATAAAATCACGAAATTCCCGCAATCATCCCTCAAAAATAGAACGAGCAACCAGGACTTCACTTCTGACCACTGCTGCAACTCTTCTCTCCACTGTTTCCTCTTTTGATCTCAAGATCTCACAAAAATAAGCTCTCCAAAGTGCTGCTCCCGATACCTGAAAGAATAGAGCAAAACTCTAGCATTAAACATCGCAGAAAAAACCCTCGCATTCCGAGGGAACCAAGCTCTTGCGGATTTTCTCTTCTTGTTGAAGAAATAAAATAAAAATCGGCGAACCAGTTACATAAAGACAAAAGAAAAAAAAGAGAGAGAAGATACAACAAGCATCCTTGAAAAAAAATCAGTAGCGCAAAAAACCGCACCTGCACCTTTCGCTCGTCCAAAGCTCGTCCAATTTTTTATGTAAGCACAAAAAAGCCGGGATGTGACAAGAAAGTTTCACCTTACTTGTGATATTATTATGGAACACGCAACCTCGAATGCAGCAGCAGGAGCAATGTCATTGCAGAAAATAATGATGCGTCGAATTGTTGTGGCGGGAGAGTGGAGAAGAAGAAGAGGAAGAAGAAGAATGTGACAAAGACTAAGCAAGTTGGAAAGCGGAGACTCGTTTTTTTTTTTTGTTTTTTTCTTTTGTGTGTGTGTGTGCGTGGTCGCTCCTCTTCTTCCTCTTCCTCCTCCGTGGGAAGACTAAGACGAGTGATGGGAACCTTGGCGGGCGTAGTAACGAATTTTCGGTTACGAAATCCGACAAGAGCGGAGCCCGTGAGACGAACACGGAATCCCGTCCTTCGCGCACCACCTTCCCTTTGACACATGGTTGTGTTTGTGAGTCCCTAGGGTATCAGAATTTTTAATTTATTTAAAATTCACCTGATTTTCAAATAGGGCGGTTCTTGCATATACAATAATAGTCAGTTTTCACAACCCAATTATTACATTTTTCACAAATTAATATTAAATATTAAATTATTTACTCACATTATTATTATTATTATTATTCACTTTAATAGTATTGAAAATAGATGAAAACTTGTTTTAAATTTTTTTTCAAAATTTACAATTCCATAACTTCATTCTTTTCAAAAAGTTCTTTCAAACTCATCTAATTCCTTTTTTAACTTAGCATAAGTCTCAATAAAATCTACAAAGCTAGATGGGAGCTTACAACGTATCTTAGGATCATTTAAACCAAATTTTGTTGACAAAGATCAATTTGTCCAAATTTTCTAATTGTATACTACATCTCCTAAAACTAGTAAAGATTCCAACTAAAAAAAGATTTTTTCTATTTCAATTTGGGATTTAACTATGTTTAAGATTTGTCTAACACAAAAGGAAACATGTTTTCATGCTTTTCCCACCACTCTAATGGACACTTCATGTCTTTAACATCCACTTGATAACGCTTAAAAATCAAAAGCTTTCTATTGATCAATTTTGTTGTTGGTTCACTTGTGCTGATTGTCATTTTAAAGATATCCAAATTGCTATCCTTTTCAACCCTTTGATCAACAACACACCTTTCTGCCAAAGGATGCAAATGATAATGACACTAAAGAAACATAGGAATTTTTTTTTAATTTGTCATATTTTGCAACAATTGCCTTACCTTGCTCACAACCAACAAGTGAACACACAAGATGAAAGGTCTTAAACCTAGGATTCAACATCAAAGAAAGCATAGGAATTTTTTTTCATTGTATTTTTTTTTTTTTAAAAAGAAAAAAATCCAAAGCCCCAACAACTTCCTTTTTATGTTGGAGGCCAAACATGATAATTCTTAAACAATATTTGCATATTCTTTCATTAAGTTGTCAAAGGTTGCAAAATTAATTTTATCCCTAAATTTTAGACTCATGGATATGGTAGAATTTAGTGCGTCACTTAACAACTAATGACCCCTAGACTAGTTCAAAATACAAATAAACACAATAGGGCTAAGATAATCAACAATAATTTGACATATGTGCCATGTCAATGAAGGTGGTACTCTTGCATTCATCCTCATAGAATTTTACATGTTATAACATAATATAATTGTTTTTTTTGAACTACAAAGCTTCCTAGAAAAGGATAACTTTACTAGAAAATCTGCAAAAACAAAAAAAAAATGTTAAATTATGAATGGTAGGAATTGAAAAAAAATGTTAACACAAAGAAATCCAATTTTTTAAAATAAATACGTTGTTTTCATTAAAGTATTCAATTTTCTTAGTGGAAACCTAAATTGACACATGTCTTCTCCCATTCTTGCCCACCCTTTCCTAATTGATTTGGCCAAGTTATGCATTTATATAAATCTCCTTGGGTGACTTTGATTAACACATATTGTAAATCTTTGTAAACTTTTTCATCTATTGTTGCATATTGGCATACTTTAGAAAATACATGACCAAAACAAGTACCCTTAAAACTTTTCTTCAAACCCAACACATCATAACTTATAATTAATTTTAGGGCAGTACTTATAGTGTTTTGATTAGATCCCTCATCCTTGACGTAAGCTAATAATTTTCCTCTTCAATGCATAATTGTACAATAAGTTTGTCAAATTTTTGGCCAAGGTTTGTCCATTAATATCTATTACCTCAAAAAGGCCAATGGTAATATGTTTTGGTTACTAATCAATTCCTAAAAAATTGATCACCAATGCAAAGTTATCATGTCCACCTTTTGACATCCATAAATCAAAGCTTGGAGTTACAAAATGGCATTATGTTAAAACTAGTGAAACATACAATTGTTTCGTTTTTTCCACTAATTTGGGTAGCATTTCATGGAAATTTTCTTTTATGGAGGGAAAAACAACTTTTGAACACAATGCATACTAAATCATTTCAACCAATTTTTTTCCACAAACTGTAAAAGAAGATGGTTTTTGACAATTAAAAAACCCAAATTTTCCAAAAACTGCTTTTCATGCGAATCATATTTAAATTTTTATTTTTTTTTAGCAAAACAATTAGATGTGGAATTAAAAGACACATTTGGTTTCTTTTTTGAAAGTTGTCTTGCATCTTTTTTCAAAAGACTATTCACTTCCTCGTCAACTTTTTTTTAAAAATTACACTAATCTAAATTTACATGTTTTCTCAATGCAATTATACCATTAGTTGTGTTATATATGATTAATCTTCTCTTAACTTGAGTTGTTGGATTTAAATCCAAAATTGGACTATTATAACAAATAATACAACATATGATTTCAAGAGCTTTTAAGTCAATTTCTTTGTTATCATTAACACAGTAAAAGGTTCAACACAATGCATTTCTACTATTTGATTCCAAAATAATCTTTGTGCATGTAACTTTTTCATTATTTGATTTTTTTTTCATTATTTTTTGGATTTTTGCTTCCTTCTGTTTGGACACTTGTATTTTTTCATGTTCAAAATTGCAAAGGTTCATCCTCCATCCTTATTTCATTCATGAAGACATCATATGTATTTTCACTTTCAAAAAATTGTTCCATGTTTAGTTTGAATTAAAACCCTAATGAGTAGCACAAAAAATTACACAATTATATGATCTATCAAACTAGCATTCATAAATATTTATAAGATGACATCTATTTTTTAAGCATTTACAAATCAAGATGAGATATATATTTCCTAAAAAAATTTAGGAAATATGATGTAATGGAGATGTATGATGAAATGTATAGGAAAAAAGTTTTTAAAAAATGCAAGTAAAAGAATCCTACAAAAAAAAATTACAACATTTAACATTTTTTTTAAAAAAAACATTGTCAAAAGAAACAAAACAAAAAAAACCAACACAAAAAAATGAAAAAATGAAAGAAAATTTACAAGGTTTGTTTGGAGTTTGGTGCTCCAAGCTCTAACCTTTGACTTGCATAGGGCAAGAAGAAGGGGGAAGTACCAAACTAACCAAGGAAACAAAAAGAGAACCAACACAAAACAGCAACAACAAAATTTCAGCCAAAAGGTACATGAAGTGCAAAATAACTCAACACAAACACTAGTATGAAATAATAACACTACAAAGTAGTAGCACCAACACACGAAGCAACAACACCCCATCGTGAAATAACAACACCATAAAGTAATAACATCACAACTCAACAACACTGTGAATAACAACACGAACACAAAGTAGCAGCACCAACATGGGAAGTAAAAGAACCAACATGAAACATTAGCACCCATGTGAAGTAACAACACCAATGTGCACCAACAGTGCCAATGTGAAGCATCAGCAGAACACCAACATTAAGGAACAACACTGCAAAGCAACAAAACAAAAGGAACATGAAAAGCACGATTAGAAACAAAACAAGAAGAACAATGAACTAAAACAACACAATAGATGAAGGAAAAAAAAACTAATGCTCTTTTTATAACTATTCTCTTAAGCTTAACCTTAAACAACGCCTCCACTTCCTTAGGTGATGGTTGTTATTTAAGAACCTTAATGTACTTGAGAATCAAGTATAAGTTTTATGAAAGAACTTGTTTAGTTTTTAAAAAAAAAAAAAAAACCAGTTATCATTCATGTGAAACCTTGAGACCAGTTCTCACATGTAATGGTGCCAACCAATTTCTCATTGTGAGAATTGAGTTGAAAATTAGGTCAAGAACCAGGTGGGCATTCAAAAACCACCCAACACTGGTTGTTACCTAGGTTGTAGCACAAGTAGGTAGGAAACATTAGGATCGACAATTTCAACTGATCTTGCCATTTAACACAATTGTAAAATCAACATGCATTAAGTATGAACCTATGAACCTTTTTACATAACACATGATAATTCAAATTTTACATAATTGTTTGTTTTAGAATGCCATGAATTTGGGTTTCCAAAGTCTAGCACAAAGTTTGGGGGAGACTATTAAATTTTTTTCCTTTTAATCTTTGGGAAAAAATGAGTTATAATGTGTCACTATTTATTTTGTACCCCTATTCATAGGGGAAAGCCATTTCACATAAGGCCATCTTCTAAGAACTTTAGGTAAAAGGGGTGTAGTTGTCCTATTTTTTCCCCTTTGTTTGTTCTTTTTATGGCTTTTAAGTTCTTTTGTACTTCAATCATCATTCTTCCTTAGGGGCTTTGTTGGTCATTCCTTCTTTTGTGGGCACATGACATGGCAACCCACTTGTAGGGCCTCTCTTTGCCCTAGCTCATTTTTGCATTTTGCGTTGTTCTTCGAAGGTTTTCCCTTCTTGTCTCTTCCCTTCCTTGGCCAATGACACTCATATCCTTGGCCTTGCCCATGTCATTTCCCTCGCCTTTGAACATTTTGCTTCCCAGTTGACTTTTGTGGGGTTGTTTATTTACTTTACAAGTGTTCGACCCTAGGCTCCATTTGGCTTACCTCTTAGGTTTGTCCCCCTACTAAGTTGTGTTGCCCCTTGGTGGCATCGAAATCCTTGGTGTCCCCTTTGGCTTTACCTCCTTCACACTTTTTTTTGGTAGGAGGTTTTAGGTGAAGATATTTGACATGCAAACGTGTTTTTGATATTAAAAGACGTCCAAGTGGCTTTTAATATCCACTCTTGATGTTTCACCCAAAAACTTTTGCTACCTTTTCCACTACCTTTTGTTTCATGATTTGTAAATGTTCTTCCAAAGTCACAACATGACTTTGTGAATAATCAACTAAAGGCTTTATACCATGTAATTGTTTTGAAGGTAGGTATGGTAAGGATAGGAGACCAATGGCAAAGGGGGGTTCTTGAGAAAGAAGTGTCAAAGGTGTAGTTTCTATCATAACATCCAACATAACATCATCATCTATATTCACCATCAAATTGGATGGTTCTACAACAATTTCTGAGTTTTGGACTATAGGGTTTCTAGGCACAAATACATAATACCTAGGGATGTTTTGAGTTACATTTTCAGTTCGAGGAGTTTCACATGTGGATTCTAATGTTGCAGCTATGTTGATCAATTTGGTTGTTGTAAAATGTTATACCCATTGGAGATAATTCATCATCCTCTTCATTGGACTCCCCATCACCCCCTCCTATTATATCTACATTGATTAATGTGTACAAGGTACTAGGAGTAGTTTTTTCATTTATGGCCTTTGAGTTCAAAGGCCATATGCTTGTAATTTTAAACCTTGATATTATATTTTTCTTCACCAATGTTTGGTCCACCCATGCTACCAAAGTAATTTTGTCTGGTTTAGAATAATTGTTGTTAACCATGCTTGCATCTCTTTCTTTCTTGAAAGCAATTTTGAAAGGCTTGAAGTAAGCCACATCTAAGGGTTGGAAGGCATGCAATGTATGTGAAGGTAGAGTGACCATGTCCAAGCCAATTTTTTTTGCTTGTTCAATTGCCTCCAGTGTCATATGAGACCCATGCTTGAGAAATCCCACCTGGTACTAACTTCTTGAAAAATGATAACCACTTTTTGAAAAGAAAAATTATCATCCAAGCCTTTGTTTGCATAGCCATACATGACCTTGTTTTACAAAATTTAATGTAATCTTCATGCAACTAATCTCTGCGGAAGATATAGAATCTTGGTAGCGCTTTTCCAGTTGCATTGACAACATAATTAACAATCAACCATTTTCTAGACCTGGGTATAATGCTATAAACTTGATGTGAATTTCACTTTGCCAAAACTTCAGCACCTGATTGTCTACCTGCCTAGATCATAGTTTCATTTGACTTCCAAATGTGTTTTGCATCGTAGTTATGCTTCTCATACATGGATTGTAAATTGTTGTAAAAACTTTGGCAAGATGTTTTGGTTAGTCTTTGAGCTTTGCTAATATTTAAACCTTCTACTATGCAAATATTGGGTTTAGGATGTTGATGCTTGAATTAGTACCACCAACTATTGCCTAGAACTCCATTTCGAAAAGGTGTAGGTCTTGTTTGAGTTAACCTTGCCACTTTCATCTTTATTTGTTGCAATGTGATGGAGAGGCCTACTTCTTGCATAGCCAAAATCTAAGCAAAAACAACTTGATTTTCTTTTTTTGTCAATACACCATGTCACCTCCACATTTTTTAGATCATGTTTTACCATTCAGGTGATTAGACAGTGAAGTAATAGGAATGTCCCAATGTTTACTTGCCTTTTGCAATGATGTTGTTTCACATTCAACAACATCCATGGCTTCCTTCAATGCTTCAGTGGTCCATAACTTTCTCCCACTTTAAAATGGGCCTTTTGTTAACTTTTCGTTGCTTCTTTGTTGGTTCTAGTGCAGATGGAGGTGGGTTGTTTTCCTTGTCTCTTATTGGTAACATTTCAAGACCAAATATCTTTTTGCGTGGCACATTCAACATCATTGTGTAGTAGATCTACTTGGATTTAGTCTCTAACACGATGGGGGTGTGTACTAACAGATTTGAACCTTTTGTAACTAATCCAAGAAGCAAGGAAATGTGCAAGGTTAGGGTATGTTCAAATGCATATGCTTGTAGCTCAAAAGTAAAAGTGGTCTATGCATAAAAGTCTTTGAAATCATCCCATTCAAAATTCTGGTCTATTGTTTGTGTGCAAACAAATAGTGTGTAATTCAAACTATATATGGTTTTTTGTTACGACTAAACTTATTTTTCTTGGGGACATTTGCACTATATCTTAGGATTATAGAACTTTGCACCCAATGATAATGTATATACATACAAAAATGCAAACTATAAAGTTGATCTATTAAAACCTTTCCAGCAAGTTGTTTATTTAATGTTTAAACTTTTGTTTCCTTCACTTCTGACTTTCCTTTGGCTATTGAAACATTTGATCGTTGTTGATATAACTCTTGTGGTTCTTCTATTACCATTAAGAGGTTTAGATTCTCTATACCTTGATGTTGCTCCTCTTTCTTTGTTATTTTGAACTCTATTCTTGTTTGATCTAACTTTACTTGGATGTTAGATCTTGATTTGTCTAGCCCATATGCTCTCAAAACCTCTATGAAAAACTTGAGACTATTTTCCTTTGTGCTTGAGAACTTTGTCATGTTAAAAGAATTTCTAAGTATGGTAAATTGTATGAAAATCTAATTCAAATTCATGTGAAGAAGTTGTTGATGTTCCTTGAATTTTTGGTGGGAATACAAAGTGCTAGAAATTGGAGGGAAACCTTGGGGCTTTGTTACAAGCTAAGGTTTTGGCATTTATGGTTAAACGTGTGCTAATTATTGCACCCATGGACCCCTATCACCAAACACTTGGTGTTACATACCAAACATAGGCATTTGGCAAAATTGTGTTAACTATCTCCAATAAGCAAACAAAAAAGAATAATCTCCCCATCCTCCCTTGTGGATTAACAAACATGTTCATGTGGTTTTTGTGTTGATCAAATTACCCATCACCAAACTTAGTTTAGTCCACCCCAAACACAAAATATGAGGAAATTGACTTAGAACATTCCCATCACCAAATAGTAAAATGAGCTCATTGCTACGCCCCTTGCATAATGTCACAAGCTTTTGCTCCCACTTGGGGTTGGTCCAATGCCCATCACCAGACACTACCAAATTCTAAAATGGCATTTCGAAAAGCCCTAGAGTGGGGGGCATTCCCAAATTGGTACCTTCACCTTTTTTGGTAAGGCCTCTTATTGGCCATATTAAGCCTCAGAGACCCTGATTTTTAGTCCAAGGATGAGATGTTTGTAATATTTATAAATAATTTAATTTGGGTTTTTGGCATTTTAACCATGGTACCAACATGAGTGCTGGTTCACCCAAGGGGGAGGCCATGTTTGAAACAAGAATTTTATCTTCTCCAAAATTTTGTTCATGGGCAGAAGGGCTCTTTGGATTTTTGCTGGGTTCCTGCATATTTTGAAGGGATCTGGATCTTTGGATTTTGGAGGATCATCAGATGCATCTAAATTGAAAGGAAAATTTTGGCAGTCTGATCTTTACTCTTGGTCAGACCAGGGCATTACATGAAGAGCAACCCTACCCAACACTAGCGGCCTTGTCCTAGAGCCTTACCCTAGGTTAAACATTTGGGGATGATGAGGCATAGGAGGGGGAGGGGTTCTTACAAAAGCACTCTGAGAAAATCCCTAGTGCATTTGGAGGGTACCTTATATCCGTAAGAACCTCTAAGGCTTTTCTTATTGTATTTGGAGGTAACTTATTGACTGTAAAATCAGAAAACAAAATGCATGTGCATTTCTGTTTTTTAAAAAATAAAAATTCCCATGATACTTGGAAGGTAACCATGGGTTACCCTCCAGGTATCAAGGGAAAAAAAATAAAAAATTCTGTCAGTTTTTACACTCCATAACACCCTTGAAGCAAAGGAATTCCAAAAGTAGGTGCCCCTCAGCTTGCTCAATAACACCCTTGAAACAAGAGAGTTCTGAAAATAAGCGCCCCTCGGCTTCTTCAATAACACCCTCCAAGCAAGGGAGTTCTGAAGCAAGGGAGTTCTGAAAATAAGTGCCCCCCCCCCCGCCCCCCCTGACTTAAGTAAGAATATTCTTTCTTGAGGAGTATCTATAATGTCCCTCCTCCTTTCTAGAGGGCTTCTTTTCTAGAGGAATAATTCTTTTGTAGAGAAATTATTACTCTATCAAAGTGTGAGGGATCTGGGTGTAAGATCCCTCGCACTCTCAAGTAGTAGGTGTAAGAATCCTTCCCCTCTTGTGCTTTGTTTTCTACCTATATAGGTTCATGATAACATTTCCCTCATGGTTTATGGTGGGCATAGCCCATGGGCAGGGGAACATTCCTCAAATGTGGGGTCAGACTTGGTTATTGCCTTCTCAAAGGCCCCTTATTTTGGGAATGTCCCCACCCTAGGGCTTTACCCTACACTTAAGAGTGGGATGGATCTTTCGCCTACTTGTATGGAGAAGAACATTGCAACAATTGCACGTAAACCGTGTCAATGGCCAAAGGAAAAGCAAAGAACCCCCCCCCCCCCCCCCCCCCCCCCCCAAAAAAAAAAAAAAAAACGTGGGGCACAAGCACAGCCCGTGTCGTGAAAAAAAAAAAAAAAAGATCTCTCCTCTTCTCTCTCCCCCACA
>Ga0116227_10003469_pt1 | contig 34992 bp, 21 predicted proteins | sample S1TSphgellanicum_FD_89693 | JGI IMG/M metagenome (GOLD analysis project Ga0116227, IMG submission 89693) | Host-associated microbial communities from peat moss isolated from Minnesota, USA - S1T2_Fb - Sphagnum magellanicum MG | ecosystem: Host-associated > Plants > Peat moss > Unclassified...
ACCCTCTTTTTTTTTTTTTCCTCTTTTGTTTTTGTTTGGTTCCCAATAGTTTATCATTATTTTTTGCTGATTTCAAAATTCTGCCTTTTCATGTTCATGTACAGTTGCATAGGAAATGATATAAATATGCTTGAAAAAGGTGTTTTATAGATCAACGTGCTTTGAGATATACCAAAAGGATTGTCACGCCATCATCTTTTTGGGGGTGAAAGCATACTATGGAAAGAGTCAAGATTATTGTCCCATTGTATCATTTTTCAGGGATATAACGTTTGAACTTTAATTATGTCATTATTATGAAAACATTCACAATATTTTTGCCTAGTATTGTAGTAAGTATTATTAAGTCAAAACCTAAAAATGTCAATGTAAAAATATATGAATTTTTTTATTTCATACAATGTGATGCTTAAATATATTTGCATCAAAAAAATGTATGTCACAAAATATTAAAAATTCAAATATTTTTATTTAATTTTTATGATTTTTTTGGTATTTACTAAACATTGTGATTTCATATGATTGGAATAAGTTTGTGAATCATGTGTTACATGGGGAGGGAAATGAAGGGCCCAGAGGTTACACGGCGAGGGGAAGGATGATGTCATGATGACATGAGACAATCCTAAGTTTGATAATTATCATGTCACAAATGGGTATTTTCAAAGCAATAAGTATAAAATATGTCGTAAATTAAAATTTTGATAAACAATCATTTTCAAATGAAAAATGACAAGATTTATATATGGTGAACCATTTCTTTTAATTATATTTCAAAAAAAATTGGTTGGCTAATTCAAATTCCAAAACTTAGTGCAATTTAAAACAAGAAATGGGTTCTATTATATTGCATATACCATAATATACACATTATTCCTTGAATTTTTTTTTAAAATTTTTTTTCCAAATAATATTAGATATCATTAAATTTTCAAAATAAAAATATAAAACCTAAAAACCAAAAGCGAAACCCAAAATTAAATGCAACACATTTTGGATGTATAAAAATTATATGCCCATGTTGTGAAAGTGCCTAAGTTGTCCCCCCCCCTATAGTGTGCTTTCACCTTTTGGTGGTCCTATAAATTAGGTTAAACCGTTTTATTTACCATGCATGAACCTATTGAATGTTCTAGTTTCAAAAAAAAAGGACTCTAGGATTTTTATAGCACTACTTTTTGCAAATATCATTTATTTGAAACAAATTTAAGTGAAAAAAAATGAATTCATGTGGCAATGGTGATTTTTCACATGCATCCAAGGCAAGGTTGTTAAAACCAACATGCAGTGCCATTTTACAAAGGTTATCATGTTAACATCAATCATGATGCATCAATTTGTTGGGTCAACACTAACATTAACCAAACATTCGTACAATAAAAATAAAATTACAATTTTTTTAGTATGTAGGTAAGTTTAATTATTAGTTATAAAAATTAATATTTCATCAATAAATCATTTTGTAACCAAATTTTGATCATTGGACACCAACCAAGGTATGGACTAGTTACAATCGAAAATCTTGGCCATTGAAATGGCAACCAAAATTTGGTCACCATTTTTTAATAATGCAATTTGATTTCCAATTTTTTTTTTTTTGCATTGGCAACAAGAATTAGGTCATTAGACTGCGACTAAAATGTGGATAGATTGACTAAAAAATCATGGCCATTGAGATGGCAACCAAAATTTGGTCATCATTTTTCAACAGTCTAGAATTTTTTTAAAAAAATTATTTATTTGCTTTTCTTTTCTTTTCTTTCTCACACTGGTGAATGAATTTTGGTTGCCAAACTATGACTGAGATGTGTACAGGTTGATCAAAAAATTCTAACCATTGAAAGGGCAAGATAAAATTCAAGTTACTAGATTTAATAGTTTGAAATTTTATTTATTTACAACCATAATTTTTTATCACCATTGGGGTAGAGTCGAAATTCTTTAAATAGTATCAAATAGGATGAAGTAGAAGTAATCCTTGACATAGTCCTCAATTTTGCCTTATATTTTTTAATTCCTACACACATTATTAAATTTTTTAAATTCATATTTTGAAGTGTGATATGTTAAACCATCATATATGTTTTTAAATTAATATCACACACTTTGTGTGCATGTACATCATGAAAAAGGACTAGTAAAAAATATGGAAAAGGAGTACAAAAGGGTGATGTTGTGACAAGTTTTTTGGTACACTTTAAAGAATTTGGACTTGGTAAACTTTTTACCCCTACATGAAAAGTTATTGCTTTGACCTAGGTTGACCTTAAACCAACAAGACATAAGGATGTGTTAATGTCTAAACTCACATGACATGATAAGGCCGATGCTACTAACCTTGATCCTGGGTGAAAGCACACTATAGTGACCCCTTTTTTAGCACTTTTGGGTTTAATATTATAGTACATATAATATAATTTTTTCAAAAGTATGACTGTGCATTTAATTTTAGGTATCAAATTTTTTTTTTTGGGCTTTACAATTATTATTTTACAAAACTAATGTTACGTAATATTATTTTAAAATAATTATAATGCTCAAATTTATCTATATTGAAGTATATTTATAATTACATGAATATAATATTTAATGCCACTATCTTGTGTTGATTGCATAGTTTAACTTTAAGGTTTCATTAGTCATTAAAATAATTAATTTTAATTGAATTTTAAATATGGCCCATCTAGTTATGCTTATCATCTTCAATATGAATGTGATTATTTGTAAACTTCAATTTACCACACATTTGTTTCATCTTTGTTGAAAATTTTCATTTTTTGAAATGAAAAATTTCAAATTAATCAATGGTATCCAAACATGGTTCAAACTATGTGAAATGACTTGGTTCAATATACCTTTAACTTTCATAAAGATTAAAAATCATTTAAATGTTTTTTAGAACATATTTGTGTTTTGGAATACATATGTACACTACATTTATTTTCATAAATATATTCCAATCTTCCACTTTATAACTTGAAATGAAATGGTTTTTTTTCTAATATCTTGCATATGTTATATTTTAACATACTATGCAAAAATATTGTGAAAATCTTCCAAAAGTTTGAGGTGGGATACATTCTAACATGCACAATCACTATAGTCTACTTTCACCTTACATAATTGTGTATCAATATTTTGGTTTACAAATAAAAACACAGAAAATCCCCAAAAATCTCAAAATGAATTTCAATGGACAACCAAACATGTTTTTTGGCAAGATTATTTCCTACACATGTGATCTACACCTAGAGCTAAACATTTTGAACCCATTAAACATAATGTTTATGCCAAATGTTGAAAAAATGAACCCTTTGTGTTATAGCCATTTCTTTTAAAATTTCATGAGTTTGAAATTGTTGAATGATTTATTTTTCATCAAATTCACCGAATGAACATGTACTTTCATAGAAGGGGATATGTTTTTGTTATAAAAAAAGTTTAAAACAATTGTATAACTTTATGCATTCCTTTTGGTTTTTTTTTTTTTAAAAGTGCAATTTAAACACTTGATATAGTTAGTTTAAAAAACTCAAAATGATACTTTCATACTATCCAAATTATTTTAAATATTTTTACTAATTTATTTAATCCTCATTTTAGTTTATTGGCATACAACAATCCATTACAACTATAATAATGTAATATAAACAAAAAAATCCAAAGTTGTCCTTTATAGTCTTTTATTATAGGTCATTTTTTTCTAGTAGCCCACTTGTGAAATCACCTACACATGGATATAAAAATGGATGATATTGATGGTTTTATATATATGTTGGTTTGAATTATCATATTTTAAAATGTTGAAATGATATTTTTCGATTCATTAAGATTGATGGGAATCAAAATATAAGATACATCAATATCAAGGATGATGGTTGCAAAATTAGGTGACTTAATTCTAATGGATAAATAGTCCATAAAAAGTACATTTAATAATGTTAAAATGATAATCTATTGAATATCATTGTTTAAGTGGGGGGTTCCAAGATGCTTAATAAGTTAATAAAAGATTATGTTAATATTTAAGTCCAATTCGATAATTTTTTAACATACATGTTAAAAGAAAAAATCCATCAAAAATGATTACGATTTGGACTTTTGAAAATAAGGTCCATTAATATAGGACATTCAAGAATCCATAACTTTTTTGAATTAAATTTTTCTACCAATTTTTTTTCTTTAATATATCATATATTGAATCCTTATAAGATATCCCATAAGATATCCCAAATTAAATTCATAAACAAAAATGTACTTATATAAAGCTACAAACATAAGTCCAATCCATATAATTTTTTAATTTCAAAAGTTCATTATTCTACATATGTATGTATGTTGTAATTTTTTATATGAACTTCCTCTTATTAAAGTTGACAAATTTCTTAATCCATAACAGATTTGGCATAAGGGTCAAAACAAAATAAAATATACAAAATAACTTAACTTTGTAATCTATTTGTTACTTGTTGATAAAAGATAGTAATGAAACCTAACATAAAGATATTGTACATTCAATGTTTTTACAGGAATGATAAACAACAAGGTATTTCTTCATTATTGTGCATTAATTTTCAAATTTTTCATTGTAAAAATAAGTTGAAATTAGATTTTTCTAAATGCAAATAACTTTTGAAATCGATAGTTCACAATGTGTCAAATATGTTCTAACATGGTGAAAATATAATTTTTTAAAATTCCTTGGTTGAATGCACAATGATCTTTATATCTTAAATTGATACATATTTATTTCATTAAGTTTTTTAATGAAAGGTATTTTTGAACACCATTCTAACCAATCAATTTCAAAAATAATTCTTCTCTACTTCTTTTATTCAAAAGCTTTTCAAATTTTATAATCAATGTATATTAAGGTCAATTTATAGAAAAATGATTTCATAATCAAGCTTCAATATATTTTGAATTTCATTTCTTGTACTTATGTCAAAAATTATCTCATTTTAAAACTTGTCTTTAAATCATGAACTTTTTATGTATACTTCATCATTTTTTCACCCATAATGATGATTTTATGGCATGTTCACGCATAAAACTTTGCAAAAAAATATAATGTGACACAAAATGTGAATTGTCTAATTTTCAATTTACCCAACACCGAGAAAAAGTATATTCTTTGTCACGTTTAATACACCAAATAAAACATTTGGACTTAAATTGCAAAATTTGACATGTTATTACTAATATGCACATGTCAATTTGCCTTTTCACTTAGGGTGGTAGTAGAAAGGAGTAAAGTATTTAGGCTTCAAAAATGGTTGGTATGAACAACATAGACAAACACCAATTTTTAATTATATAGAATTTTTTTAATTGATAAAAATTTAAAATTACTTATAAATGAACTAAAAATATTTAATTACATTCTCAAATGCCATCTTTATTTTTTAATAAAAAATTAAAAGCCAAAGTTTTTTGAAAAATTATAAAATTTACATCCAAATTAATTTAATAATGGCTTATTTTGAACAAACATCATAATATTTGGAAAAACACAAGTGACTCCCCATTGCACCCTCTTTAATTAACTACAATTTAGATCAACTTTTTTTTTTTTTTTAAAATCCATTACATAAACGTCCATGTGATTAGATTTAATACATGCGATTGAATATAAATGTCAACCTAAAATTTAAAAGATGTAACCAAGAGGAAATGACAATTTAGTATATGAAATTGAATATAAATGTATGACCAAAAAGTTCAAGTGTGTGATTGGAAATAGAATGAATAGAAATTTCCAAAAACATGTCAAAAAGTATTTTCCATGTTGTGTACTTCAATCCAAGTTCCAAGATGACTAACCATAATTTGATCTCAAAGCCTAGCCCTTGGTGTTTGAATCTTGACAAGTATCTTACACTAGACCAAGAAACTTTCATTGATATAAATTCAATATAAATTTATCAATTGTCAAAGTTTACCAAATTTATGAATATTTACAAGCATAGATGTTGAAATTCATACCATTTATGTAGTTAGGTATCAAATCAATACCCTCTAAATGCAAATTGTGCCCAATAAACACAAAGACTCAAAGAATGACCACCCCGCAAGACATTACATTCTACTATTTCATATGTATTTATTAATAAGCAAAGATATGGCATTGAATAGAAAATGACTTTGGACCACTGACTGAAGAAATTTCAAGACCAATTTTATCAATAAAAAAATCAAATTTGGCAATAAAAGACCCCATAAATCAATATTGATAGCATTTTTTAATTACAAATTTATGCAATATTTTGCCAAGAAATGAACTTACTTTTTCCATGCTTTTACATACATCTTTTTCAATTATTAAGACATTAAACCTATGCCCTAATTTTCTTTCTTTTCTTTTCTTTTCTATCTTGAAACTTTAAGCAATTTTTCTTCAAACAATGATTGTGGGAGGATTGTAGGATGTGTGATTCTTGAATTGTGAACTCATAAAATAGCAAAAGGAGGTCCCAAAATGGACCAAAAAAATATCAATGGTATAATGCAATGTTGTGTGGGTATATCTTTTACCCAAATATACCCTTCATGTACAAATACAATATAGTATTTATCTTAACCTCTTTTCCCAAATTTAATGTACCTTACTAAAGGGTGTACCCAAGGGCATGTAAATTTGGAAAAAATGTTCTATTTATAACATTGGATATATTTCAGAAATACCCATAGCCAAAATCAAATACAATTGCAAGTTTTTAAAAAATGGTGAACATGACCTAAACCTTAAACTTTGTTAGTTTTATTAATTAGATCGGTTGGCTTAAAGAATAATAAGAACAAGGTTGGTTTAAGGAAAATGTAAAATATATGTTAGTAACAATGTTTATGTTTAATACACATGTAATTTATTATTTATATGTAAATCATTACAACATATCAATTGTTGATACATAATTAATAATATTGTGCAACTCTAATGTTTCTTCATTTTATACACATGATATATCTTAATATTTGTTTAAAATTATGATAAAAACTCAATAAACACTAATGTACCCTATGTCATTGGCCCAAGTTTGAATGCATTCAATTGAATTTTCCTTCCAAACCTTTTTTTGCAATTTTTTTGAATTTCTAGCAACAATACCCACTAAAATTTCAATAATATTGTTCACATTTTAGGGTTCAAAATTACAAAATCAACTTTATTAAATCAAATTTGGTGAGGGCTTTCCAACAATACCAAGAACACCCCCAAATTTGAATATAATTTTCAGTCTTGGTTTTGTTTTTTTCATTCAATGAAAAAATGATTCAATAATCAATAAATTCCACACCATAGCTCCAAACATTCTAAACCAAGTCGATGCAGCCCTACTCATTGAAAACTTTATGATGATAAGTTCCATAGCATAACGTAAAACACTGTGGTTTGGGGGATATCATTATAACAAAACAAAACAAGCTATCAAGTCCTTCATGGATAAATAACATGACATGTGTTGTTGGCCCCAAAGGTGAACACATTCAACTCATTTTCCCTTCTAAACACAATTTCTTATAATTTGTTTGAATTTTGAACAACAAAATTCATTCAAAATTCAATATCCTCTACATCTCAAGTATGAAAATTATGAAATAAACTTCATTAAATTTGACTCAACGACTAATTTTTAACAACACCAAGTACACCTTTGGATTTGAATATAATTTTCATTTATGATTTTATTTATGTTTAATTTTAAAAATGGTTCAATAATCAATAACCTTTGCATCACAATTCCAAAAATTCTAAACCCAAGTCATTGTTAGGTTTTCAAATATATCAATAACATTGCATGAAGCAATTTAGTTTGGGAAATCTCAACATGATAGAACAAAAGAAAACAAACTGTCTATTTTTATAAATAGATTAAGTTACATGTAAATGTTTTTTGTATAAAATGAATGGTTATGTATGATGCAAATTTTTTTGTGCATATAAATAGTAAACTTTGATTTCAAAATAAAATTTAAATAAATTCTGAAATATAAGTTTGTAATAATGTGCATGTTCAATACACCTAATTATTATTTATATGTAGATTGAATTTTAATTTACAACATATCATATAATGATACATAATTAATACATTTGTCAAACTCTAATGTTTATTCATTTTTATACACATGATATCTAAATATTTGCTTTAAATTACAATAAAATTTCATTAAACATTCAACTACATGCAAATTTTGTTTGTGTAGATGTATGGTTATGTATGATACAAAAAAAAATTTGTGCATATAAATATTGAAAGTTAATTTCAAAAAAACATTTAAGGAAATTCTGAAATATAAGTTTTTGTATTAATGTATGTTCAACATATGTAATCTATTATTTCTTTGTAAATCAAATGTTAGTTTACAATGAATCAAGTAATGAAACATAATTTATAATTTTGTGGAACTTTAATGCTTATTCATTTTTATACACATGATGTTTTAATATATTTTTAAAAATAAGATAAAAATTAATTAATCATTAAAGTACATATAAATGTTTTTTGTATACATGAATGGTTATGTATGATGGATTTTTTTGTGCATATATAGATTACACTTTAATTTGAAAATAAAATTTAAGGAAATTTTGAAACATAAGTCAACTTAATAACGTGTATGTTCAATACATGCATAATTTATAATTCTTATGTAGATTCAATTTTAGTTTACAACATACCATGTAATGATACATAATTAATTTCTTTTTAAGTTTAATTTTTATCCTAATGTTTTCTATTAGTTCTAAAAAACATTTCATTTTATTAGCAATATTTTTATTATTTATTTAGTTATTTATGATTCAACTATAATAATGATTTAAAAAATCAGTAAAGATATTTCAGAAATTATTATATAATTTCAGAAATTATTATATAATTTCAGAAATTATTATATAATTTCAGAAATTATTATTACTTAGTGTTACTATATTTTTAATATTTTTTCTTTATTTTTCATATTTAATATTTATTATATTAATTCATAATAGTTCCAACAAATTAGATAAAAGCGTAGTCAATTTTACTTTATTGGCATTGTGTTATCATATAAATAATGGAATTCATCATTTATTGTGAGATTTGGGTCTTTTTCTAGAATTATTCAAGTGTATACTTCTGGAATTATTATGTTACATGAATATTTTTAGTTAAATAACTAGCCTAACATAACTACTAGCTACAATATTATTATAAATAATGTTGTTGTAATTATAGCGAATTATTAATTATCACTACATTATAATAATAATTTCTCTATGAAGAAAGGTTGTTTATTTGTTTTGTTTTGTTTTGTTGGTACCAATGAAATCCACCATACTGAAATGCTTCATATTGCATTCTTGATGTCTTTGGAAAACTTTCAATGAGAAGGGGTGCATGGGCTTGGTTCCATGATGTTTAGACTTGCAATGCAAAAGTTCTTGAATATTGAATGATTTCTTCATTGAAAATTAGATTAAATAGTAGCTGAAAATTTCGAAGGAATTAGAATGTGCCTTTGGTGTTGTTGGAAAGATCTTGATGAGCAGGATTTAATAGAATTTATTTGTAAGAATTGAAATCAAATTGTGGGAGATATTGATTTAAAAGTCTTTTATGCTGCTGAAAATTCAAATAAATTCCAAAAAACCGAGCTTTGGAAGGAAAAATCAATTGAGGACGTGGTAACACATGGGCCAATAGCACATGCCACACTAATTGTAATTAAAATAGAATTTTAAATTATAATTGAATATTTATATTTTAATTAATTCTTTGTTTTATGAATGTTAATAAAAATTTATAATGAATTTGGAATTTTAAAAATATTCATTATTTTTTTTTTTAATTCATAGATAATTACATTTAATTTCTGATTTAAATAATAATAATTAACCACCATATTATTTAGTAAATGATGATATATGTTTAATTGTTTAATTATACAACTATATAATTAAAAATAGTTGATGAATACTTACAAGAAACTAAAGTAAGTAGCTAGACTTAGGCTAGATGATTAGTTTAGGTTTAAGACTAACTAAGCTTAAACTAGCTTGTACAACTAAATTACAACTATTTGAATTACAATTAAGTTACAACTAAATTATAACTAAAATTTTATCCCACATTGTTTAGCTTCCATTCTATGAATCCAAATTATATAAAGGAATGCACTAAGATTGTTAGAAAACATAATAAACATGAAAATGTAATAACCATTTGGGATGAATCAATCAAAATTTAGGTTCAACCCAAAAGGTAAATGAAATAAGATTTCATTTATTAATTGTCATGTGGCCTAGGTCTAGGTTTAACATAAGTGCTTTGGTCTAACCCTAACTTAAGCCTAAGTTAAATGGCTTATGTTTAAGAGCTTAGGTGCCTAAGTTTAAACCTAACCAATGCTCATGCACCATGTGGCCAAACTTATTAATGTGGATGTGCCATGTGTCATTTGATTATTTGTTGACCCCAAATTTTATGAATGCACCACCTATCAACATTATGAATGCACCACCTGTCAACATTATGAATGTGCCACATGTCACCAAACATTGGCCAAATGTTCAATTTACATAGTTGCAACATTATCAAAATGTTCAACTTACATAATTACAACCTAATAAAAATGTTTAACTTATATAATTGCAACCTAATCAAAATTGTAATTATATTTTTGGTTGACATCATGCTTAATCAATGATGAAGTTCATCCACTTGTCAAAAGTACTTAACAATTCTCAATTATATTGGTATGCAATTTGCAATTGAAATGGTAAGTAATGATTATTATTGTGGTGTTAACACATGGTTGACACTTTCAACTAGAATGTCATTTTCAACTTTTAACTTTTAACTTTTTTGGTTTGTAGTTGAAAAAAATATTTCTTAATTGCAAAATAAATTTGCAACTACACTTGTTCCTTTCAACTATGTTTTATAGTTGATATGTAATTGGAAACATAATTATAAATGGGGGGCTTTTCTACTAATGACATGATACGTCCAACCCCCCTTTCAGCCTAGATTTCACAACCTCATGCCACATTCATAACTTTGGAAATGGAAGGAGAAATCAACAACTTCCCTCTCTTTTAGCTTCATGAAGAAACTACTATTATTGTCCTACCCTAACCCTAATTGCTAAAAGCTTTTGAGAAACACCTTCCACCTTGTCCACACCTTCTTATCCAACAAGTTAGCCAATTTAGGGCAAGGACAAGGTAACTTTGTTTCATCTTAATTTGGCTAGCCTACCGCCCCCTTATTCTAATTAGGGCACCCACCCCCCTAATCCAACTAGGATAAGGACACACTTTAACATGTTCCCTTGGACTTAAACTTACCCCAAAACTTCATTAATCATCTTACATTTTTTTAATCAAAATTAAATTAGGCTAATTTAAGCCCAACACTAAGTAGATATATTGGGTGTATTAATGTAGGTATGTATTAGCTTAGGCCATGATTGGTATGACATGTGTCCATGTTTTACACTAGTAGTTGCATGTTAGTTGCGCACACAACTGTATGGCCAAATATTATATAATACCCATTTGTAATTGCAAACATAACCAATCAATTAAACTAGACAATTTGTTTGCTTCAGACATGTTAAACCCACTATTTGATATTGCAGTCTTCCTACATAATGGGTGATTACACTATCACAAACTTATATTACACTAATTGATTGTGTAACACAATTTCAAGCAAAGAAAATTTTTACTTAACTTGACCGTGGTTATGATACCATGAAGAATAAAATGAACAACTTTAATGAAACTATAATCGAGGATTAAATTTCAACAATCCATTAATCATGATTCACTACATTTATACACATTACATTTCAGAAATCAAATAAAAATCAACTATGATCATGTTAGTGATTTGTTTGTTCTATTGAACTATAGTTAATAAAAGATTTATAATGTTAGAGTTGTGATTAGTGCTAAGATCAATAGTTTTAAACTCTAATTTCCATATTTGTTTTCATGCATTTAATTTATGTACTGTTGGGTGGGAATTAAATTGTACATGCAATTGGGTGTGTTTCATATTATACACAGTTCCCAATTTCTAAGTTTTTAATTTTTTGGTTAAAATGAACCAATTTGATTAGTTCATCACAAAAGAAGTTTTAATAAATATGGGTATGAAAAATACATTAGCCTTCAAGGGGGGGTCAAATTAACAAATGCACCATTTTTTTTGTGCCAAAATGAATTTCATCCTGTTTTGACTAATGTTGGGCGGATATCCTAAAAATCTGGGTATTCTGACGGAATATTGTTCATGATATCACTTTTGAAATCCTTTAGATATCAAAAAAAATTATATTCGAAATCATATCCTTATCTCTGGATTTCAAAATAATGATATCTAGTCATATAATATCCGAACAATTTTTATTTTTTTGAAGATATGATATTTAAGACAAATATGAAATCCTTGCTCAAATATGGATATGAGATGAGTTTAGGTTTTAAATGTAAACTATAGACATGTAGGTTGTTAGAAGGATCAAAACAAAATTGTGGGCGCCAATGTAAACCATTATAAGGAAAAAAAAGTTATGGGCGCCAGTGTAGGCCATTACAAGGGGAAAATTTGTTGTGGGTGCCACTATTAGACCTAAAAAAAACAAAAACCCTAAATCTAGAATAAAATGGGGCTCAAACTCAGCTTGGGCCCCACTTTTTCATTTTCCCACTTCTCCTCTTCATGTTGTTATGGTCTCCTCTTCACGCTGCTTTAGTCTCCTCCTCATGTTATTATGTTTTCCTTTTCATGCTGCTCTACTCTCCTCTTCACGTTCTAGGCTTTCCTCCTCGTGTTGCTTTTTTTTCCTTGTGTTGTTGGGCCTTCCTCCTCACACTACTAGGTTCTCCTCCTTATGCTATTTTGTTCTCCTTTTCACATTATTTTGTCCTCCTCCTTGCACTGCTAAGCTCTCTTCTTCACATTGTTAGGCTTTCTTCTTCACATTGTTAAACTTTCTTCTTCGCGTTGCTCTGGTCTCCTCCTCATGTTGTTATGTTCTCCTCTTTGTGCTGCTCTACTCTCTTCGTCGAGCCATTGGGTTCTCCTCTTTACGTTAATTTGCTCTCCTCCTCGCACTGTTAAACTTTCCTCCTTCCATTATTGGGCTCTCCTCCCCATGTTGCTATGTTTTCCTCTTAACGTTGCTTGACTCTCCTTTGTATTGTTTGGTTTTCCTTCTTATTGTTACTCTCCTCTTTGCACTACTTGGCTTTCCTTTTCACGATGCTTTCCTATTTCAAAAATATATTATTTCTATTAATGCTCTCCTCTTTGCATTGCTTTGTTCTCCTTTTCACGCTGCTATTGTTGGTGTATTGTTATTCGTTGAAAAATCTTGTACTACCCCTTTGCATTCCTTCTTCGAGGAATTGGGACTGTCGAAAGTCGAAAATCCAAAACCTGTATTTTTTCAATAAGTTTTTTTCTTTTTTTTTATTTCCCATTTTTTTGTTTTTTATCTCATGTCTTTTGTTCCTTTGTTTTATTTTTATTTTAAAAAAAAAATTCTTTTGTTTTGTGGTGTAAGGCTTGTAACAAATTGTTTTGGAGACAAACGTAAACCCTTGTATTTTTTATAGTTTTATATATTTGCTTACTTGTAAATGTTTTGCATCATATTTAGTTGTGCATAAAAGGACTATCATCACATCACACAACAAAACCTTGTATTTGTTTCCTTAGTTCTCTCCACCATTTGGCCTTGTAGGACAGTTGTGAAAGATGGAAGGGTCAAATGAATTTAATAATCATACAATGTAAACTGAAGAGTATATAATATGCATGAATGATGAAACTGAAGTTAATCAAATAAAAGAAGAAAGAGAAAATCCAAGCTTGCAAACTGAAGGAAGTAAAGTGTCAAAAAAAATTGATGAAAAGAAAACTAAACAGATTTTGCAACAATTGCAAACTCAAAAAAAAAAATGGCATCCTCATATATAAATGCACTTTGTTGGTCTTTTTATTGTGGTAATGATAACTTGAAAGTAAACTTAAATGTTCCTCAAATACTGCGTTATTTATTGTGTCATTCTCAACCTATTGTTTTTATGAATTCAAGAAAACAGTTAAGGCAAGGTTTGATAACATATTATAAAACAAGTAGCATAACATGTTTGTAGAAACATCTTGATGCAGATCATTCAGCAATTTATAAAAGTTTTCAAGAAAAAATTAATATTCAAGGGAAAGAAAATGTTGAGAGACAATCTACAAAGAAAAGGTCTTTTATTTCCAATTCTTCCATATCTGAATTTTTTGCTTCAAAAAATCCCTTCAAAAAGGATGATGTGGAGCAAAATATGTTTGTGGAAAATCTTGCACTTTTAATAGTGAAAAGTCACTTGTCTTTGCAATTTGTGGAGAGTATAGGTAAAAGTGTTTAGCGTTACAATTATGTCCTCATGTGCAATTCCTTTCTCAAAAATTATTTTCAAACATTGTTTTGCCTAAATTGGTGGAGAAAATTAAGGAAACATATGTTTTGCCTTTGTTAAATGATTGTAGTTATGTTACTGCCAGTTTTGATTTGCGGATGTCCAAGGGTGCACATGATGTGTTTATCTTGGTCATAAATTTTTTGGGATCTAATTGGAAACCAAAACATGTTACTCTTGGTTTGTTTGAAGTTGTTAAAATTACAAAACAACGTTGGCTAGAAATCTTATTGAACTTTGAATTGCATATGGTTTTGGAAATAAGATCATAGCATATGTGAAGGACAAGGGTTCAAATTTAAATACATTGACCAATGCTTTGAAGTTTATTATTAAATGTGAAACTTTAGGTTTGGAAAAAAACTTTCAAGGAACCTGTTTTGATCATATTTTTCCCAAAGCATGCCAATATGCCACAACTGATGACAAAGTTTATAAAAGCTTAAAATATGTGTCTATTAAATTTGCTTAAACAAATTTGCAGAATTGCATTACTTGGCCAAAGAAATTTGGCAAAGGTCGTCAAGAATGGAACAAAGCTTGCATTGAAGCTGGTTTAAGCCCCAAGAAACTAAATATTCTAGTGAAAACAAGGTTGGTTTGGTTTTTAAACATTTTACTTTTTGCTCCATTTTTGTAAGTCTATTGTTTTTAATTTATTTTAATTGTAAGTTGTTTTGCTGATCCTTGATCTACTTCTACAAGTTTGTGAGTAAAATCATCATATTTCAAAAGGCATTACAATTTAGGGCATCAATTGTCCTTTGCTATAGTCGACAAACTGTAGTGAAAATTACTGGTTGTGTCCCTCCACCTTTTAATTTGGCGCATATTTCAAATAATTGTTGATGTTTTGTCTTCATTTGTAAGTGTTTGTGTGTTGAACCAATCTCGTGGGCATTGGTTACTTTTTAATGCTTTGAATGCAACAATCACTATGAGCCTGAAACTTAAAGAAAAATCTGGAATTTCATCTAACTTGCAAGATTTAATTGATGATGATTTTGTTGTAGCCCAGGAATTATCATTATTTGCATCTAACATTAGAAGAGAAATATGTGTTATTTTAGATCGTTTTCTTTCATTCTTTAAAAATATGAAAGAAATAAAACACATAACATGTTGTCCTTAATGTGGAAGAGTATGACCAACAATCCTTAATTCCTATGTTTTTGAGATGCTACCACATCCTCCACCCTATGGCAAAATTTCGACCTATAGCAAATATGCAAATTGATGAAGAAAGTAACTTGGACATTTTTGAGATGTATGCTAAAACCAATGAACCAACAAAGGAGGTGGTCAACAAGGAGTTGTTGATGTTTAAAAGGTTTCAAATGGATGTTAAGGACATTAAATGTCTTTTAAAGTGATGGGCAAAATATGAGTCTCTATTTTCCAACTGTGGCATTTCTTACTCATTAGATTCTTAACATTGTTGGTTTTCATATAGAAACTGAAAGATTTTTTCATTGGTTGAAATTTTTACAAATTTGAAGAGATGTCGCTTACTATCAGATAATTTAAATAAAATCATTTTTGTTAGTAAAAATTGGCCTAATGATCCTAGGGTGGGTTGTAATTCACCTTTTGGTTTGATAGAGTTGATTGAAGCTGATGTTACCTTAGAGGAAGAATTAGAACAATATGAAAATGAATTTGAGCAAAATGAACTTCTGGACTTGTAATTTGTAAAATACTTTTTTTTAATTATTTTATCTTATTATTTGAAATGTTAAATGATTTGACAAATATTAATGGTGACAAATATCCAGTCATATTGAAATCTGACATTAGATTTTTTTAATGATATCCTTAAAGGATATTACAATTTATTTTTAAATAATAATAACCGGAACCGGTGGATAACAAATAGGCGAATAACCGGAACCGGCGGATCTAAAAAGTTATATCCGCCCAACACTGGTTTTGACCCCGTCTTTCCTTTTTCTTGAGCGCCTCCACGAATGCTACATATATTTCACTGCTCCTACATGTACAACTCACAAAAATCCAATAAAACTACATGTACAACTACTGCTACTACAACTGTTGCTACATATATTTTCACTGCTCCTACATGTACAACTACTATAATTACCTTGAACCTTGTGCATTAAATGCTAAGTTTCAGCATTTCATACCCAGATTTATTAAAACTTCCTTTCTTTGCGGACCTCACTCAAAGAGGGGATAGGGGGTGAAAAGAGGCCCAAAGACATGTGACGACAGGATGACTTTAAGAAAAACTCTATTAGGTACAAAACTTAAAGTATGAGTGATGCCATAATGGAGACGCAAAGCAACTTATATGCTTAAATGTCCCTTCTTGCTGCATGGTTTGTGAAATATGGGGATAGAATATGTGGTACTTTGCCATGGGGGTCACACTTGGCATCTTTTTTTCTCTGTCTCTCTCTCTCTCTCTTTAATGGGTTACTGGTGTATATGCATCTTTGATTGTGTCAGTACTTCCCCCACCCACTTCTCCCAAGCCTCCACCCAAATACTCTTCTTTCATAAGAATCCAAAAGAAGTGCTTGAAGAAGTGCAAGAGAGCATTTTTTGCATCCTTCAATGAATTTGTCTTTCAGGCTTTACCTCAAACCAACAACCTGAAAGATGTCCAGAGCACAACAGACACATACATCCAGTCTAGGGAAAGTGAGTGCTAAACTGCCAAAATCAAGCTAGACTTTGACATGGTCAGGTGGACGACTTCTGCACCGTAATTTTTGGTAATGTCCTCTGTACGAGCAAAAGAGTAAGTAAGTAAGTATATATATATGTGGTGCTGTTTTCAGCTTGGCCCACAACAATGGTTGCAACATAAGTTGGAAGGGATGCACTTTCAGAAAGGTCCATAGTAGTGGTACTTTCCCCCCACCCCCACCCCCCTCAGGCTGCTGGATAATGCAATGCCAATCAACCCACCCATCCCCTCACTCCCTTACAAACAAACTGGCCCACAAACATGAAGATGACTATATCATGGCAGATGATGGGTGTACGATAGAATCATGAATATATATATATATATCCATGTATATTCGCTACCCAATTGCCTGGCATGCTCGCCTAAAGTAGCAGCATAATAGAGTTATCCATAAAGTAATAAAAACACAGCACCAGAACCCTGAGTTTGGTCATACACAGGGTGAGATTTTTTTAAAAACCTGCAAAAAAGTACATTAGCATTCCACAGGGGATCAAACTCAGAAAACCATCAATTTTGGTGGTAAACTGAGTTTCATCCTGTCTTCCCTTTCTCCTGAGCGCCTCCACTACTACTACACATATTTTCACTGCTCCAAACTGTACAACTACTATAATTAGTCTCGAACCTTGTGCATGAAATGCTGAGTTTCAACATTTCATATTGAGTTGCAGCATTTCATACTGAGATTTAATAAAATGTCTTTACTTTGCGGATACCACTGAAAGAGAGGATAAGGTGTGAAAGGAGGCCCAAAGACAGGGTGAAGACAGGGTTACTTTATGGATAGGTCTAATGGGGCCCCCACTCATTCATCGGTGATGGGATTTCCTACCAGCCAAGGTGAATTAGTACCTTCACCTCCTCCAGTGACGCCTCATGAAGGCTAACATTTAACCTGGGAATTGTTAGATTTGGACTCTGCGATTCCCTGATTTGGACAAAAAGGAACAGATATTTTGGGATCTTTACCTGGTCATGTATCAGAGTGAGCCAGCACCCACCAAGGTTTACATGCAGTTTGGTTGATATGTAGATGAGAAACACTTTTTCATTGTATTATCCAACACCTAACCATGGTCTTTAGCTATGTGCTAACCATCCACATGCATGTACCTACTTAGTAGTAACTAAGTGTCCTACCTACTCCTTGCCTTCATACATGGTAACCATTTATATTATCTACTAATTTATCTACGATATTTACTCACTTACCAGTGTTTTTCTGGGAAATTTTATGTCATAGCCAAGGCGACAATGACCCACAAGAAAATCTAACCAAATTTGGCTACAAGCTCCATATGATAGTAAATTTTTTTAAACATCCTTCCGTATTTTTAATACCTATTTGAACTGTGTATAGGAATTTGATGATTTTTCTCAATTTTTGGTCAAAATTTTCTGGCTATTGAAAATCTCAAAAGCATTTGACTTTATCATTTTAAAATTGTAATATAGCATTTTGGCTATATATAGCCAAAAAAAGAAGCTTTTTCCCCATTCTGGTAGAAAATCCAAAAAAAAAGTATTAGAAATGGTTTCACCCAAGCTTCATCCTAGTTATGTGTCCAAATATGATTCCTTTTTCCTCTTAATGACTTTTTTATTTGAACCGCTTGAGCTTATCCTTCTAAAGAAACTTCTACAAATAGATATATAGATGAAACTGCCTATTATCATACTTATTTCATATCACACCACAGAATTTTTGCCAAATAATTTGATTCCATTATTGATTATTCATATCATGCACATTCTTCGACCCTATGTAAACAAATTGGGAAATCTTTTAGGAGAGTTGCATATTCAAGCCTAAATTTCAGGCTCTAGAATTTCAGCCTAGAAATCCCATTTATTGTTTTCCATTTCCTTTCAGGGATGATGATTCACAACAGCCTTCTATTCTGGAATTTACATAAGCAAGGTGCCACCCTATAGTCAGTCTAAACAATTACATTCGAAGGTTATTAATTCAGAGCCAGTCCAGTTTAATACAAGATTCAATTCCATCTCCATCAGCCACAGCAAAACACCCTAACAACACCCCGCCCCCCAAAAAGGGTGTGTAATTAGTTTCTTCAACTATTATACACACTTCAAAATTAAAGTTATGTAATAATATTATGTACATGACTTAAATTTACTTATCATGAAAATTTTATGTAAGACAACATTCACTTAACATTAAGTTATCGCTCGTTTAACATTGAGTGTCACTTAGATTTTCATTTAACACTGACTTAGCATCAAGTGAATGCATCATAACATATATATATGTATATAGCAACACCTTGATGATGTCTACTGCAACATCAAGCACTAAGCAAGCCTCAACAGACAATTGGGGCATTTGCAATCCAAACAGACTCATCATGCTTTTAAATTGTTTAAGCCTTTATTTACTATTAAAAAGCTGCAAATTACTTCCACCAATCTACCACACTTACCTACATTGGCCAACATGTCACCCACTAGCTCTTCCTTGACACTTGATCAACACTACCCATTTTGGTGACCAAAGTGCCTGTTGCCACCTATCAAATGCATCACCCCTAGTGGTGTGCATGATACTAATCACTATGTTGTTCAATACCCATGTTTTCACTACTTATAGTGCATTCATAGCTGATGTTAAATCAATGTTAAATGAAAATTTAGGTGGCATCCTAGATGGCACCCAATGTTAAATGGGTGATAGATTAATGTTAAATGAATGTGAGTTTAACATAAAATCTTCACAATAAGTAAGTTTAAGTCTTAAATGACTAGTATGGTGTTAAGGGACTCAACACTAGAGTCCCTAACACCAAGTGTGAATGCACCTTCAAAACCCATGGCATCATCGCCTTTTACACCTAAGACAATCATTCATCGTCATTGCATAACAACCACACCAACCTACTATCCCAAAACTTTCGAACATCTAGATCTTTTTCTTTTGGATCATACACCTTCTACTAAAAGATACGAGCAAGATATTTGTCAAAAGATATGGTGCAAAGCTTCAAACCAATGGGCCAAATGATTGAAAAGTGAAAACATGATAAAAATACACACAAAAAGTCACATTAAAATCTAGTAGCTTTCAAGCTCATGGCTATTTTTCCAAGCGAGGATAGATTCAATTCTCACTACATTGTATTAGCTCTTACCTCTTATAACCTACCAAATATTGTCGTAGTCAAGGTCATTGCATCCTTGAGTCATCAAATACCATGTAGGTACCCCAAGTGAAACATTGCAAGGAAAGGTCAGGCAATTGCATTCCCCCGCCCTGCTCCCCGCCCTGCACGCCCACCCCCAATTACAATGGTGACAAAAGGATCACCTTTGAAATGGAAACAATTTAAACCATAAACCATACATATCATGTTGAGAGCCACTCAATCATGCACAAAGTGTCACCTTTTTCCAACTTTTTGTTCTTGCTTAATGTTCACTTTTATCTCACCATTTATCCTTTCTCACATATATTGAAATTGCAGAAATTTAGAAATTTGACTTATACAAGTCTGACGGATTATTAAAATGTAAATTTTCATCCATGAATTAAAACACTAATATTTATAATTACATAAAAAAAACTATTCATCGATGAGAAAAAAATGCATGTCTACTATTTGTGATATTTTCAACTAATATTTTAACAACTACCATTGGTGAAATGATGTACACATAGTTAGTTTAAAACTCAAAAAAAAGACAATTTGTTTGGTCTTCTTTAACACATGCAAATTGTATTAAAGTTGAACCTCATTTCTTCCAATTTAGTATTTAGATAGATGAATTACAAATTGATATGATGCATCGAGATCTGAATAATGAACCATTGGGACTTTGGAACTTTGGAACATATTTTTTATATAATTCCAATTTTTTAATGTAAAAATAACTCTTTAAATTATTAACTAGGATCTCATGTCTCAACTTTCAATTTCAGTTTTTGGGTGTGTTTTTACATCTTAAACTTAATATGTTGAGTTAGTTTTTTTCGTGTTGCATACATTTTTCCTTTAAGTTAAAACTTTAAAAAATTTATAACTAATAAACTATAACACAATCTTATGGCATGCCATTTTGTACAAGAACTTTAAAATGCAAACTTTTGTTGATTGAAATAGTGATGAAATGGGGATATTAACATATAATAGCTAAGTTCTTAGTAACTAGTACTTTAGAATTAATTTCAACAAAGAAATAAATAATTGGGAGATGCATTAGAAGCATGTTATATATTATTTGCTCCCTGATTATAATTGGGATGAATGTCTATATCTAAATTTATAAATAAATTAGACAACATATTCGACTATACGTTCAAATGCATTTTCTTTATAGACATTTTCAACATTTAAATTTATTTCCTAAATCTTTAGGGTTTTGAATTTTCATGGTTTTTTCATACTTTCTAAAAGTAAATTCTCCAAGTTGCAATACTTCTCAAAAAAACATTGATCATAATTCAACCTCCTCCTTCATTGTGCAATTTGTTTTTGCTCTTCCTTTTTTGTTCTGAAGTACTTTCTCTTTCCTTTTGATTGTTAGTTCACGGATCAAACCCTCACCTATTTCCTCAAGAATGTAACCTTTGTTCATTGAAATTGCTTGAGGTTTCAATATTACAATTAATAGAGTTCATGTCATTGCCTATTGGTCTATTAGTTCGTACTACTTTTGTAATTGTGCACAACTTGTGTAGGCATTATTTTATTTTATTAGTGCATGGAATTGCCCACCATCCAATCCCATAAAAATCATGGATATCCCAACTTACCTCCAAAATTGATACCAAGATAAGAAAGAATGAAACCTTGGTTCCTACTTTTTGACCTTAATGGTTTTTACACATGAACTCATTCACCACTAAACCTATAAAATTTTATTAGTAATTTGCAACCATACAACAAGCCAAGAAATGCAGAAACTTCCCATTATTGGTGCCAAGATTTTTTAGCCCCTACTCATTGTCTGAAGTGGGACTCACTATGATCTTCAGTTTTGGTTTGAAATAAAAACTTTTCAAATTCATGAACGATTGTGTTAAATAATGTCCATTTTGTAAAGGGCCTCTTAATTCCCTAATACAAATTTGCAATAAATTGAAGCTTTCTCAACAATTCGATAGTGCAATCCTTACCATTCTTGTGTCCTTCCTGCAACATAGTCAAAATGCTCATGTCACATCTTTAAAAACATGCTTATATGTGCTGATATAAAAACATCACATCTCAAAAGATGCTCACCCTCATATCACATTTAAAGTACGTTCTGCAACGTTCTTATTGATAATTTGGCAAGAAATTTCAACCCAACATCCATCTCAAGGGGCATCAAGTACAATTGCTAACCACTTCAATAGTTTAGGATCAATACTTTAAGATAAAAAGGTTTCGGCAATTGGTTAGGAAAAAAGGTATCACAAATGCATAATGCACCAGATCAACAGATAACACTCACCTTGCATGGGCTGAAAGTTTTGTTGGGCTCTTTAGACAAGCCTACATTAGCATATACACACTACTACAACCTTCCATAATCTATTTTCCTTCTAACATAATACTACCTTAACACCTTTTTACTAACGAATCCACATCAAGAATTATAGACATTTTCATTAAATCTGAACTCACTCACATTGAAGTAGACATAAACATTTGAGCTTCAATTCCAGGGTTAGGAGGGTATTTGATTTTCTTAATAACCGCACATCTGGTCTTTTATGCATTCCAAAATCAGAGATCCACAAATGTTCTGGGTTTTTCAGAAGAATCAGAATCAAAGAACTGTTAGTTTGAGTTATTTGAAACACCTCAAAGAGCTGACAGTTTCATAAAGAACTGGTCATTATAATGGAGGTTGTTTGGATTTTTCAAAAGTTTTGGAGAACCACAGTTTATATATCGGGAACCCGTTCTTTGATTCATTTTTTGAGGACCACTGTTACAAGCCCTGAGAACCACTGGGAGTGTGTTCCTGTTTCTGATAACAGACTAACACTGTTCAATATCTCAAATGTTGCCTAGAAATTAATGTGATTGCAATACACCATGTTTGCATTCAGTCAAGAGAGAAAGTAAACCAAATCTAAGACCGTTTTAGCTTGCAATAGGGCTTGAGGCCTTACATGGCAGTGCAATTCATGTACTCCTGCATGGAGAGGAATGAGCATATTGGAAATGCCTTGAGAACCCCACAAAAGAAGTAAGATGAAGTTACTTGCAGATATCTTTATGAAGAAAATTCAACCAAGGAACTTCTTGCTTCTGAGATCAGGTACTCAACCAATGAATCCTTAATCATCCTCCCAAGGCAAAAATACGCTGCATAATATTTCTCCATTCCTGAATGTCAGTGAGGAGTTTTAGCAGGTATATCCCATAAGACTAGCCGTGCAGCTGTTTCTGGTCTTAAAAGCCAACGAATAAGTGCTTCACTTTTTGCTGTCCATCTACCAGCATCATATGATGCTCTTAAAGGGACCCCTAATTTCATAATCTCCCTCTCCACTCCATCTCTAACCTGGGAACTACCTTCTTCCTTGCTCAGTTTCCCCCATCCAGTGACTACTGTTACAAGGCTTGGAAAGAGCAGCTTCTGTTTATCCTCACTATCTTTTGTGAGTGACACAACTCCTCGATTTTCCAATTCGTGTAAATTCAACGGAAAGAGTGGCACTAAGACCTCAACCTGGAATAAGCTGTCAATTTCAGTTCTATCTATCTGAGTAGATTCACTATCTAAGTCACTGTTTTGTGGTAATCGTCCTGCATGATGACTGTACACTATAAGATCAACCTGATGGACAACCTGAAGAAGGTGTGCCAACCATTGGTAAAAGGTGACCAGAGCACCTCCAGTTGAAAGCCGGCGCACGTCCAGCTTCCATTCACTCTGTGCTAGAACAGTAAGACCATCATATAAGTTCCTTTGATATACCCATGCAAGAACCAAGGCAGCTCTACGATACCAGCCAAGTGCCCATAAAGCATCCATTAGGGAGGAGCTCAGCACTGTCCATGTTTTCACATCTTCTTTTTTTATTGTCCTAAAGATGTCTCCCATGAGCTCTGACACCTGTTAACATTCAACCCAAAATTAATACCAGAAGGCATAGTTGATTACATCAATATAAACTGTAGAAGTATTTGAAAAGTCTTAGCAGGTACCCACCTCATTGTCACTCTTGGGCAACACCAACAAGTTACGACAGCAGTGCACAAGAATGGAGTCAAATCCTTGTAAACATGTGAGAAGAAGGTGTGCCTCATCAAGATTGCTGCACTTGGAACCCAACGCCACAAGAACAACACTACAAGTAACAGCATTTGGAGAGCAACCTGCCATTCTCATGTCTTCCATAATTCTTGTCACCCCGGCAAGGTTTTTGGATTTCACACATGCATCCAGAGCCTCAGTGTAAGTTTGGACACTGCATAGTAAGTTTGATTGCTTAGCACTTTCATAAATGTGTACTACCTGCACAGAAAATCAGAGATGCTGACATGAATAATCTTTGGAAAATAGAGATTCAATGCAAAGTTCAATGTCACAGAAAAGCTGCCTATAGGGACAAGGATACATCTTGCAAGTTGAATCTAAGAGGTCTCCACACAACACCAAGAGAAGCTCAGGTCTGGACACAACACCAACAAAAATGAGCGAACTTTTCTTGAGCAAACTGCCAGAGGAGAGACAAAAAATCCCAGAAGCTTTTACATAAGATCCACATTTGTGACACATACCTCATCATAAGCACCAGCAGCCTTAAAGCTAGACATGAGACATGTAAAGGAGACATTGGTTGGCTGGAGTCCTGCTTGTATCATTTCTTGAAATGTAAGTTGAGCAAGCTTGTGTTCACCATGCTTGCGATATACATCAATCATTGCATTATAGGTCATAACATTTGGTTTTACCCCAAACTCCTTCATGGCCTCAAATATGGTTTGTGCTTCCTCAACATTCCCACCTCGTCCACAAGCATTGATGATCGCAGTAAAGGTCACAACATTTGGATTGCACTTTGCTGTCAACATCTCATTGAAGACTTGCAAAGCTGCTCTACAATCTCCTACAGATGAACCAAGGGAAGGCATGTAACTTGACATCAGAATAGGCAAATAGGGAGGGGTTCTAGTTTTAAAGCTGCTGCAGAAGAGTGCTGAAGATGTGACCAGAAAATGTGAAATTTATGAAAATTGTGACTCACCAGTATTTGCATACACAGCGATCAGAGATGTGTAGGTGATTACTGTTGGCTTCACACCTCTTTTCTTCATAGCTTCATAAAGAAGCTGTGCTTCTTTTACATGATCTCCAGTGGCACATGCAGCTAAGAGAATATCATATGACACAACATCTGGCTGCACACCTTGTTTGCACATCTGCTTAAAAACTGATATTACTTTTGCCAAACCTACACCCTCCTTCACAAACATGTCCATTACAGTATTGAATGTGATGAGGTTGGGCCGACAGGATTCCTCTTTCATGGCATCAAAGAGGTCCAAAACTGCCTGAACCTGACCAGCTTTACTTCTTGCATGCAACAGCGCATTGTATAGTACTGTATCCTTCTTGACTTTAGTGCCTTCCAAATCTGCAAAAATCTGTTCTGCCAAATGCAGGCAACCTGAATTTCCCAATGTGTATATCACAGTCGTATAGAGATGTGGATCAAGTTTACACCATCCTTGAAGCTGCATCCATTCAAAAACTTCCAGTGCAGCTTTCGAATATCCTCTTTGCCCTAAATCTTTCATTACAGCGTTCACAGTGCGTGCAACTTCGTTATATGGTACATATTTAGCCACCCTAGAATTTGCTGGATACTCTTCTTGCAGTGGGCAAGATCTGATGTGTCTTGAGCCCACTTTCCGCACCCAACTGCTTAGCAAATCCTTGACTGAAACCTCTTCTGATTCAAGAATCTCCCTCACGAGGTTTTCTTTATCATTCTCTCGGAGTTTGAGCTTCTCTTTCGAGATTCTGTACGGCTGGTGGAAAAGAAACGACGACTTACCGTTGCCTTGCTCATCTCGAGCTCTCCACGCAAGGGTTTGAGGCGAGTTTGTGGGAGCTGCTTCAGCTACTACATGCGCCAATCTTCGTAAACAAGGTGACATCCCCATGCACCATTGCCGCTGATGGGATCTGAGTTTGGACATACTACACCGACATCCAACAAGATGCTCCAAAAAGGTAAGGCGCAGTGACCCCATCCACAGGGCTCTCCACCCTTTTCTGATTGTTCCTGCATAGCACTAGTTCCCCTCTTCTCAACGTCAAATCTCTCTCTCTCTCTCTCTCTCTCTCTCTCTCTCTCTCTCTCTCTCTCTCTCTCTCCTTCGCACCCTAAAAGAAACTTCAATAAACCAAGCTTTCAAATTTACAAAAACACAACCTGCTCCAGTGCATATAAACCCCTTCCCTCTTCCCTCTCAACAAACTACTCCATCAACTTCCCACTTGGAAACTCCTCCTCCACCTCGCCAAAATTCCTGACCCAAAATCATGAACCCAACTCCACCAACTCTCGCAATTCAACCAACACAAATCTCTGTACTCACCCATACACAATCAATAATCCCACATTCGTCCCCTCTCCTCGCAGAACCAAATCTCTGACCTAAATAAACTTTGGTGCAAGCAAATTCTGAAGTCGCTGCAACAGACGAAGAAACATACTCCGGGCCCAAAACCCTAAACCGCCGTGCACTGTAAGTAGCAGTGGGTTTTTGCCTTTTTTCTGATTCCACCTGTTTTTGTTTGGAGATAAGGACACGAGGTTCTTCGCTTGAGCCAATGAGAAGGCGAAGGCGGGGCTTAGTTTTTGGCCTTGCCTACCAAGGCAAAGGATATTGTGTTCACATTCATTACCTTAAGTACCTTGGCCAGTTCGACACTAATTATATTATTTTCAGAAATTTTGAAATTTTCAAAAACTATTTCTTCCAAATCAAAAAAAATTGTTGTGAAGGAAAAATAGTGAATATTTAAGAATATTCCATTTGTTGAGATGAATGTTTTCAAAATTAATTAGTTATTCGACGGACATGTGTTGAAATGGTGGCCAAAGTACTACCGTATACAGTTTACCATACCCTAGGGTCAGTTTTCCACATCAACAAATGAAAAAAAAAAATTCCAAAAAATGAATTCTTTTTTTATTTTTGAAAAAAAAAAAAAAATCCCATCATCTACTATAATATTGTGATATTCTCCCAAAATTTCATTTCACTATTTTGTGAGATTATTTAATGACAAAATTGACCTTAGGGTAATGTAGTCACTTAATGGATTTTGGCCCCCTAGGTAATAGGTCTTTTTTCATATGAGGATTTTTGAAAAGATGATATTTTGGCTTTTGTTGATACTTGGGATTAGTTATAGAGTTATAATATTTTGAAGGATTTTGGTTTCTTCTAGAGGATTTTTTGAAGATTATATTTTGGCATGGTGAAATATTTTTGAGTTTTCATACTTCTTCTTTTTCCTTAAGAAGAAGAATTATGGAAACTTTTTAATGTAAATGGCAAGGCCACATTGTGACACACCCCTTGTTTTTTTTTTTTGGGTTTTGAGGTGGAGGGGGTAATATTGCTTTGTTTCAATTGTGTTCCCATCAAGTTCCTAGGATTCAACAGGTTCCCAAAATGTTTCCCAAGTTCCCAATGTGTTCGCTAAGACATCCCAATAGCACCTCATTTTTCATCCCACATTGTTTGGCCATGGTTCAATTTCCATGTATATAACTTGTAAGGGGGCGTGGGGGAGGTCCGGGCACAAAGAAAAGCATGACAAACTATGCTTTTATTTTGGGGGAGGGAAGCATGTTTGGACTTCTATGTTGGGGAGTGCATGAGGCTTGTGCCTAGAGGGTGAAAAAAAGCCTATATGGCCAATGAGATTGTTAGAATGCAAATGACAAAAATATTCAGAATTTGGAGCTTAATTTTAATACATAATTTTCTCATTTTACCCAAAGATGTTACCACCTTAAATTGCTAGATTTCAACAAGAAAAATGGGGCCAATGAACGTCCTTTAGGATATAAGCAAAAAAAATTCTTCAAAGCACCAAAATCCCCCCTGACCTTATTATAAATTCGTTTATTAATTTGTCAAAATTTTGAAAAAGTTGCTTAAGATGTAAAAGTTTGTTATAGGGTCATTTTGAAGGGAGGGTACTAAATAGAGGTCCACCTAACGTCTAAAATGGTTCCAATTGTTAGAATCAAAGGTATCTCACAACAAATTTATTTTTTATTGTCAAAAATTTTAGAATAAAAAACCCAAGTGTTGAATCCACCAAGGTATTATGGTAGGCACAATCTTATTTGTTTTGTGTGCAAAACAAGCAACTTTGCAATTTCCATTTCATCAGTTGGGTGCAAATTTCTATGATGTGGCAACCTAGCATTTGTGTTTATTTTTACTCCGGGCATAAGGAAACTTGGACTCAATTTAGACACTTTTTAGCAAATGATAGGGAAAACTTGTAAAAACAATATTCAATATGGGTTTAAAGCTTCTCAACAAGAACCAATTTTGCACCTCCTTCCCAACATGACCTTCTAGGTTACAAATGTCTTCATCATAGTTTAATTGACAAGTGTGTGGGGGGAATATTTTTGAGTTATGCATACCTTGGCACCATTATGCTTTACCCTCACACCTTCATATATTCTTTTTAGTTTTCACAACTTACCAACTTAATTCAAATGATTTCCTCCTTTTCTTCTTGGAAAAGTACAAACCTTACCTAAGCTTTCATAAGAATTTTTCAATCTAACATTCCAATGGATACTTCAATTCTCTACATGTATGTTCTTCAAGATGGTGTTTGAACACCTCCAAGTCTATTTTAATTTTAAAATTATGCAAGTCAATTCCCCCAACTATTGTATTACAAATACTGATATAGCATGTGTCATTGGCCTAAGTTTGAATTGATTACCAAATTAAATTTTGCTTTCAAAACAATAAATTTTATTATATTTTAGTTACAATTTCAATGACAAAAATTATTCCAAATTCAATATTTGTCACATCTTACGTCTAAGAGGCTCCAAACCACTTTCATTAAATCCTATTCACTACGGTCTTTCCAAAAATATCAAAAGTGTAACCAAATTCTTTTGAAATTTTTAGTTTTGATCTAAATAAATTTTTAATGAAAATTTTGTTGAATATTCAATAACCTCTCCATTGTAAGTCAAAACATTATGAAATCAATTTGGTGCACCTTTATTCACCGAGGGCTTTCCAATAGTATCAAGAATGAGGCAAAAGGTGTTGTGGTTTGGGAAATTTCAATGAGAGAAACAAATAAACAAACTATTGTCCTTCACAAATAGATTAAACATATAACCAAGTGAAAAAAATCATGTGAGACTTGCCAATGATGCAACCAACATGGATTGGATTATCATCATCCACAATTATAATTTTGCTAACTCCATGGCACCAATAAATAACAAACATGTATTTCAAATTAGATGGCCTTTTAATTTGTTGTTTATTTTTTAATGTGTAACTTACATTGGAATCCACACAATGGGCTTCACAAGTTTGAGGGATTACATGACCTAGCATTCAATAGTGCACCATTTGATGGAATATATTATCATTTGGTTGTGGATCAATCACAACATCATTGCCAATGTTTGAACTAACTTGATCCTTTATAAACACATGTTGTTAGAGCTCCAAATCGCATCACATTAAAAATACAAAGGAAAATTTTCAAATTTTTCAATGAGGATTTTACAAATGCTAATGTAAATAACATCATGATCATATCATTTCCAAAATTACTATTATGCTTCAAGTCCTATAATTTGATAAATTGACAAATTATAAATCTAGTCATTAGATTTTATGGGAAATGTGCCATCATTTGAAAATTGAGACTTTTTTTTTTATGAGTAGAATTGTTCATCATTAGTCATTGGTAAATCCAAATGGGAGTTTAATGAATTCAAATATATATTAATAGGAGTTATGTTTTGTGGTGACAATCATTTTTAAAAGGTTGCCCATGATCAAATGTTTTGCCACAATTTTTAGGTTCAAAAATTTTAAGCTTCAAATCACATTTGACACATTAAGTGTTTGGGATTGGGTGTAGGACATTTGACTTCAAATAAGGCATTTTAGAACCCACCCACTTGTAATCAATGAAATGTATTTTCTTATAGTAATGCAAGGCAACATCAAACAACAATGAGGCTATTGCAAATTTGAAGTCTTGAACACACAAAATTGTAAATAATTGACTAAAAAGGTAAAAGCACACTAAGGTGTACCAAAAAGGCCATTGCAAAGTCCATTTTAAAAGTTATTCTAATGTATTTTTAAATGCAAAGAATGGGACAAAAACACAAAACATTGAAATGATGTTAAATTTGACATGTTCCTCCATGTTCAAATTAATGGTGCCTTAATTTCAACCTTTTTGAACACCTTTATTTGGTATTGGTCATGAAAAACATGTTTTTGGATATGTGATCGAGTTTGAAATTTTTTTAAAATTATTATGCATATTAAAGAATTATAAAGTCCATCACATATTTCATATTTTCCAAACTTTTTTATTCTTAAGTGTCATAACCTTTTAGATTATACCATGTCCCAAATTTGTGGAAAAACTTTTAATTCCATTATAAGTAATGAATCCATAACTATTTTTATATGGATTATGACCTCAAAATTGTTTAAATTGCAAAAGTTGATATTTCATTGAAAATTATTTTTTATAGTGTAATTATTTGAAATAAGAAGGACAAAGAAACTAATTTCACTTATTTGAGTCCATTTTGTTGAAATTTCCCAATCAAACATATGGGTTTTATATAATTGTCACGGATGCCAATGCCATGGAATTCATTCATTTGATTATTCATCTATGATTTGTAATGAACTTGTATTTAAACTTCTAATTTAATTTCAGTTCATTTTCAGCTAGTTTTTAGTTAAGTTTTAATTCGCTTCCAATTCGTTCTTAATTAACTCCTAATTCTTCTTCTAGTTCATTTTTAGTTAATTTTTAATTCATTTTTATTTAAGTATTAACTCACTTTTAATTAACTTTTGATTCATTTTCAATTCACTTCTAGTTAATTATTAATTCGTTCTTATTTACACTACAAGAAATCTCGACTTTTTTGACCAAAAATTTTGGTCATAAAAACCCCCCATATGGTTTTTTGCCCCCATGTCCAACTTGACCAAAATGCCATTTTGGACAAGTTGATTTGAACTCGACCATTTTGATTAAGTTTTTTTGGTTGATATTAAAGCCACCCAGTAAATAACTGAATCTAGAGATGAGTGAAACATAAATTTAATAAAAAAAAATTTGGTGGGTGATATTAAAAATCACCAAATACTACTACTTATAAATCAAATAGATTTCCAAAATAGTGCAGTTTTCGATAGGGAACACACCTTACTAAATTTGAAGTAGGAATAGACACCTATAACGACCTTGGATGTCAAAAATTTGAACACAAAATTTAGGTGGCAAAATAAAATTTAAATTTAAAAAACACATTCATTGAATAAATACACTTGGAGACGTAAAACCTTTTGGAAAAGTACAACTCTTGCAAAAAAACACTAATTATTTTGAAAATATGGTAAAAAGCTCAAATTTTTTTGAACTTCTTCCACATTTAAGCTTGAATTTTTTTTGTATAATGTTCTTTTTGGGGAGCCCCCTCAAAAACTAAATTCCTCCCAGATATATACATTCCAAACCTTTTTTTTTTTAAACCTAACTACCAATCCAACTAATCACTTTTAAATTTTCGATTTTAAAAATAAACATTTCTAAATCCGGTTTTGGTTAAAATGACTTCCAATTTCGGTTACACAAATTAGGTTTTGGTTAAACCAACTGTTGGTTTTGGTTCCATAAATCTGGTTTCAATTACATAATCCAGCTAAGACTCTTACGGATTTGGTTCTACACAATCGATTTTGATTACAAATATGTTTTTCACTTCAACATTATCCTCACTTCTAAGTGAGGATTATGTCCTTGGAATCACAAAACAAGGTAATAAAAAAATTTAATTACTTAACACTATTATTTACAATTATTTTAGCCCTACCAAAACTAACTTTGAATTTGGTTATCTATCCTAATGGATCATGGGGAAGTTCAATAATCGATTCAATTGCTCCATTAGGCATGCCTTTCAGTTGCAACCTTGGGGGTGAATCCTTGATCTTTTCCATTGAAACCTTTGGGACTTCTATGACTTTTACTTTTGTATTGGAATCAACTTGAAGTTTCAATAACAACATCAATTGTAGCTTCGCAAGAATCAATCTCCATTTCTTCTCCTACTTCTTGAGCTTTGCTTGCTTGTGTGGCCGAGGTGGATCCAGCTGGAAGTGCCACGATTGCTAGTTAAAAATCTAGCATTACCAAATGTGGCATCATTTTCCAATAGTGTTATATCCAGAGGATATATAGCTCTTCATCCTTTCGACAGCTTGTGAAAGCTCCTTCCAAGATTTTTGCCACCTTGCCCTTTGAGTGACTCCCAAAGCTTTGCCTTATTCTCATAGCCCTAGCTTTAGTGCATTAGCAACTTTACTTTTGTAAAAACATGTTCCATCTGCAATGATTCAAACTTCACCATTCGGTGGTAATAGAAATCTGCCTTCCCTTTGCAACTCTTTTTTTTCCGATTAGCTCCCCAAGTTCCTATTCCAACCTCTAAATCTAGTTATACAAACCAAAGTTGGCCTTTTCAATGCTAACTAGTTGGCCCTTAGTGAACTCTAGGCTCTTTTTTGCGTTGTCCAACACTTGTTCAAACTTCTTTCGGTCTTTGGATTTTTTTCGGTACTAGATTTCTAGCTAGTTTTGGTCCTTTTGTGATGCATCAAGGGCAACACCCACTCCCTTAAGACATTCCTTTAGCCTTAGAATAACCTTCATGTATTCACTATTATGGGCTTTTAGTGAGTTCACTTGCAAACACATCTCATCAACCTCATGAAGCTTTTATTCTAACTCTGGGATGGTTTTGGAATCTTGTTCATTGGCTATCTTAAAACGACTAACTGTGGCTTCCAATTCTTGCTTTTCACCGGAAATTTTCTAGTTATTCTCCAGGAGGGCATCACATTCCCCTACCAAACGTTTAACTCCATGTCAACATTTATCACCAACATGATATATGAACTAGACATAAGGAGATAGGATTATAAACTACTTAGATAAAAATGAATTGCAAGACCTACCAAACTTCATGGTCTAATTGCTTGTGGTGTCTCAAAAAGCACCGGCCGAAACTCGAAAATATCCACCCTTGCTTGATGCAACGGACCTCCAATTGTTGTATTGACACTGGAATTACACTCTGGAGGAGTTTCAAAATCTAGTATGTTATTGACCAAAATGATTTCGAAGGAGAATCGTTTGTGCAAATGCTACAATAGGGATGTTCCCATTTCCTACCGCGCCGAAGTGGTTTCCTTCAATGATATTATATTCGATGTGGCCTTTAAATCTCTATCGCTAGAAGGGCTTCTGGTTTGGGTTCTTTTCCATGGACTTGGTGTGGCTTTTGATGTTTGTTTTGCCAACATGCACTTCCTTAATGTGGAAGATTAAGGTTGTAACCAGAACTGACCCAAATTCCAAATCCTCAATGCCAAAAGGATACCTTCTTCCATTTTTGATTCATCTAGTTGTGGGTGGCTTGTTTCACCTGCTAGATGCACTAGATTTAGACTTTCACCCATATCCGCAAATGCGCCTTGTGATTACGTGCCTATTCTTGGTGGTAAATTCCTCCTCACCTCGGCTAGCAAAATTCTCCTCCAATTCTTCCTCCTCTTTTGAAACTGGTAGTTGAAGGCTTGAGTCCACCGGAAACCACTTCCAAAGCACAATGTCCAGAATTTGTGCTCCTCCGAACTTCACATCTCTAGTCATGTTGTATTTGTTGGGGCCGCCCAAATCCCTCAACTTGCTGTGAAGGTTGTTGAACATGACACTAGCCTAGTTGATTTGCATTTTAATTTCGACAAACACTACCAAGATCATGAGCTTTTTCTCCACATATGTGAAGCGATTTCCCTTCAACCAGATGCCCTGGATCAAAGTAAGCATCGTAACAACGTACATGCCCTTGAGCATGGACATTTTCCATCCTTCCTTGTCCCCCAAAGCTTTTAGTGGAGTTATTTTCAAGAGGTTTGGCTCCTTTTGTTTTGCCTGTAATTTCGAGCGCCCCACCTATGGTAGTAGGAGCATCTCTACTCAATGATTAATACCGAAACCCCTTGTACTACCAACTCTATTATGTTCATATTAAATTAAACGATACTTTGACTAAACTCTTTGATTAATGGGCGGATGGGCATGAGCTTGAAGACTAAAAAAACCACCAACTCATACATGTTTTGCCTAAGCAACATCTATTTTCACTATCCACCTACGTAGTTTGTCCATTTTGGTAAAAATCACCTTTTAACCAAAAACGGACACTATGTACTTTTCTCGATAATTTCCCTTTTCTAGAGTTACGTTTGATTCAAAATCTAACTTTGCCTCTTTCAAACATTGACCTCTCAACATCTTCTCTGCATTTTCCTTGCTCATGTTTCCTCTCATGATGATTGAAAATGACACGGATAGCGAGTTAAAACCAAATATGACGCACCCCCAACTCCTCAAGGGACTCAAATGTGAGCCCAAGTAGAAAGCAGCGGAATAAGGAGGAGTCGGAGCACGCTCCCTAGCTCACAACCCTTTGAGGGGTAGAGGGGCGGGTTGG
>Ga0116227_10003471_pt1 | contig 34990 bp, 16 predicted proteins | sample S1TSphgellanicum_FD_89693 | JGI IMG/M metagenome (GOLD analysis project Ga0116227, IMG submission 89693) | Host-associated microbial communities from peat moss isolated from Minnesota, USA - S1T2_Fb - Sphagnum magellanicum MG | ecosystem: Host-associated > Plants > Peat moss > Unclassified...
GATTTGTCAATAAATAAAAGAAAAAAAAAATCAAAAAACAGCAACACGGCCAAAAAATCAGCCGAAAAATATGAATCCCCCCCCCCCGCCCACTTTTGCACTAAATCACAATTTCAGATTTTTGTCATGAATTATTAATGTTGAAAAATTTCCCCCAAAAACATTTTTGATTAATTTTTTTTCTTTCAATTATCATGTATGAATTTTTTTTCGGTCACACATTAAAATTAGATTTTTTATTTTCAATTTTTTATTTTAAAATTATTATTTCTTTTTAATTGAAAAGTTATGTTGTTTGTTGTAGATTGAGTGGCAAGATGCACATAAGTTGGCGCAACGGCACATGGAGCGGGAGCAAGGGCGCAAAGTCGCCACCGAAGAGATGTGGGATTACTTATCCGAAGGCGAGAACAAGGAGACCAGCACGGCCATGGAATCGAGTATACCCAAGGCGACTAATGGTGCCTCCTCCCCACTCCTCTTGGCCGACGGTCAAGCGAATAAAAAGAAGCTTGAGAAGGCGAAGGAGGAGATTGTTTTCGATAAACGCTTGTACATTGTCTTGATCAGGTGTGTGCCGAAACTACTCTACAAAAATTCCAACCAACCCAAGTCAGAATTTTTCTCTCTAAAAGGGCAATTTTTTTTAAAAAGATCAATTAGAAAATAAATACCCAAAAAATTGATGGTACCCATTATTATGCTCATGGATTTCACAAAAGCATAGGGTTCTTAGGGGAAGGAAGCAAACCAAATTGTGAATAAATGTGCATTTGCATGCCCCTTAAAATCCTTTGAAAACACGGGGTTTATGACATATGGGGGGAAACTCGGGTCGGCATTACAAAATCCAAATCTTCTTATTTTCAAGATTATGTTATGGGTCCAACATTCAAAATCTTCTTTTTTTCAAGATTATGTTATGGGTCCAACATTCAAATCTTCTTATTTTCAAGATTATGTTATGTGTCATGGCATTTGAGTGCAGCTTGCATGGCTTGGTTCGGGGAGAAAATATGGAGTTGGGTCGGGATTCCGACACCGGAGGGCAGGTGGGCTTTTCTCCATGTTTGGGCAGTTCTTCAATTTTTTAAAAACTGCCCAGTTCCGGTTCCGGTTCCTTTGAAGGAAATTCGGAATCTAAAGAGTCACCAGTTCCGTTTATTTCAAAACCCTTAAAGAACTAGCCATTTTCATGGAAGAACTCACGGTTCTCAGCCGGTTCTTTGACGTTTCCATATTCTTGAGAACCATGGTTATATACTAAAGTTGTTCCTTTGAAATTTGGAGAAACCGGTGGGTAAATGGTCATATGCATAGGTTGATAACCGACAAGTATCTGTCCCTATTGGGTTGAGACCCATCATGCGCGGCCTTTGACATGGGACGAGATTGAACCACCGCCCAAAATCCAAATTTTTTCAAAAGGGCTAGGGGCAATTAGTTGCTATTTAGTGTGTTTTTTCTTCGAGTTTGTATTATAACTTATGAAATGAAATTTTTTCTCTGAAATTTGTGAAGGGTGTTGGTGGTGATTTTCGGAGGGATTAGGTGAAGTATGTGGTGGAGTTTGCAAGAGCACTTGCCCTGATGCCGGAAGTCTACCGAGTCGATTTACTCACCCGACAAATTTGTGACCCCGAGGTTGATTGGAGCTACGGCGAGCCCACGGAAATGTTGAGTTCGGGGACAAATTATGATGGTGAAGGTGGCGAGAGTAGTGGCGCTTACATTGTCCGTATTCCGTGTGGACCCAGGTTAATACTACTCTAATAGGTTACAAGATTGCAATTGCAAAAGATGGTGTCCAACACCCCAAACAATCAACCCAAGATAACTTAATCGGGGCATAAAATTTTCAGTAAAAATCAAGTTTGCTAATAATTGTTAATTAACAAGTTGCTAAATTTATAATTAAAATTTTTGATAATTAAGAAAAAATAAAATCCCAAACAATTAACAAGAGTTTCAACCTTTTGTTTAGTTGTGGAAATCAAGTATGCTCATTGCTAATTAACAAGTTGCTAATGAAGCAGCAAAAAAAAAGCTGTGTGCACCCCAGAAAACAGAGTAATAAACATGATTGACTACTCCTTCCTGTTTCTGATTGGTCAATCATAATAATTCGTTCAAGTGGTTTGCTACTAGTAATCTCCCCCACGTATTTGCAGTCCCAGTTTCAGTTTTATGGTCAGGGCTGCCAAAAAATAGGAAATAACTAAACTTGGATGTGAGTAAAGTACCTTCAAAGAAAAAATATTTGGTGGGTTGATTTTGTGGGCTAACATACCCACTTTGGTACGTACAGGGAACAATACCTTCGGAAGGAGCTCCTTTGGCCTTATGTACAAGAGTTTGTGGATGGTGCACTCGCACATGTGCTCAACATGGCGCGAGTGCTGGGCGATCAGATTCCGGGCGGAGAGCACATTTGGCCACATGTAATACACGGTCACTATGCCGATGCCGGTGACACGGCGGCATTGTTGTCGGGGGCTTTGAATGTACCCATGGTACTCACGGGTCACTCGTTGGGGCGAAACAAGCTCGAGCAGCTGCTGAAGCAAGGCCGTCAATCGAAAGAAGATATCAACTCCTTCTACCGAATCATGCGCCGCATCGAAGCTGAGGAATTGTCACTCGATGCGGCCGAGTTGGTCATCACGAGTACCAAACAAGAGATTGAGGAGCAATGGGGCTTGTACGACGGATTTGATGTCAAGTTGAAGCGCGTGTTGCGAGCAAGAGCTCGACGAGGTGTTAGTTGCCATGGTCGCTACATGCCCCGTATGGTGGTATGTTTTCTTCTCTTCTTGGCTTTTGCCCCCCTTGGAATTAAAGGTTTCTTTTTTTTTTTCGTCTCTATTTTCTCATGTAGCATCATTAGGTATAATTAATGCAAGAAAGATTTATCAAGAATTGGTGATATGTTTGTTAAAAAAATGCCCCAAAATTAAAGAATTGTGTTGAAATGTAGTGAAATTTTCTCCCAATTTTTTTGCTTTCTCAAAAAAAATTATATGTTTTTTAAAAGGGAATTTATGACAGAATATTCCTTTTTAAAAAATTACATCCATTTTCTTTTCCTCAAGAATTTGCCACAGTAAAAATAAATTTTTAAAAATTATTATATTATAAATATAATAATAATAATAATAATAATAATAATAATAATTTTATTTTTAAAAAAATTTAAACCACATTCTAGTCGACCGACCAACAATTGTGATTATTTACAAGAAATTTTTGGCACCCAATTGCAGGTGATACCACCGGGGATGGATTTTAGCACTGTGGTTGTTGCGGATGCGGGTGATGTGGTCGAAGGTGAGGTTGATTCGGTCACATTCACGGGTGATGCCACTACCGTAGTACCCGTCTCACCCCGAGCCAATCCTCCAATTTGGGATGAGGTGCAATTCCGAACCGCCACCCATCATATCATGTACAATTGTGGGTTCAAAGATCCAAATGTAAAAAATAAAAAAAGCACAAGGAAAAATTTGTGTTGCATGTATATATATTTTTTCCTTTCTTTTGTTTTTTTTTGGGGTTTAGGGTTTAGGGTTTAGGGGTTTTCTTTTTTTTTGAGTCTACATATTATGGGAAGAAGCTTTGGCCTTTTGTTTAAGAGCTAGAGAGGAGAAAGAAATTGATTCATGGAGATATTCAATGTATTCATATGCATAACTTTCTCTCTTGTTTGTGTTTTTTTTAGTCGGCCTTGCCTACTACCAAGGCAAGGATATTGTGTTTAGATTCATTATAGAGTATAGTAGCTTAAGGGATTTGGGCCCCCTAATGTAATAATATTAGGTCTATTTTTATATGAGGATTTTTTTTGAAAGATGATATCTTGGCTTGTGTTGAAACTTGAGCTTGGTTATAGAGTTATAATATCTTGAAGGATATTGGTTTCTTTAAGAGGATTTTGTTGAACAATTATATTTTTGCATGGTGAAATATTTGAGTTTTCATAATTCTTCTTTTTGTCTTAAGATACTTTTTAATGTAAATGGCAAGGCCCTAAACCCTAAACCCTAAACCAAAATCCTTCAAGAGTGTGACACACCCCTTGTTTGGTGATGTGCAAACTAGATAATGCGATTCTTCAGCAACCCACACAAGCCCATGATTTTGGCACTTGCACGACCCGACCCCAAAAAGAACATCACAACACTCTTGAAGGCTTTTGGCGAGTGTGCGCCATTGCGTGAATTGGCAAATCTGGTATTTCCACCCTCACATTCTCTCTCTCATTCTCTCTCTCTCTCTTCTCTCTTCCATTCTTTCTCTTTGACTCAAAACCAATGAAGGATCATCTCAAATGGGTAGCAATTTTTTTTTTGTCCTAAAGAGAATTACTCAACATCTCATTTCATTTCACCCAACTTTCTCCACCACCCAACACATACAATTTGTATAAAGACATTGTTTTCTAGCAAAGCACTTTGTAGAACATAAGATTTTTTTTTCCAAAGTAGTAAAGAAAACCCAAAATTCTTTGTGTGATGAACAGACATTGATCATGGGCAATCGCGATGACATTGAGCAAATGTCAGGCAGCAATGGAGTAGTTCTAACCTCGGCACTGAAGCTGATTGATAAGTATGATCTCTATGGCCAAGTGGCTTATCCCAAGCACCACAAGCAGTCTGATGTTCCTGAAATCTACCGACTCGCAGCAAAAACCAAGGTTTTATTCATTTGCAATCTTCTCCATACTAGGAAGAAGCATCAGATTCTTCATCTCTAGATTTTACAAGTTTTTGCAAAGTCTTATCAAATGTTTATGAAGTGGAGCACTTCTTCAAACTTCACACATTCATATCAATTCACAGCTGACATTACAAAAATGTACATTTCTCCAAGAGCATCCATCATCCTCCAACTAATTTCTTTGTTAAAATGGGTCATGTATTTTGCAGGGTGTGTTTATCAACCCTGCTTTGGTGGAGCCATTTGGTCTGACACTTATTGAGGTACATCTTAAAAGGAAATTTTATTTGATGGGTCCTTTCACACAAGTCAAAAGGAACTTGGGATTTTATTGCAACAATCTTCTCACATTCAATTCTGCCAGAAAAACATTTAACATTTCAAGAATTGCACTCTTGATCCAGCTTTTGTTGTTGTTATATGGAGTGTAACAAGTCTTAGCACCTAATTTGCTTGCTTCCTCTCCTTGTTCACAACTAAGTCCATGAGAGAGTTGGGAGGAAAGATGGTGTGAGTCAGTGCATGTGCAAGTGACAAATTTTCTTTTTTGATTGTGTATTTGAATGTAGGCGGCAGCACATGGTTTGCCAATGGTGGCCACGAAAAATGGAGGCCCTGTTGACATTCATAAGGTTTTGCTTTTTGACCCATCAAACTATGGCCTAATTGAAAGTGAAAGTGTGATTGCATACTACACAAATGCCAACTAGCAAATAAGCCCAACAATTCAATTAGAAGTCAAGCTCTATGTATTTTGTAATAAGCTTTTCTCATATATAGTTTGTCTTTTTTCTCATGTGCCACAAAAGTTTCAAGGTAGTATTAATAATAATAATTGCTTTATTGCAACTTCATGTTTTATGACATTATTTCCATATAACATTTGGTATGATTGTCATGATGTTGAAGGAAACATAAAACTTGTAATAATCTCTTCTCATAGTTTGTCTTCTTTCAAAAGACAATTTGTCACAAAAGGTCCAAGGTTAATATTTCCTTGTAACATTTGGTATGATTGTCATGATGTTGATGGAAACATTACACCATGAACTCGTCTCAAGGACAAAGTACCTAACTTCTCAATGTTATTGCAATGTGTAAAAAAAAGTTTACAATTGAGAATTTTGGATTGTATGGATTTTTATTATATTTCAATAAAGGGAGGAAGGATTTATGAGTGGATGGGTGGTTGTGTGGGTGGGTGCATGTTTGTTGTAGACGTTGAGCAATGGGTTATTGGTAGACCCACATGATGGTGATGAAATTGCTAAAGCTCTATTGAAGCTAGTGTCGGATCGTGCACTATGGACTTTATGCCGCAAGAATGGGCTTCGCAACATTCATCAGTATTCATGGCCTGAACATTGTCGCACTTATCTCACCCGCATTGCTCAATGTCGCATGCGACAACCACAATGGCAAACAAACACATCTGAAGATGGGAAAGATGATGATGAATCCCAAGGGGATTCACTACATGATGCCCATGATGTATCATTACGATTGTCAGTGGATGGGGATAAGCTTGGACATGATATTTCATTGTCCAATCCTGGTGAATTGGAACGAGCTTTGCGTGCACAAAATAAATTTGCACACAAAAATTCCAATGGCAGTGGGAATGAAGTTGCAACAAAACCAGAATCTGGGAAGCGTTCCCACACTGGTCGATTGGAGCCAACTCATGAGGAGGATTCTTCAAGTATAGATGCAACTGCTTATAAATCAAGCACCACAATAGGGCCATTATCGAAAGCCCACATGTTGAAAAGGCGAAAACGTCTTTTGGTGATTGCAGTTGATAGCTACAATTCATCTTTGGAAAATCCAAGTGAGACATTGGTGAAGATGATTCAAGAGATTGTGAAGACAATTCGAATCATGGAATCAAATCATGTGCGATCCACCACTGGCTTAATCTTATCATCTGCATTCTCTGTATCGGAGATCGTGACAACCTTGACATCAAATGGTGTGTCACCCCATGATTTTGATGCTCTTGTTTGTGGTAGTGGAAGTGAAGTGTACTATCCAGCTGAATCGGGCATTGAGACTGAGTTGCAAGTGGATGCCGACTATCAATCCCACATCGATTATCGTTGGGGATACAATGGGCTTCGCAAAACCATGCCTCGTATAACATCTCTTGATGGGGATGTTGAAAGTAAAAATCCAATTTTCATTGAAGATGAAGAGACATGTAATCCACATTGTCTTGCATATCGACTCACTAAACCCGATACTGTAAGCACCACCATTTTGAAAGTCATCATGTCTTGTTCAAAGAGTTTCAAATTATACCTATATGAAATCAATCTTAAATTGGGTTTAAACCAAGGTTTAAATTAATGCAAATATTGAACTTGTGATGATGAATGGGAAGATGGGATGGATTTAATGGGTTTTGTAGGGGCTGCCAGTGGATCAAATAAGACAACGCCTGCGTATGCGTGGGTTGCGTTCCCATGTCATATATACCCATAATGGATCTCGTCTTCATGTCTTGCCCTTGTTGGCTTCTCGTTCCCAAGCTCTTCGGTAAATTCACCCCACCTTTCTACCCTTTTGACATCTAGTATGATATCTAGTTTGTCGATGTTCATGGAAATAAACATTCAAAAATTTTAAAAATTGATATCAAAACCCTTAAACCTCCCCCCTCCTCCTCCTCCCTCCTTGAAGACAAAACAATTTTTAATGTGAAATTTATTCGCACTTCACATTATGAAGATTTTTGCGAAAAAATCATCAAAAGATTCAAAAAAATTGTGGCAAGATACCAATTGAATGAACCTTCATAAGAATACTACTCAAAACTTTTATACTCAAACCTTCTTTTTTTGGTGGCAGATACTTCTTTGCACGATGGAATGTGGATGTGGCACATATGTTTGTGGTGGTTGGGGAAACGGGTGATACAGATTATGAGGAATTGTTGGGGGGTAATCACAAGACAATTGTTGTGAAAGATGCAGTCCAAGTAGGATCGGAGAGCAAGTTGAGGGCGCCAGGCAATTATGATAGGTCTGACATCGCACCTCTTGAAGCCCCCAATGTCATCACCACTGATATTAGCTCACTATGTGAAGACATAGTCAATGCTCTCAAGTAAGTGATCTAAAATGCTCAAGCTCATTGTTCCCCCCCACTCACACCTTCCCCCAAGTTACTCACTTTTCTCGTCTTCCTCTTCATAGTTGGTCACTCAATTTTCTCCATTCAAAAAATAGATTTTATGTATACGAAGATGAAGCTATTTGCATCATGTGCAAAACTCTTTGATAATTCTATGTCTCTAACAACAACATTAACAATAAAAAAATAACCCATTAAGATTTCCATATTGATAGTTATTGTATTATTGCTTTTAATAATAAAAGAACAAAAAAAAGACAAAGAGAGAAAGAATTGGTACAAAGTCAATACATATGATATATGACATCCCAAATTTCCTAACTTGAGTATCATAAATGGTAATGAATTTCCAAGGTGCTCTCAACTTACTTAACAATTTTTCATGTGAGAACTATGTTGGTCGAGATGGAACAAAGTTGGAAGTGGGTGGGGGGAAGATTTAGTTATTGTTAGTAGTTATTTTGAAAGTGGGTTTTGCCATCAAACTTTTATGTACACTATTGGATTTCTCTAACAAAATAAAGAGTGATGTTGATTTTGTCCAAATATAAATAATAGCATTTCAATCTTGGAACATTTGGCAAAAGAATATTTTTTCCTCTAATTTCTTGAAGGAAAATTTTGGTTGTTGTTCTTGTTAAGAATTCATCTAAAGGAACTCATGAAGGTCAATGCTAGAAAATCCTCTAAAAACAAATGTTGGTAAAATAGTTATAACATTCCATTGCAACATTGTCCAAGCAATAGAACTTTTGATGCATCACAATTGATATATTCTTGTCCTTCACAATAAAGTTATTACTTTGAATTGGTATAGATTGATTGATTAGAATTTGATAACACATTTTGGGATTAAAATATTCTTGACTCATGTCCACATTTTGTAATGAAATGGTGTTTATGGATTGATAGTTCTCCCCCAATATTGATTACATTTGGTTGCATCATTGAGAATATCAAATTAAACAATACCATGTAATGTAAAACAAAAGGGCTTGCAAATTAAAACCTAATAATAATTATCCTTTCATCTTGCAAACTTATTCAAAAATTATGACATACTGATTAGCATTGATTTATTTTCTCACAAGTGACCATCCGAGAACGACTTTTGATTAAAATTGTTACCTTGAAATTCTAGGATGTTCATGTATTAGTCAAGATCCTCAAAACTTCTTCCACATATAAAAAATAGAACATGTCCTCTACCCATTTATTGCATAGTTTATCTATTTTCCACCTATCCATTTCCATTTCAAGCACGCGACTTCACTTGAGCAATAAAATCTTACATGCAAATAATCTTTCACATTTGAACTACATTTGAATTCATATATATATCAATTTAGAATTTATCTTTTTTTGTTATGAAGATGATTGTTATCTTATTATTTGCCAATAGTAATAATTTTATAGTTCCCAATGGATGCAAAACAAATAATGATGAAAGAAAGGCATCCATCGTGAATGAAAGATGACTATTGCTTCATTAACCAATGAGTTTTTTCGATTTTGTTTCAAATTTTGTGAAAGATGTCATTCAGTTTAGTTTACCCTCATGACTAATGCCAAATTACAAGTGAATGCAAAAAGTTCCATGTGCATAACAATAGGTGTGGTTACATAATTATTAAAAACATTATTACATCTTGAATATATATAGTAAACAAAAGCAAAAATTATTTTTGAAAATTAATCAATGTATTGAGTAAAATTTATTAACAAGCCTTTATTTCCTCAATCTTAGCATTACAAAAGAACTAAGGCACATTCCACAATTTCCACAATTTCATGCCATTGAATTGCCATTCAAATTAAAATGGTTAGATGATATTTCACATGACTATTGTCCACAACAACACATGTGCACCATCCTATTACACACAAGTACATGTGTGTACATGTGATTAACAAAACATGAAAATATTAATTAATATGAACTATCATATATATGAGAATGTGATTTTTTAATTCAAATTTTAAATTGAAAACATAAAAACATTAGGAGGAAAAAGATCTTTTTTACCAATTAGTTTTTTACTACATGTTGTCCTCAACTTCATTTCAATTACATGATTACATTTATTTCATAATTTATCTAGATTTAAAACACAATATATATATTTATACACAAAATTAACTAAGCTCCATATTAATGTTTAAAAGGTTGCATATTAAAAACCCAGATAATTAAACACCAATAGCAATGAAATTACAATAAGGAACCAAAAAGAATGCATGGGTGAAGCATCAATTCGCAAGTGGAACAATAAATACATATCACACAAGGCCATGACTAATAATTAAATATTAAAAAAAGGAGGGTCAAAAATGTGCCGTCCAAGTACAAATGGGTGAAGCTTGCCTAAAACCTTTTGAATACACAACAATTAAAATCCTATCATGTAACAAATGATTTATACTCTTTCAAAGTTGTTGAATGCCTATAAGTTTGTATAGATGATGTTCAATGTTTGGAAGATTCCTTCACCTATTTGACAAAAGAAAACTAATTAAACCATACACACATGTAACCCCTTAGTCTCTTAACCTTAGAATCCTCCAAACCCACAAACATCAATATCCCCCCAACATTATACTAGGTCAAAAGAACATTACATACAATTGTCACCTCACAAATGGGCCTCAAAATAAACAAACTATTGAGAATACATTGAAACACAATGTTTAAACTTCTTATAAACATACACACATATAGGGAACAAATAGAAAGTAAAATATATTTTCAATGTAGCAAAAGATTGTTTGGAAATAGACAAGTCTAAAAGAAAATAGGGATGTTAGGTCTAAAGATCAAACAATATGGTAGAAAAAAAAAATAGTGTTTGGACAAGTAATCTTTAGATAGTTTTTTTATCATGTCTTATCACTTCCAAGGGCTTATGAAGACCCCATCAAACATGTGTCATCTCAACATTTAACCTCATTAACAAGTACAACATTCAACAAAAATTGAAAAAATCAAATCTTCACGTTGGGGAGCAACCTAGAAACACAAAATGGAAACATTGTTAACACATGCACTAGTTGATGGAATGGCTCTTCTACCATAGCTCCAAAAAGGGCAATGGAATTATTTTTTAGGGTTGCAACATCAATAGGAATAGGCAATTGTTTTGGGTCTAAAAAATTAAACAATGTAGATTTTTAAAATGTTATGCATTGACCTTGATGGCCTTTAAATGAATCTCTGAGACTTATCACAAATGGGGCTATGGAGTCTTCATAAAAAGATTGTAACCTTAATCATTTATATTATAGTAAACATCCATAATGTAATAGATTCAAAAAGATAACAATGTTTGAAAAACCAACAAAAACCCATGAATCACATTTCTTGAATGTTATACCATGAGCTATGGATTTTCATAAGCAAGAAAATAAGACAAACAACTAAAATCCTAATTTGAAAACAACAAATGTAATCTACATGTGCACAACTAAGCCCACTGGTTCAACTCAACCAACAATGTTCAAAAACTTTACCTTTCCTTTTTTTCCATTGCACCACCTTGGTGAACCACCCACATTTGGCCTATTTTGAAATTCAAGAGAATTTGATGAACTTGAAAAACAATCCTCACCCATCAAAAAATTTGATCCACATGACTTGGATTATTGGTCATCACTTGTTGATGAAGTTTCATTTACAATTTCAAGGAGTTGCTTGTTGCATCACATGTTATAATATAGGTTTTTCTTATAATCATTAATATCTATAAACATTTTCAACATAAAGACCTTTTCAAAGTTGTCACACTGACCCTATATATATAGACACAATAAACACATGGTTGATGTAATAAAAAGGAAACAAACAAAACCAATATGCTACAAACACTTTTTATCAATTTATTTGAGCTTTAAACCCAAGTTGTGGTACCTTGATGCACCCAAGCTACAATACCCTCACATAAGAAATGTGCTTGAGATAAGCAAAGTTACTTTGGGGGGGTAACATGTAACTTAGTTCAATGAATGCATAAACGTTTTGTTCTTCACAATGTTTGTAATTCGTAAACAATCATAATCACATTAGTACATGGTAGCAACATCATATGGTGCCAAGTGGTTTGTGTGCAACATATCAAACTCTACATGATTACACAAAACAACATACAACTTGCAAATTTAATGCACAACCATCAATTGTGCCTCTAGCCCTTAGTGGATGAATGGGATGAAAATGAAGTTTGGGGGGTTGATACACCTGATTTTGTCAAAAAACCAACTAAAACATCCATAGTTCATTTTGTGGCATTTTTATTGTAATTAAGGTTTAAGGCTTATGTGGCAAAAGTAACAAGATTTCATCCAAGGAATTTATGTAAAAAAATGGTGATAATCTAAGTGAAAGTATTTAACCAAATATGTTTATTTAACCCATAAATAAAATACAAATATTTGAACATCCTATTTTTGGATACTAAAAATTTAATACGGCAATTTTTTTTTCACATCTAACAATTGAAACCTTCCATAACAATTTCAATTTTGAATTTTTGGATTTAGAAATCACTTGTTGGCAATATTTTGGTATTTAAAAAATTGTGTTATTTTTTTGGGCATTCAGGGTTTGAAAGTCATTTGTTGGTGCAGTTGGCCCCCTTCACTTGTTCTTTTTAACCATTATATTTTGCAAATTTGCCTAATGATGTTCAACCAAATTGCATGCATTTGACCAAATTGTTCGTCGAGGTTAATAACTTTGATCTTCACACTTCTTTTTTGGTAATAGATCAATGGTGGAGTGAATTTTGAGCTCAATTCTTCCACCATTGAACTCAAAATTTTACAATAATCACTATAGGAGTAGAAGTTGGAAAACTAATGCAAGTTGAAAGGAAATGCACTAATCCATGAATGGCTCCATGTGTGTTGTTCTTGTCTTGCACATAGGTGTTTTATGGCTTTTAAAGTTGATTCAAATTTGGGATATTAATGTGAACACCCCATACAAAAAAAATAGCTTTCCATCATGCCTTCTATAAATCACATCTAAAATATTGAAATATCATTGGGTTAGTATCTATTGAAGCCACACATTATTAATGTTGAAAAACTTTCTCATGACCTTAGATCTCACATTTCATCATTAAGCTACAATTTTTTGTATTATTGTTTCAACAAGTTTTGAAGATGTATACAAGGACTTGCATTTCTTTTGTTGGTAGTCTTAGTTAACCTTCAATTATTGTAGTAGCTTAGTAATACATCATATTTTTTGCACCCTTCACATCTATTAGGTTTTATGGACCATAGTAAACAACACCAAATTCTAAGTCCAATACGAAACAACAAATGCAAAATCAACCCAAATTGAGAAATTTGAAAGAAAGATGGAATATTATTATATTTTTCTTGACCACATTAAGACTTGGTTGTTAAATTATTACATTTCTCTTAACCACATTGAGGTATGGGTGGACAATTCTATTTTTAAAAAATCACATTAAACTTTATGTGGCAAATTATGCCATTTGTTGCAATCATATATACGACTAATGTGAAAGTGATGATTGGACATTTGTAGTATTAACCAAATCATGTATGTTGAACATAAATGTTTCTTTTAAACCATTGGAATTGTTAGCCCAAACCTTAATGTCAAGTCATGGCCTCACACTATCCATTATGTTGGATGTGTTGCCAATTATTTACTAAACATAAATTTTTCATAACAAAACAATATTTGAACATAACAAATATATCATATTTGGACCTAACTTAATTTAATATTTCATTATCCTTTGATAATACAAATTCATTTGGACCAAATTCCACATGGGTCTCTATAGGGCCAATTGACTTAGTTATATCAATTAAAAAACTTACAAGATGTCAATTTTATGGTTTGAATTATTGAAGCATGACTTTGCATTGTGCAAGGTTCTAAGCTTTAAAAAGGTGTTAGTGAAATGTCACACATTGAATGCAATTAAAAAAACACAACATGTATGTCTTAGGTCTACGTTGTAGAATTAAAAACCTTCATATGGAATATGTTGTGCTACCATGTGCTAAAGTGGTTATTAACAATCCATCCTATCTCATGAACTTGATTTTTTCTTAATTCATAATGTAGAATTTGGCATGAAAAAGAATACATGTGTTATTTTGCCCGATTGAATGAGTATGAGATGTTTTGCAAGGTCATTTATTACATTTTTATTGTCATCAATTGGTTTGGTTCAAGGTGGCGTTATAGCCACCCAAGCAAAAGATAAAGAAGATACAACATAAGTCTTGTCATCGATAAAAAAATGGGGTGGAATTCACAGGTTTAAATCACTATGGGACCTTAAAAATAAAATACATTCACCCCATCCTATTCATCTTCATTTTGCATATGTCATCATAAGGTCACTATGTAATCATCATGTTTTAGTATTAATTGACATAATTATTACTAATTAAAGGAATTCATTACAATAAATAATTTTTCTTATGTTATTGATTTGAATACCTTAGATTATTTTATTTATTTTATCATATGTTATTATTAATTGTTTTTGGTTATTCTATTTTAGGCTATTACACCTTAGGCTATTATTGGTTATTTTAAATTTTTTAATTATTTTAGATTATTCCACCTTAGGCTATTATAGGTTATTTTCAACCTATTATAACCTAATCCATTATAAGTTATTTTAAATTATTCTATCTTTGGTTATTTTAAGTTATTTTCGATTATTATAAGTTATTCCACCCTGGAATATTATAGTTTATTTTAATTTATTATTTTTAGATTATTATTGATTATTATTAATTATTTTAATTATCTTACCCTAGGTTATCTTTTATTATTATAGTTTATTCCACCTTAGTTTATTTTAAATTATTTTATTTTAGGCTATTCTTGATTATTATAGGCTATTCCACCCAAGGAAATTTTTAGCTATTATAAGTTATACCCTAGAATATTTTAGGTTATTCTAAATTATATTACTTTCTAAACTATTATAAGCTATGATTATTTGTTATATCTTAAAACAACATAAGCTTACATAACTTAAAATAACTTATAGTAAAATAACTTAAAATATCCAAAAAAAAACCAAGGTGAAATAATTTATAATATTTTTAAAAAAACCTATAATAACCTATAGTGGAATAAACTAAAATAGTCAAAAATAACATAAGGTAAAATAACTTTAAATAACATAGGATGGAATAGCCTAAAATAGTTGACAATAATTTAAGATAACATAACATAAAATAATTTGGATGGATTAACCCAAAATAGTTGGGAATAATTTACAATAACATAAAATGGTATAATTTAAAAGAATTTAAGGTGAAATAATTTGTAATAATTTAGAATACTTGAAAATAACCTAGGTTTAAACAACTTATAATAACTTGGGATGGAATAAATTAAAATAATTGAAAAAAACCCAAGGTGGAATAACTTTAAATAACCTAAGGTAACATAGGATGGAATAACCTATAACATCAAAAAAAGTCTAAAATAGAACATTATAAACTAACATAGGGTGAAATAGCTGAAAATAATAACCTGTAATAACCTAGGTTGGAATAACATAAAATAGCTTAAGGTGGAACAACCTATAATAGTAAAAAATAACCTAGGGTAAAATGGATTAAAATAATGTAAGGTGGAATAGTTTAGAATAACCTAAAAAAATATAATTTAAAATATTTTGAGGTGGACTAAACTAAAATAACCTCAAGTGAAATAACTTTAAATAGTCAAAAATATCTCCAAGTATAATAGTTGATAATAAGTTAATGTAAAATAACATTTAAATAATAACTAATAATAGTTTAAGGTGGACTAATTAAAAAAATCAAAATAACCTTGGTTAAATAACCAAAAATAACATAGGTTGGATAAACTAATAATAACATAAGGTGGAATAACATAAATTAGCCCATGCCTATGGTAGAATAACTTAAAATGGCCCAAGGTGAAATAACTTAAAATAATCTAGAATATTTGAAAATAGCCTAAGGTGGAATAACTTATAATAGTTTATGGTGAAATAATAATAAATGACTTAAGGTAAATAGCTAATTTTTTTGATAATAACCTAAATAAAATAACTTAAAATAACATAAATGATTAATTTAAAAGTATATTCCATGGTAACCTAGGAACAACCTTGGGTAGCTTGTAATAACCTAGGACTAACTTAAGAATAACCCAGATCAGTTAGGTTCTTAGCAACCTTTGATCCATCCAACTTGGAAATACTAGTTAATAGGAAGACAATTCAAGCTTCAATTGCCCCCATGCACCATAGAATGAAAACCACATTACATCACTCAACACATTGAACTTAAAAATGAAATAAACTCAAATAATGCAGGTAAAATCTCCTCACAAATAAACATGATGTCAACATAGTTTCCAAGAGAACAAATACATTCATTCCACATTTTAGTCATAATGAACCTTCAACTAACAAAAGTTGAAATGTGGGCCCCTTGCATGATTACAAATAAAGAAGAATATAGAAAACCACTAAAATAATTTCATAATATAGTTATTAATAATCAAATATAAATAATTAAAATAACAACATTAGAGCTTACTAAGGTGTTGTATACCAAGTAGTCAAGAACCTCAAAATCCAAGAAGTTTAAAACCACAATAGTCACAATACAACTCAAACACTACACCAATATGTGTCTTAGTTCATTTTATATTTCATTAGATTTTTAGTGTACTTAAACAAATTTACCATGGCAAAAGTGGCCAACCTGGTAGTCTAGTGAATGAAAACTAGTTGCTACTAACAATTGAATTCATTAATAGTTAATTGAATTCATCAATAATTGATTCATTAAATTATCCTTTTAATTCAAAGTAAACTAGGGCTAGGAACCTAGCCTAAGTTAATCACCTAAGAATCTAAACCACATCCCAACCCACCAACTTAGAATGCAAGTGTAAAGGTTTCAACCCTTCACCTCCATATTTGAATAACAAGTCCATAACCATTAAACCACTATTTAAATAAATGAAATGATTTGTCACCACATTTTATTATGCACATTTTTTCCTAACCTATGTGTAGGCTATCATAGGTTAAATTCTTATGGCAATCCTAAATGATTTAAAAGTTATTATAGGTTTAGGGTTTAGAATCCTAAATGGTCCCAAATGCAACCTTAGTAAAACACAAAGCAGCTTGAAATTGCTTTTATTACAATCATAAATTAGGTATGTATAAATTTTTTAATATATTTTAATGCTCAAGACATTGAACCATAGACAAGTGGTCCCATGTGCATAAATTTCTAAACCATGGCTATGGGCACAAACCAATGGTACAAATGTGACCTAATGTCCAAACTAATAAAATTTTAAATAAAAGATTGAATTGTTACTAATTAACTCTACAACATAGGTGGAACTTTCAATGCACATAGAACCATGTAGTTTTCTTATAACCATTAGTTTCTAACCTATAATTCATCCATTTCCATATGACTGGGGTTTTCCTTTAAGCATATATCAAAATGTTATACAACAAATTTTTTAAAGGTTTATAATGTTCCTAACCCCATTTGAATTCTTGACAATTTTTTAGGGATTAACATAATGGATAAACACAAAACCAAATCCTTTCACAATCAATGAAATAAAAAAATCGACATAAACACAAAGAAAACAAGGAATTGCATGTCTAACCAATTGGGATCAAGCAAAATTCTTTTTCTTTTTGTCAATGTATAATCTACCACCTAAAGCTTTGGAACAAGATAGTAATCAACAATGTTATCTTTTTATTTTCAAGCTACTAGCTAGTTTTAGATGTGGGTATGCACTTTGTTATCCAAAGGCTCCTACACAAACTTGTGCTTGAGTTTTGAAACCATCGATGTTACATTTGCAACATATGAAATGCTAACAATAAACCAAAAAACACCCCATAGCTTTGTGAGCTAATTTTTGGAAGTATCTACACCTTTTGGAATATCAATCACTAACTATTCATACACTATAACCATCTTGAATGGCAAAGGCATTGATAAATGGTCAAATCCCAAGCCTGTTACAAGTTGTAATTGGAATTAAAATCAAGACCCAAGGCAAAACAAGACATTAGGTACCATTATAAAAAAATGTTCTTTGAAATGGTTAAGGAACAGATGTGAGCATGGTATATTTCAAAACCCTAATAATATTTAACAATGTGAAATTCTATGTAGCAGCTTTAAACACTCCATGTTGGATGAATGGAATATTTTGTTGCGTTTTGGCATAGGTTTAAAATATTCTTAATCACAATAATAAATCTTAAACTTGTTGCACTAAATTACACACAAAAATGTCATATTTGAATTCAAAAAAACATTAGAAAAAATGTTTTATTATGTAACCATCTAATTTGTGATTATATGCAACTAATTGCCATTTGCAACTATGTTATGTCATTTTTACAACTAGTCAACATTGTTTTCAATCTATTACTTTTTTTACAACTATTGTATGATTAATTTAAAACTATTAGGTTTTCCATCCTTCCATGTTGATTAAGTGCAAAAATAGTCATAACTTAGTTATTTTTATGTGATGTATGTATGCCTTTGAAGTATATTAAAATGTTTTCAAATATATTAAGGGTATATTTATAAACTTGTGTATTTATGTTGCATGTAGGTCATATTAAGTGTATATATATATGTATATGTAGATTGTGGGTTGGCTAGGTGAGTTAAGAAGTAAATAAATTATTAAGTAGGTAGATAAATAGGCAAGTGAATAAATAGGTAGGGCTACCTATTAACTAGGTGTTATATATAATATGTATTAACTACTAATAGTGATAATTAATTAGTTAATAGTTAGTAAATAAATATTCAATAACATAATTTATAACTAATTAATTACTTATTTAGTTAATTGTTAAATTTTAATGAATTATTACTATTAACTAATTAATAGCAATAAGGTGTAATAGGTAGTAGGTAGGTTGGTAAGTGGATAGGTGAATAGGTAACTAATTAGTGATTAGTTAATTAATTAATGAATTAGTTGACATTTTGTTAGTTAGTTAGTTAGTTAGTTATAAAATTTATAAAATTAAAAAACAACAAAGGATATGAAATAAAAAATTTAGTTGCAATTAAAAAAATTATCTCATATGTTTTTTCCTTTGTTTCCAACTTGTAGATTATATAAAGAAAGTGTTTTGTTTGACATTTTCATACACGTGTGATTTGGGCTGATCCAATCAAAGAGGTTTAACCCTAAAGGTTAAACCTAGAATAAAATAAAAATATTTATGTTCCTACCTCCTAGCTTGCATGTACCTTCTTCCTTAATCTACCTACCTACTTGTTTACCTACTTATCTACCTACCTAGATATTAAGTTAAATTTATTTTGATCAAAATTTCATTTTATTTTCATGAATTTCACCCAAATTATGCCATGTGGTACAATCCAATTAAAGACAAATTATGCCACATGGCAAATTCCCATTAGAGAAAATTATCCCAAATGGCATAATTCCATTTAAAAAGTTACCATGTGGAAAAACCCCATTAAAACAAATTATGCCACATGGCAAAATTTCATTAAAGTTGATTGTAAAAGGTTAGAACTTTGCAGTTGGAAGCTTTTCAATTGGAATTCACATGAAAAAATTACGAGCTTGCAAAGTCGCAAGATTCACAACTTGGGAATTTCAAGATTGTCATTTGGGAATCATAGGATAAAAAACCATTTCAACGTAATCCCCGCAATGAGGTTTAAAGTATATTATAACGAGGAGGGTGATGGCCTTCTTCCAAGTTTGGGTATGTGAATGTAATGAATCCAAACAAGTCCATGACCCAAAGTTGTCTCCATTTTTGCTAACCATTTGCATTGTGTGGGTTATGTAGGTGACTTGTCCATGAGGTGTTCGTGAATGCATTATTTTGTCATAATCCCCATTTTAAAAGCTTTTGCACACCTTGTTTTTGTTGCTACCATTTGGGGATTCATCTCCCAAACCTTGGGAAAAACTTAAGGGTGCATCGATTGTAGATTTGAAAAAGGGAAAACTTGCAAGTAAATGTGATTTGTGCATGTTAACATCCATGCACTTGACCATGCAAGATTGGTGATTCGTATTTAGCCTATAATATTAGGAAAATCATCATACTTGTTCATTTATGCTCTTGCACCAAATAGGGGAATTAAAACATTTATAGTGTCAAAGGAAAAGTCACAAATGAAGCGCTAAAAAAGAATTTCAAAACCAACAAAGGAACTTTTGAAGGCAATCGCATACTTTTTTTTCACATGTCATGGTTAGCTAGCACATGTTGGGTTCCTTCAAATTACAACATCCATTTTTGGTATTGAACATCATTGGTTACAAAGGCAAAGCTAATGTGCACCATGACTATGACCTACTTCAAAAGGCTTCGTGTCTAAATGTTTCTATTACAAACATAGCAAATTTGGGCAAATAATAATGCTACGACATAAAATAGGACATGGTCATCAACCATAAAGAATATGGGACTTGGAGTTAAATAACACATGACATCATTTGGATGAATATGCAAGCCACAAGAAGAAATCATATTTCAACCTACCACATTGAGAAACTTTTTAAAAAATAAACAATTTATAATACTCGTCAAATTTAAGGCGATTACCCACTACTTGTCCTATAAAACAAATAGTAATGATAATGATATTGTCAAAATCTAGGAACAAACTTTAAGATTTCAATTAGTTTTAGTTCATAGTCTATTTGATGTGTAGTCATAAATTTTACCACTTTGAAGGACTCTTTGATTACTTGATTTTGTTGATATTTGCTAGGTTTCATAGAGTGTTTTCCAAGGGAATTGAATCCTATTCCATAAAAGGAATTTGCCTTGATGTACTAAAAGGCAAACCTACAAAACAAAACACATTAGTATCAAAATTTCTATTTATAAATTTAGGAATGTTGAAAGGAGAATCTAGGACTTACAAGCTAGTCCATCATCAATGGTAGGAAAAAAGATTCATGAAGACATTATAGGTTGTCTTTTTATATAATTGTTCCCAAATGTTATAGCTCCAACATATAACATAATGAGATTTTGGCCATGCAAGTCTATTATGGTAACACAGAACAAAAAAAATTACATTGTAAAAAAATCCTAAACATATATTCTAACAACCAAATTTAGATTAATGGTTAGTTGAATGGTAGAAAAATATGTTCATCTTCCACACTTTTTATAATAACAACATTTACAATTTCAACAAACTTCATGTATTCAAAAAAAATTACTTTCAAAATCAAATTAGAAGAAAAATGTCTCCACATTTGAGTGGTTAGATTGTAATCATGTAGGGTCTTCATGGTAGTTTCATTGTTGGACTACATTGTGGTCACCAAAAAATTAGACTATTGTTCAAATAAAAGTTGATATACTAAGGGCACACATGATTTACTTTCTAACTAAATTGTTTTAGGGTAGTACTAATGTGATTTTTGAATTTGTAGATGTTTAGGGACTATCATGGTAGCTTTTGTTTGTACCCAATATTGAAGGTAAATGATGCCAGTGGGATTCATGACCCCTTGAAGTATAAATCTTTTGTCAAGTTCATTTTTCAAACCTTTTGCAACAAAAATGCATTAATCCTCGACATTTTGACACACAACTACCCAATCTTCTTTAGTGACCATTAACACCACTCCAATGCACATGTTAGTTTTGTGTAGCATGTAGAATTGTTCATCAAAATAATATAAAAGGCATCATATAGTCTATTTGTGTGGTTCACGGTACAATACTATGGGCAATGCATCAAAAAATGTGCCCACCAAATCCACAAAACTTTGGAATTAGTCATGTGAAAAATGTTATTCAAAATCCATGTATAACTTATAAAATTATCTTGAGTGAGCTTCATTATTGTGACAAGTCATAAATGAAATAATTTATATTTTGAACAAGTTTGTTTAAGCTTTGTGTTATTTCCAATATTGCTAACACACAAGTCAATCCCATCATAATTTCCATGTCACACAAGAGTTCATGTAATTAGTGGTAACAACTAGATTGGTAACAAAATCATTGAACATTTTGATCACAAAATATTTATACTCACTTAAGACTTGTTTATAAGGGGCCTACATTGAGATCCACCTTGTTTAAATGTTTTTCAAATTTTCAAATCTCTTGACTCAATTACCTTAACTTTAGTTTAGTGCACTCCAAGTGCCTTTTGGGGGATTGGTTTTATACATGAAAGCAAGTAAACCTTTAATTTAAATCATTAAATTAAGAATGCATGAACCCTTTCATTTTTTTGATGTTGGTTATCATTGTTAATCTAATATTCACCCATTAAAATTATTTGATGAACAACTAGAATTTTTTAATTACTTGCATGTTTTTGCAAATTGTCAAGTTTAGGGTTTAGAAATTTCTTCAAACCTCAACCACTAAGCATAACTTGCAACACACCATGTGAATATTCACCACAAGATCTACCACAAGCTTTACTCATGGAAACTTGGCAAGATCCCAAACATCTTTGAACATCCTTTGAATGTCACATTATTTCATCCTTTTCTTTTTTAGTGATTTTATAAAAGTAGGAACTTGAACAAGGATTTCAAACCATGCATTAATAACACATCTAGATGTTGATGTTATTTCTTTCCCACAAGAATTCGAACAACCAAATATGTTTTATAAGTTAATGTAACAAGGATGTTGGAAAAATTGAAACATTATGGTGTTACCATAATTTGATGTAATAAAGGTGCCCTTAAACAAACCATGACAATTGATCAACTCAACAAATTACCAAACTAATTTGACACAACATTTAACAAGGGCATAGATGCAATAATAATGTCAATAGAGCTTGAAACAAATGAATTGTTATTTAAACTTGATGCACCAAGGGTGCCCTAGTCAAATGAACCATGCCCTAAACTTGATCAATTTCATGACCCAAAACTTGATGCAATATTTAACAAAGATCTAGAAAAAAAAACTTGAATTTAAACTTTGGAGGTTTCAAAGGAGGCATTGTACTTAAACAAGATGTAAAAATGTGAGAATGATCCTTATTTGCTTTAGAATTCTCAAGACCTTTATCCACAACTAGTTTCAAATTGAAATGAACTTGTAAGGTATCTTACAAATTTGTCACACCTTAAAGATTTTATGCAAGAACATTTACTGCTTTAGCTTTGATGTCGATACATTGTTGTTTTTGTGACCTACATTCAAGGTTCAATGTTTACATTCAACATTTTTCACTTGTGGGCTATTGCCATCCACAACAAACGCCTTAACTATAGAGTTTAAAAGGCTCAACACTCCAACTTGTTAAGCTTCAACATTTCAAAGTTTTATAATTTGTTGCCATTGCCAATTTGCATTTTTTATTTCTTGCGCACAACCTTGTAGAACTTTTAAATGTTCTTGAATGTTGAACATAAAGATGCACAATAACAACCTTGTATAACTTTTGGGTCTTAACTAGTCAAATATTGAACATAACTAAGCACAATGACACCAAACAAGTTTTTGTTCAAGCATAAACAACACTAAACTCAATAGACATAAAACTTAAAACACAAACTTAAACAACATAAGAATTTAAGAACTTAATTTTAAAAATAATTGTAGTTTGTTAAGATAGTGGTGATTAGCAATGTTGCTATGGTAAAAATTGAAGGCAAAAATAAACATGGATATGAAGAGTATGAACGATGAAACTTTTCACATGGTTAACCTACGACGGTGATGGCCCATCTCTTGCTGTAAGAGAGATGGCAATGGTGGATGGAACATCGATTGCAAATGGTGACAACAATTGTTATCTCACAAAAAGGTGACAACTTAACAAACATAACTTTTGTTGCAAACAATGACAACTCCTAGTTATTTGTTTTATGGATGGTCTTTGTCTTTTTTGATGGTTAGATTTTTCTGAAAAAATAAATTAGTCGCCTAGGTTCAACAGAAAGGCTTTGCACAACCTTTTTTATTTTTTCATTTTGCCAAAATTTTGCCAAAAAAAATGATGGATTATATAATGTCAATTCAAAAACAAATAAATAAATAACATTGTTACTAAAGTCTTTTAAATGTTTCACTTTGAAAAGGAAAATTTCAAAAAGTATGTGAAAAAGAGGTAAAAATAATGGGGAGTTAGATGTTTTGAAAAGGTATTTGAAATATTATTATAAAAATAAAAGTAATGGTAAAGGTAATGTGTTTTGTCCATATCCATGTACGACAATAGGGGGAAAAAATGAGGTGATGAAGCTTGAAAGATTCATTTTAAAGGCACACAAAATAATATGTGAATGGTGTGAAGCCATAAACTTTGGATAAATCCAAAAAAAAATCATAATGACCAAGTTAAATACTGATTAAAAAATAAAATTGAACCAACATGTGATTTAAATTTTTTTTATTTTAAATAATGTTTGCCCAAATGAGAATTTGGTTTAAAGAAAACACCAAAACGTATGTGTTTGCATATTTGAAAATCAAATGTGTGTTGAGTATGAATTCAATTCAATCAACCCAAGCATATACGATTAAGTCACATCATGTAACAAATGTGTGAAAATTGTAAACCCTAATCCTCTTCATTTCATAAAATCTCAAGAAAACTTTCACAAAGGGAAAAAAAAATTAAAAAAATAAAATCAACAAAGTGTACAAATAATGTTCAAGAACTCTATTTATAAATAACTATTACACATTGAACCGTCTATTTGCTCAAGACGACTAAGAAAACAAATTCAAATCACCACATACAAAATCCCATTATTTCCTTGGAATAAAGTTGAGCAAGTTCACAACAATCCCATGGATCAAAAAATATAATCTTCAAGCCAACACACAACCCTATTATATTATGCTAAACCTTAAAAAGTAACTATGTCTTTGCACCATTTCCCTTGGTCCTTCAAAATTCTCACAAACCTCCCAAACCCTAGTACACATTTAACTATTTTAATTCACTCAAGATAACCAAAGGTATAAGAATTCAGGCCATCAAATGCCATTGGCTTTTTCCTTTCACACTTACACAACAAGCCTACTCAGCACCCTCTACATATTACTACACTGAAACTATAACCTTGTCTCAATACAAAATAGGGTTAAAGAGCCACTTCATCAATAACACACAAAAGCAAAAGAACTAATCAACAATCTTAAACCCCTATTAACAATCTTAAACCCTAATCAACAATCTTAAACACCCAAGAAAGTTTGGAATCCACTTTCACAAATTTCACTTCTATTCTCTTCTTTCTGCAACACAAAGTTCCTCCAATTTGTTGGCCAAAAAAGGAGAAGAATCAGCAGCATCAGAATGAATCATGATGATTTTTGATTTGTTTTGCATAATATGTTCTTTAGCTGCTTGTTATGGCCTAATTAGATCATGTTAATAGTAGATCTTTCAGTAGATTTTTTGCATTAGATTTCTCTTATTGTTTTTTCACTTCATACATATACATAGATGCTGTTTGGATTTGCCATTTTCTTCTCTCTCTTGTTGCATTTTCTGTCAATTTGCACAAACCCAAGAAACCCAAGTCGCTTGAGTTGAAGATTAAGAGCTCGTGGAGCTGATCAGTCCTTTTTTTGGGGGGGCCTTGTGGTTTAGGATTTAGGGAAGAGAGAAAGCCGGATTTGGATTTAGGAGGAATGGGTATTTGCAGTTTCTTCGGTGATTAGGAATTCTAATCCGCATACCTAATCGGGTAACGTAGGAAGCAAGATTAGGTGATTAGAGAATCAGGATTAGGAGCTGCATTCTTTTGGTTGTTGGGGTTTTTGGATTTGGATTTGGCTCTGAGGTTTAAGGGCGGAGTTAGTGAACTTGGGAATCTGGTTTTAGGCTTTTGGGTGGTGGTGGTAGTAGTGGGTATTGTGGACTGGGGAGCTTGCAAGAGGAGGAAGTAGTTTTTTTGTGGGTGGATTAGGGTTGGAGGGTTTTTTGGGGGATTGGGAATTGCAGACAAAGAGATGATTAAGTTTGTGCAGATTTAGTAGATAGATTTACGAGTAGCAACAGAATTGAGCTTGTGGGTGTCGCTCTGATCTGTTGTTTTCTTTGCTCGTTGTTGTTGCTACTGCTCCATTCCTGCCTGATTCAATTTAGGGTTTGTAGTTGACGCTTTGTTTTCGTGGTTTTCGGCTAGCAAGCGGTTTTTGGGGGAGAGAACGAGAGAGAGAGAGAGGGTGTGGGCTATTTTGTGGGGATATGGAAGTTGGAGAAGAAGAAGAAGACGAAGAAGAGGAAGAATGGATAATCCCTATACCCTTAATAGATTTGAGATCTTTTGCAGACGATGAGCTCTGGAAGTTGGCAGTTTGCAGCAGCAGTAGACCATTGCAAGACATTGAGCAGCAGCATATCCCAGTACCCAAGATCAACAGAGCTGTGTTCAACGAGAGTGCTGGGAGCAAGCGACAAACTTACAGAAAGTGGGATTTGCTTATACAGGAAACAAACCCCACCCCCACCCCCACCCAGGAGCTGCTGGCAGCTGCACAGTCCACTACAGGAGTGTCTTCATCATTGGCCAGGAAGATGATGATGATGTCCACCACCATTTTGCAATCCTCATCACATCAACAAGAAACTATTACGGACAATGGCCACCAATGCAAGATAGATCAGAAACATCAGGGTTTGAAGGAGACTGGAGGAAGAGATAGTCTCCAGGGAGCTCTGCAAGTTGAGACAACATTGCTTGAGAGCAAGGAAGTTGCAGCAGCAGGTAGAGGGGATTCAGGGATTGTGCTGCACTTGAATAGACGAGAGGGTGGCGGTGTTGCTATTGCTGGGCAGAAGAGACGACAACCTAATGATGCCGATCATCATCATCATCATCGTGGTGATGGTGCTAGTGCTCATAGTTTGCATCGGCTTCACAAGAGTTTGAAATCCACCCAGAAGCAGTCTCCTGGGGAAGAAGAGCAGCATCATCAAGAAAGAGTTGCTGCACATGGCAGTGCAGAATTGTCCATGGCAGCAGGGATGATGATGAGCAGCATGGGGGGACATCTTCCTCCTCCTCCTGCAGCAGCAAGTTTAGGGCAACAAAATAATCCTGATGTTGTTGAATCTGAACCTGAAATTTATGCAGAGATGATGAAGCAGCAGCTGAAGAGAAAGAACGGGACATGGATGACCACTGTGAACATGGATGGCAAAGTCATGCATGCACAGGGCTTCCCAAAGGGCTGGACTGTGTCTGTGGGTTTGCGGCATAAGACTGGACGACTTTTTTACGAGTACAAACAATGGAAAAGGTTTGTAGTAACACCACGCCCTTTCTCCTACTACTACACAACAGCTACAAGCTACGCATTATTTCTCTTTCATGATGTCAGAGTGTTCCATGTAACCATCATCATCATCATAGAGGGATAGGAAGGCAAATTGTGAGAGAAGCTATGATGATGATTCTGATGGGCTGGAGACAATTATTGTGTTTTGTTGGGTGCAGCCCAGATGGTAAAATATGGGGTTCCTTCGAGGAGGCTGCTGTACATATGGTGCACATGTTGCAGCAGGAGCATTTCTTTAATGTTATTGCTCCACCTCGCCGATCTTGCCCAGTCTGTGAACAATTGGATCCGTCTCTCATCCACCTTACCCGTTGTTGCCCTATGAGAGATCCTGAATGGATATGCAAAGTGTGTGACCGTATTTTCTCCAATTTGGAAGCCCTTCAAATCCATCAAAGTGCACATGCATCTACTAATCAATTATTGAAGGATCCCCTGAAGGCAAGTACTGGCTCAAGAAGTCCTTTTGAAGTGGATATTGCTTCAACTCCAGAGACTAACCCTGTGGCGTGTGGAAATGGAGGTTCATATTCCTCCAGCCACATCAGCTGCCACACTTGTACAACACCAACAGATCATTCTAGATGGATTTGCAAAATCTGTGACACTGTATACAGTAATTCAGAAGCCCTCAGAATCCATGAAAATGGGCATGCATTGGCAAGCCAGATGCTCACTACCAAAAGGCTCATCACAGATTCCGGGCTACAAAATACAAATTGCGAAGGGCATCATGGCAAGATCTTGTCAGAGCAACAGGGGCAGCAGGAATCAGAGTCCAAAAGGGAAGGTGACAAAACCCACAGGAACCTGACCAGTAGAGAAGATGGTTTAACCAAGAGAGATCTCTTGGAGGGCATGATGGTTGCCAGCCAGAATCACCAGCGACAACTCTTGCAGCGATCACCTATTGGCTCTAGGGAAGAATGTCTGTGCATCTCTTGTGATGCAGAACAGCAGAAGGCAAATTCACAATCTAAGCATTTTGGCAGCTCCCAACACCTCAGCAGTTTTTCACATACTGACATGCTGTGTAGCAACAACTTGCACACTCATTCTGAGGTTGCGCCATCCAATTCTTTGGACCCTATCTATGAAGAGAATCCTGCAAGTGCAGATGTCTCCAACAGTTCTGATGCCTCAAACTACTCTGAAGAGCTGCTGCCCAAAGGATTCCATGGATTTCAGATGGGGCTTGATGAGAATGGAACACATGTCGGTGGTGGCTACCCAAAGGTCCAAAGCACCGCAGAAGATGAACATGGAGGAGCTTTTGAATCTCCAACATGCCATGAGCATTTTCACAAGGCTTCACTGTTTAATGACCATTTGGCTTCCTTAAAAACAAGGAGAAAAAAGCCCACCCAAGTTCTATACAATAGCGAAATTATGGGCTCAATGGAAACTTTGAGGACAAACTTTGATCAAAGTATAACAGGGCTTGACATGAAGAGTCATCTGGAAGCAAAGTTGGAGAATGAGTCTGCCAGTGTACAGGGGCAACCAATGCAGGAGATATTCTGGAGAATGATCCAAAATTCTGCTCATGTAGGCACGCCCAATGGGACACATACCTCTAATGCTACAGTTACTGCATTCCTTGAGAAGGAAAAGGTACTCTCTAGACCCTTGCTTGGCCAAGTGATGCAATTCAAGGCAATGCCAGGAACTTCACACTTTGTGTTCTGTTGTGTGCTGCAATTGTGAAATAGTCTGAATGTCTTGCAGCATGGGTCATATCAGGCAGAGGACATGCAGCATGGGATGAAGACTGAAATCTTTGAAGAGGATGAAGTTCAATATGCTGAGTTGCACCAGACAATCAACACCAACATTGCTTGTACTGAGGCACAAGCTATTCACACTGCTCTGAACATGCAATCACAATATTCATCGGATGAGGGAGGTGCAGAGCAAGATGAGCATCACAAAGACAATGAGTTTGAAAGTCCTGCTCAGAGCCCATATGAAGAGGGGGACTGCTATATTTGTGGTACACATGAAAAGGGTGCTCCAGAGCAGGTCTATTGTGATTGCTGTGGAGCTGGATTTCATTGGAGTTGTGTGACTTCTGAGCTGCAACCTGTCCCTGAAGGTAGTTGGATGTGCCCTGAATGTGAAATCGAGCATTTTTGAACCTGTTAATGATGATGGCCACCATTTGTGGCTTCTTCCATTTCAGGGAAGAATTTAGTTGTCTTACTTAGAACAAGTCCCCAATGAAGGTCCCTTCAAATTGTTGGGATAAATGGCAAGGGTCTCTTGAGTGCCAGCCAATGTCATGACTGAGCCTTCTTCAGGTTGGTTCCAGAAATGCAACAGGATCCTCAGGACACAGATGTTTGTATAATGGTACAACCCAAATCTTGGGATACTATTATATTTGTATCTACACCCATCACTTGGAGCTGATGAAGACAGTAGGGGAGTGATGAATAGCAGCTCATCACTGCTATTCATGATGAAGGTGGTGATGGCCGGACACTTTGTGAACTGTCACAAGTCTATACGACCAGATTCATTGCTGTGTTGCTACCTTCAAAGTGTTGTTTTGGAGTTTTCTTCTCAGCCTCAGTTGCTGTTGCTGTCAACTGAAAGACCAGCATTGAGGTGTTCTGGACTACCCTCATATAACTGTGAAAACATGAATGAGTGCAACTGCACCCACGATTCTGCTAAGTGATGGAGGTAGTCAGTCGTGGTAAATTGGTTTGCAACACGACTACATTAGTGTGTTGCTTAAGTCCACAGAGAGTGAGGGACTTGTTTCCAGCTTCAATGTGACTGTTGTTGGAGCACTCACTTCTCCCTCCTCTTCCTTCTGATCATCTTCCTCTAAACCCATCGTTGTCATCACCACCCATCTCTCTGGCTGAGAAGTGATTTGGAGGTCACACAGTTGCAGGATTGATGACGTCCCTTTTGGTACTGCATATGTGATGAATGATGCACTCTTGAAATTTCTATGCTGGCCTCTAAACTGTAACCCAAGAAGAGAATCCGCGATAAGATTGTAGATTCACAAGGATGAAATTGTGTTGCTCTAGAAGCTTCCTTGTTGAAACAAATGGCTTGTTGCTGAATGGCTCTGTCCCTTATGACAAGTTCAGAACCAGCTTAAATAGGAAATGTTCCCATGAAGTTGTAGAGAAGTGAGTTCACAGTTTATAGTGACATCTGGTGAACATTCCCCAAAATGTGGGACCAAATTGAAACTACGTTGTTCTGCTGAATGTTCCTCAAAATGTGGAACCAAATGAAAACAACATTTGTTATGTAGTCTCTCCTTTTCAAGCAAGGGTCAACAAATATTGTTGTCTTTCCATTGCTTATGTGCAACAACAAATTCTAAAGGCTGGCTCTACATCCATTCACAAACTTCAAACTTGGTGTTGTGTCCTCTCCCCGAATTGGTTGTTGGCACATTTGTCAAGTTAACCTAAAAGGAGCGTGGATATAAAAGTTGAAGATAACTATATTGGGTTCCCATTTTCGTTGGCCAATGTCACATTATTTTCATAAAAGGATTCAATACACATTGTTGTAAGGGATTGAAAATGAAACATATAAGTTTTTAGGTTATGGCTTTGGATAGTTTAGTTGTAGTACATTCAAATTCTTCAAAGGGTGGACATAGGAAGTAAACCAATAACATGAACATCACTACCATATACATTAAAAAGAGGCGTTGTATATCCAATGCTACCAATATAGTTTATCTTCAACTTTTAAAGGTGAAAATGAGGCCATGTATTTGCATAAGATACATTTGAATCTTATGAAATTAAGCACCCAAATGAAGGTGGGATTAACATTTGGAATCGTCAAGAGTAGTTAGACAACTACCCATAAGAAGGTTGATATGTCATCACATAGTCTACTAGGTGTCATTATAACATGTATGTGCTTACACAACCTATTGTAAATAACCCATGATGAGAACTTTGACATAGATTGGGCAAATATAACATAAATGGAATATGAAATGAAATTGATGAATTATTATGTGATTTTCATAACATTTGGCATGTATAGGTAGAAAATTTAATGAAGAAATGAAGTGATTGTAACATTCAACACAAAAAATGGCAATATGAAAAAGAAAAAGAAGAATATTTAGAAATAGATGTACATATACAAGGATGAATTTGAAGTTGGAAAATCAACCATTTTTTTTTTCTCTAAACAAGAATGAGGAAAATTTGTCGCATTAATGTACAGATGCATATGTGACTTTTACCAAAATAATTCATGGAACAAATGTGAAGAAAAACATGAAATCAAAGTGAAAGAAAAAACTCGAGGTGATTTCTTTTTACATACGAATAGATTTGATATTGATTACCATAGAAAACATTCCACCAAAACTTATTTCTGAGTTGGTGCAATCAATGGTCCCCTTGTTGTGATCACATGTTTGTCTTTTTCAACTTTCTCACCATGATTATGTTGTTGTCCATCATCTTTGCAAACATATCAAAGGCCTGGTCATGGAAATTCAAACCCTTAGTATTTGATTATGGAACTTTGGATTATGATCATGTTGTTCACCTCATGATTTGATAAATTATTTGTGTCACCTTGAAGTTTGAGTAAGTCAACATCATTGCCAATGTTATCATGTGTTTCATTGTAGTCTGACATTGATGTTGTCATTTATCCATTTATTCATAAAATTTGCATGTATATTATCCTTTTGAAAACACTATTTTGTCTTGCTTGTAAAATTTGAAATTACTCATCTTATGTTCCTTGTAAATATTGAAAATGATGTTTAATCTTTTCACTTGTTTTGTGATTAGATAATTAAGAAATGAAGTTGCAATTTCACATTTACTTTTGACCATACACCTTTAAACCATACAAATGATTTGGACATTTGATATTCATTATGATTTTGATACTAAAATTATCAATTACATGTGTTCACACATTTATAATTGACATTTAAAACAAATTGAACTTCAATTTTGGTTCTCATTCGTAATGGTTAAAAAGCTCAAGTTTTAAAATAAAAATAATGCATTGCATCTTGGTATTAAATGATAGAACTTGAGATAACATGTTCAATGGTTCAACGCTTTTTTTTCCTTCTTAAACAATCATGGGTTCGCATTTCTATGCTCACATAAGGCATGAACAAATACCATTATATAGAAAGGGAAAGGGGCATATGATCATACTTAAAAAGGTGAATTAAAAAAAACACAATTGGTTTTATTTGAGTTTTGTAATTTTATTTTATTTTCATAGTATGGGCACAATGAATATTATGAACTTCAACATGATAGGCTAAACATAAACCTAACCACACAAATGTATGTAGTAGGATGACCAAAAGAAATAACTCGACAAATTTATAGTGATGATTGTTTGCATTTTGTTGATTTTTTCTTTAAAATCGTGAAAAAAAATCATCAAAAGAATGATGTTTATGAGTTTTTTTTTGCAATATTGTGACATTGTTTTTAATCTTGGGGTAGTTTTTCATCAATTTTCTATAGTTTGGACAAACATAACTAGTTTCTGTGGCATATCCAACATTTTTTCAAGTTTTTTCCTATGTAGGATAGGTAACCCTTTACTAGCTTCACTTTTTATGTCTATCCCTTTTCTTTGACCACTCCTAACACAATATAAATGCAAATTGTCAATTTAAAAAATATATTTATGTTTTAAAATGTGCCCTAAAAGAGTACATTGCCAATTATTGAACATTGGAATGATAGATTTTCATAAAATTATCATGCTCATCTCATTTTGTTCTTCGATGGAATGCACCCATTTCCATAATATGTGTTGCCAATTAATGCCCTAATGATGCTACAACAAAAAATTGCAAAAATATACTAAGCACAGTGTACATCAAATGTATATTTTAAATGGATTTATTCATAAATTGAAAAAACTTGAAGAAGAATCATAGATAGAAGGGTAAACAATATTATGTTGTTTTATCAAGATGATATGCTTTAGATTGAAAATAATGGGTTGCATTGTATTTATTGGCACTTATTCACACTTCTTCAAATAGCTAAACCATGGATCCTTCCATGAAACCTCCAATTCAAGAAACATGCTTCAAGAAATAATTAAATGTCCATGATGGATGAAAGTTGAACATTCATGGATGAATTCCATCATTCATGAATTATTTTATTAAAAAAATGTCAAAATAATTGATAAAAAACTTTCATATGTTAACATGACATGTTTGGGATGAATGGATATCAATCTTTGAATATTTATGTACACACAAGTGTTAGGTGTGTATATGGCATACCCACCATGTAAATGTTTAATTTTCGACATGTAAATGAAATTGAAAAATCATGTAATTCCATTTTGAATTGTGTAAATGTACACGTAAATCATTTACACATGCATCAAGGGTTTTTTTTCAAATTCTTCAAATAGGTCCATTAGTGAGGATCAACAACATTAATTAGCATTAAATGATGATTGTCCTTGGTGGGTTGTTATTTTTTTTCAAAAACCCTTTTGAATTAATGACCTCCATTAGTGCAATCTTTAAATGTGACAACTTCACATAAATTTCAAAATATGACAAATTTTGCCAAAATTTTCAGAAAAATCTTTTGTAGTATTCACATGTGAATTTTTTATGTTGCCACAATGTGAAAACATGCAAAAAAAGACATTGTTAAATATATGTACTATTGTTTAAAAAGGAAAAATCCATGCAAAAAATGTTAACATGAGATTTTTTGTGCCGAATGTTTGATATTTCATTAATCTTGGTCACTATTCACTACACTTTAAGAACATTTTGCACATATAGTTATCTTCAACATGTTGTTGGTTGGAGCTTGATTTTACTCTTACATTTTGTTGTTGTCTTTGAGGAACTTGTTAGCTATTGCATATGCAGACATGAATAAGGCAACAACCACAATCATGATATCACTTTGCAAAAAACAGAAACAAAATGAGCATGATGATTAGGATCATGAACAACTTGTTGGCTATTAAAGTAAACATTAACATCATGATTCGGATCATCATTTACCATGACAATTAAGAAACCCAAGATCACGATGACCTTGATAATGAAAAACAACTTGTGATTATAATAGACCATGACCACAAATATCATAGACCATGATGATTGTGACCATGACAATTATCTCAATGATATGGTAACCAATAAATTTGTTCATCAATCATGGTTGTCACAGACTCTATAAACAACAAGCAAGTTCAAGCCTCTATTGCCTATGTGTAAAATGCATTCTTATTGATAGATTGTCAACTTTTCAAAGCAACAACTTTGTAGAAGTAGAAATTCAAACTTGAAACGCTTGTTTAAAACATGAAAAAACTCACAAGTTTACAATGAAAAACAAAACTGTAAGGGGGAAAAAGGTTGGGTGTCATGAAACTCAATTGAAAGAATGTTGAATGATGACAACGATCACAATAGTGAGCTGCTAGTGTTCAGATTAACTATGCACAAGGTGAGGACAACAACCATTGTTGAACATTTTTCTTTGATACCACTCACATTAAGATTGCTTGAGCAAAACAATACTTCACTCCTTCATGCTTGTAACTTGCAAACAAAAGATGACCGAAAGGAGCAAAGAACCATGACACAAACAAAGTAGAAAGATGAATGAGGCATGAGCTCACTTTTGCTTTTAGAGCTCAAAATGGCAACAATGATGACAAAAACCACAAAATGTTTGTTTGTTTTTTTTTTTTTTTTTTTGCGTTAATTTTTTTTTTTCAAAACTTTTTTTTTTTATTTTTTCCCCACAAAAAATTTTTACCATAAC
>Ga0116227_10003472_pt1 | contig 34986 bp, 20 predicted proteins | sample S1TSphgellanicum_FD_89693 | JGI IMG/M metagenome (GOLD analysis project Ga0116227, IMG submission 89693) | Host-associated microbial communities from peat moss isolated from Minnesota, USA - S1T2_Fb - Sphagnum magellanicum MG | ecosystem: Host-associated > Plants > Peat moss > Unclassified...
CTTCGAAATGCATAGGTGATAACATATTCCTTGCCTTCCTCATCAAGTTGGCCAAGAATAGCTCCAATACCAAGAGCACTCTAGTTAGTGTGTAGAATGAAAACCTTGTTGAAATCAGGTCTTCTCAGAATGGGGAACTTTGAAAGTTTTTCCTTGAATGTGTTGAAAGTTTCATGAGCCTCATCACTCCATGTCCAAGCAACATCCTTCTTTAACAATGCATAGAGAGGATGAGCAATAGTACTAAAATCTTGGACATAAATTCTGTAGTAATTACATAGTCTGATGAAGCTTCTCAACGTGTGAACATCAATAGGATTGGGCATCTCCAAAATGGCTACTACTTTGGCCCAATGAGCCATAATACCATTTGGCAAAATTCTATGTCCAAGGTAGATTACTAAGGTGACAGCAAACTCACACTTTTTAGGATGGATCTTCATATTGACTTCGTGGAGCCTCTTGAATAACTCCTCAAGATGAGCCAAATGCTGCAGGAGTCCCTTGCTATGCACTAGGACATCATCTATGTAGCACTTTAGGAAATTTGCCCCTTTGAGAACTTGGTCCATGACTCGTTGAAAGAAGACATGTGCATTTTTCAATCCAAAAGGCATCACAAGCCATTCCCATAACTTGTTGCTTCCATGGAATGTTGTTTTCTTGCGGTCCTTCGTAGCGAGCACAATCTAGTTAAAACCTTGCCTCAGATCCACAATTGTGAAGATGTTTGAATCTCCAATGCTATCAAACATTTCTTCAAGGATGGGCATGGGGTACCTATCCTGAGGTGTAACTAGGTTCAAAGGCCTATAATCCCCGCACATCCTTTTCTTAGTCCATAATCCAGCTGAATCTTTCTTTGCTGGCATTACTGTAGCGGCTACGAAATCAGAATTTGATGGCTGAATGAGACTGACCTCATGGAGCTCTTTGCATCTTTCATCTACCAGTTCCCACTCATGTTTGTTCAACCTCTGCCTCCTTCAATAGACGGGTGTCTCATCTGTAAGGTCTATAGAGAATTGCATGGTCTTACACCTACCTAAGTCTTTTGCAAACACATTCTCATACTTAGTTAACAAGTCTATGACTTGGTCTCTTTCCTTCTTGGTGAGCTAGTTCCCCATAATGAAAAGGTAGTTGGAAACACATGGAATGGAATTGGAAAGTGTGTTTGAAGAACCTGGTGTATTGGGTTCTCCACTATCTAACTGCGTAGATTCATAGAAGGTTGTAATTGTTTCTCTAGAAGCTGATGTACCTCCAGGTGTATTAGACACAACTTGAGTCAAATTACATGGTACTTCCTCCCCCCCAACACTAAGAGTGAAATGTAGAGTGTTGAAAATAGGCAAGTGTACTTGGTCGGGGTGCCATGTGGTTGCATTGCTAGAACTGCAAGTTGATTGAATCAATGTTGGTGTTATGTACATTTGAAAGAGTACACAAGTTACCAATAACCATGTAAGGGAGTTCAGGTTCATGCCTCTCCCTAGTAGAGCATTACGCTCAAATCTAGTCACCTTAGTGTGACTAGTAGTGCCAGCTTGGAACCCCATAACCCTTTCTTTCTCTTCTGGGCTTGGTTTATCCCAAGTGGCTGAAGCATGACGATACACCAGGCTTGGTCCATCTCGTTGAAAGGCATGTGCTCCTGGGAAGGAGACAAAGGTGGGTCAAACACCTCTTGGTTTTCCTATTGTGTTTGCAAGAAACCAAGGAGGTTTTTCTTGCCTTATAATTGGTTGGCAAGAACTTTGATCATCCAATATGTGAGAAACCTGCAGGTTCGGGTCTTTCATAGTGTATTTCAGAGCTAGCTGCAGAACTGAGAGTGGTGCCAGGTTGGTCCACCAGTTGCGCAACCGGTGCGCATAGGAACCACATTGTGCCGCATCAAGTAAGAGCGGCTCTCCAAGGTAATGCTTGACCAGTGTGTAGTGCTCCTGGATTTTCTCCCTCTGATCAAGCTGAGAAGGAGTGTTCTCAATTACATAACCAAGTGTAGGAGAAATGGATTGAGCCTAGGTGATCAATCGTATCATGTCCGTGAAAAGACCAGATCTTGTGTCACTCAAGCCTTCTCCAAATCCAGCCGCTAAAAATCCTTGACACTCCCAACCTGAAATGATGAGGTCAACATGGCCAAGTAATTCCATATGCTTCTTATGAATTAGTTATATGTCAGAGGGCAAAAATGTGAAACTAGCCTTCCATGTGGTGGTTGCAAATTGTTGTGGAAATCTTGTTGTGAACTCCCTCATTTTTTATGCCACCACTTGCCTTGCAATAGGATCAATGTCTACATAGAAATACTTCCAAACCACCATCCCTGACTGTAGTAGGGCTTCAAGACCTGTATCAATACCACCAAAGAGCTCTAGTAATGTAATCCCTTCCTTAGGTGGTGTCCAGGTGATTAGCTGACGAAGTAATGGCTTAATCGGTTCACCATGGCTCTCCATGTTCTCAAAACTAGACAAAGCTTTGACCAAGGGCTTGTGGGCTACTTTGAATATTTGTAAAACCTCTAGTCCATGTTGAATGTCAGTAGGAACCACCCTCAAGCTTTCAGTAGCTTGAGCGTAAGCTATCTCCTCCTCATCTCCCTCTATCCATTCGTGGTTAGCTTGTTGGATGTAGGAAATGGTGTGTGCTTCCTTGAGCATAAAATGGTGAGCCATAGGACTATGGTTCCCATGTATATCAAGGGGTATGTATCCCAGGTGGTGGCCATTAATCTCCCAATCCACTCGGTAGTACGCGTGTTCGAACTAGTTGTCAATTATGAAACCTAGTGGAAACAGGGCCTCTTGCCTAATGAGCACATCATAACTGGTGGCATTGGTGATTAAACATCTGACCTGTAAGAAAAGCTCTTGATCTGTACCTTCATTGAACTTAAGTGTAATCAAATCCGAGCTTTCCCCAAGTACCTCCTCTACGCTCCCACTAGTGGTGTGAATTTGCCACATAAATTTCCGTAATTTAGAGTCAAGCATGCCCATCTTCTTGGCAAATTGAATTCTAAGAATCACTGGTTGGGCACTTGTGTCAAGAAGTACCACTCTGGGTGTATGTCCTCCCACTTGGATTGTTGACCTAATATTGTCGACAATGGCAACTCCGGTGGCGATGGAAGTTCTCTCACTAAGCACCACCTTCGAAAATGAGTGAGAGACTTTGTGGAGAGAATGGTTATCCACAACACCTTTGCTGAGTAACAAATTCACAAGTGAGGTATTCTGAACTCCCTTCTGATATGTGAAAGTAGAATCAGAGGTAGGAAAGCCCACTAATTTAGCCATGCTAGAACTAGTGACCAAATTACGAATGTCATTTGCAACACATGAGCCAATCGAATGTCTCTCCAAGGTGTTGGATGGGACCTCTATAGCATGTGGATAAGGGATTGGTAGAGGACCTGATGTAGTGTTCAAGGTATCCTCTAAGATTGTAATTATGTCCCTGGTGCTTAGCTTCAAATTTTGAAACCTAAACAATGGTGTACTCACAAGCTTTTGCGCAACTTCATGCATTTGAAGTTGGCATTCCATAAACTGATCAGTGGAAAATTGTGTGTTTTCCTGATGTACATGTATTCCTGGGACATGAAAATTTGATGCCTTAACAGCTTGTGGTGTGGTAGTCTCCTCCCCCCTCGCTAACAACGTGCGTTCTTCTTCCATGTTGAGAGGACGAAAAGATTGTGGCATGACTGCTCGAGCTCCTCTAGCCTTGGTAATAGGACTTGAACCAGATGCGAATCCATCAGTCCGAATTACCTGCATAGTGGCAGAAACTCTGGGTGCCACACTAACTTCTTGTGCCGCGACATAGGAAGGGCAAAAAGAACTAGCAAATTCTGGTGTGAGACTAGAATTGTGTGGAGTGGAAAGAACATATTCCCCAACCATGGCATCGTGTGGAAGGCCATAGAACGACCTAGGAGGTCCTTTTCGTGATCTTAAACCTTGTACAGGTTGGGCATGACTAGCTAGTTGCGAGGACTTGCCTTTTAGATTAGCAAGTTGGGCTCTCAATGATTCGAGTTCATTTTGTAAAGTCTAAACTTGAATTGCATGGGCTCGAAGCACCTCCCTCTTGTTAGCATTGTGCTCTTTTTTCTTAGCATTCTTGTTGGAATTACCCTTGGTGGGCAAAGCCTGAGTGGAAGTCTGAGGTGCCTTGGCTTTTGGTTGAGGGACAACGGAAGATGCTGGCAGATTTTGTCGTTGTAATCGGAATTGCTTCTGCTCTGGGAACTTGGCAAAACAGACGGATTCTTGATGTCCCTCTTTCCCACAATAATCACAAAAGAGATCCTCGGAAAGAATGTTGCACTCACTAGCTTTGTGCGTAGGATTGCCACAGTAGTTGCAAGAAGGTAAGATGGGTGTAGTTGAGTGCACCGCTTTAATCCTTGAAGAAGAATGTGATGATCTAGTTGGCGCAGTTGGTGTAGGTTAAGGCCCTGAACGTGATGGAGGCCTCATAGTATTGGCCTCATAGTGTGCATGAGCCAGTTCCAGCTTTTCGGAAATGTTGTACACATCCAACAAAGTGTACGAGTCTCCAAATTCTATAAAGACCCGTTACAAAACCTGCGCGTGGAGTGTTGGAGTACCTTCCAACAAACGAAGATATTGGTGGGCAACTTCCAGGTCAGTGATGCTCTAGGTATTCTCTTTGAGTTTGAGAAGCCTCCTGTAGAGCATCTTGAGGGTTTCATCCTCCTACCAAGAGAAGGTGGCAAGCTGCAAATTTTTTTTCAGAACTTTTGACTAGAAATTCCAGTTCAAGAATTTTAAAGAATTCTCCCATTGGATCAGCAAAAGCTGGCGCATCAATGGTGGGAGGAATGTTTGCGGTAGTAGCAATGAGTTGTTGAGGAGAAAGGTTTACTAAGGTAGGTATCGGGTCTGGATTATTGGGCACAGTCCTGTGATGTGTAATTGTAGCTTGCAATGCAGCTTGAGAGGCGATGGCGATGGTTATGGCGTAAGCTGGATTGGGAATTTGGGTGACACCCAAAATCCTTGCAGAATGTTGCTCGTAAACATCCAATGCCTCATAATGCACATAACGAGCCAATTGTTTGAATGCAAACGCCTCGGTGTAATTAGCATCATACTTGAACTCCAATTCATAAACCACAGTTAAGAAAGTTGCCTTGAATTCCTTCAAAGAAATAGTACATGGCCTTCCGCTGAACTTCTCAATTTTCCCAAAGGAACTGCTGACCTCCATGGGTATATGGATGTTGAAGTCACATCTTGCAATGGAGTACACGGTGATGGTGTGAAAGTAGGTGCAACAACAGGCGTACCCCACTGATTAACCTTTCCAAATGGACTTTGATGTATTGTTGATGTAGTGTAACCTGAACCTGAATTCCTGGTAGGAGTTGTACTAGATGACGATGGTGTTGTGGATGCTTGATGGTATCGTCGTGAAGATCGTGAGCTTAAAGAAATCGGCTCAAAGGATTATGTGTTACTTCGTAGTTGATACCTAGGCTCTGGCCGAGCGGTAGTGCTCTCATCATCCAAGGACATGGTGTTGTCCCATGCCCTAAAATTTTGTGATAATACCCAGCATTAACTAAAAACACAATGTACGATTTGAATAATACAGTGTGTCATTAGGAATAACTTGTGACAAACAAACGTCGTATAAAGGTCAAACGAATGTCCAATGAAGGTTAGACGAAGATTAAACGAAGGTTGGACGGAAGTCAAACATATGTCGAATGAAAAGGTAGGATGACAAAACAATAGGGCATAGAACATCAAGGCGGCATGACGATAGAGCGTAGGACAACAAGGCATAGGACGTCAAGGCGGCATGATGACAGAACGCAAAACAGCAGGGCACATGACGTCAAGGCGGTAGGATGCAGGACGTCAAGGCGATAGGACGGCATAGCGCAAGACATCAGGTGTAGGATGTCAAGCGATATGACGACAAAATGCATGACAGCAGGGCGCAGGACGCAGGACATAGGACGGACGTCCGACGGAAGTTGGATGGAAGTCTGACGAATGTCGCACGGAAGTCTGACGAACGTCGGACGGATGTCGGTTGGACGTCGGACGGGTAGAGCTCAGCCACCGTTGTTGTGATGGCAGGTGGCGGCACTGCATTATAGCTCCTGGCAACGTAACGCTGCGATGAGGCCAATAGCGCGTTACAGCTCGCTGTTGCAGCTAGGCTAGTAACGCAATGTTACGGCGAGCCCGACAGCGCATTGTAGCTCGCTGCTGCGGCGAGGCTAGCAACGCAACGCTGCGGCGAGGCTAGGAGCACGTTATAACTCATTGTTGCAGCGATGGCCGGCAACGCTATAACTTGCAGCGTTGCTACGACGATGGTAACAACGCGCTGCAACCCTGGCCATTGCTGTGTTGCAGGATTTTTGTTTTTTTTTATTTTACAACTTCAAAAGAGAAAAAGAATGGGAGAAAGAGAGAAGTTTTGAAACCTGCTCTTTAGTGTCCCGGCTTTGTTAGTTGTAAGAAACGTAATAACGCAAGCTTCCTCCAACAACACCAGTAGCAACACTAGTAGCGCGCTCCTTCCGACAACACCAGTAGTAACATTAGTAACGCGCTCCTTCCGACAATAACAACACGAGTAGTAACAACTCAAGAATTTAAAAACACAAAAAAAATTTGTTGCTTTCAACATGAAACAACAGAAACTAAAAAATTTCGGGAATTGAATTGCAAAGAAAGAAAGAAATGAAATGTATGTAGACGGTGGCCGTGCAATGGCGCCATGAGCATTTAGAAATCCTAGCTTATTATGAAGGAAACATTTGATAAAGGAATTTTAGAAAAACTAAAAGGAGAAAGAAAGGGTTGGGCCTTTTATATCATCGCCAACAAACTGAAACCCTAAGTACCTAATAGCATACAATCGCCTAAGACCGTACATTATCCCTAAAAGCGCACATGGGCATGCCTGTAACTAGCCATCATGTATGAAGCCATGTATGGGCATGACACAATAACATGAATTGTTCTTCTTAAATTAAATATGAAGGTTGTAATAATTTTATTTCCAACTTTTGTAGGTATTTCATGTGTATGTAATGTGTTATTTTTATTGTAAGGCATAATAATCACATAGCCATTGTACATCATGCCAAAATTGAAACTTATGGTTTGATAATGTGACAATACATTTAACTTCCATATTGTTTATTCATGTTTGATTGAACCATAATATATGTGATTTTTTAAAATTAGGGTTAATTATTGCATCATGATAATGTCAAGAAATCGAGTGTTTAAAGATTAAATAATTAGATAAGAAGTTCAAAATGTTTTCAAGAGCAGAAAAAATAGTTTGTATTTTGCACTTGTTTCAAATCTATTTGTGTCTTCTTTTAACATTGCATCAACATTGAAATTCTTTTGTTGAAATGCATTAAGCAAATAAAGGTTTTCTTTTGTACATATCCTAAATAAAGTTGTGTATGTTAAATCATATCTAGGTATACCATGAATATCAAATGTTAAGTTTTCCATTGATAAACTTTAAGCATGATGTACTATTCATGTTGGCATTGGTTAAATTGATAATTGTTTACACATGAATAGATTATTGGAATTATGAACAACTTGTACTTTTTATATATTTGCTATGATAAGAGCACAATTATTTTGAATGGTAGGGTAACCTTCATAAAGGATTTTGTTTATTTGTTCTTGTGTGGTTGAATTTTTGGGCTCAAAAAGTCAACCCAAACTCCATATATTAAATGTGATTTTAGTTTTTTTAATTCCTTCAATAGCATTAATAAGCCCATCCTCAATACAATAATTTCATCCACATAATTTGATTAACATATTTGGATTTAATGGAATTCATAATGTAATCCATCAATTTTGGATGGATTTATTTTAAATAATGTGAAACAAGGTAGAATCATGTTGCCTAATATCTTTTGCTTGGAAATAATATATCAAACCCATTGTTTGTTTAATTATTTAACTATTGTGTTTTCAAGCTCTTTTATTTACATAAAAGAGACAAAGAAATTCTATAATAGATGGTGGAGGTCTTAATCATAATTTGATTATGATATAAATATTTTGTTGTGTTGGACAAACTTTTCTAAATTTATTACGGATTTCAAATATTGTGCATCTTTTGACACATAACATGATACAATTTGTAACATTGTATTTTTTGCTACCAAAAATTAGTACCTAAAGAATTAAGTCCATCATTTGTTGGATGAAATACACATGAATCAAAAATCAACAACGATTGATGAAAATCAACTATTATTAAAACATCCAAATTTCCAAAAAAATTGTGGTTTTACTATGCATGCCTTTTTATCAATGAATGAAAATATTCAACTCCTTATTAATGATATTTCATCCAATACCAATATTTTTAATATTGTCTATTATTTGATCAAAGAATCACATCTTTCATCATTGAGTGATTTGTTCAATGGAATGGCTAACCCTAAATGTATAATTAATCCACCATTATTGTAAGTATTTTTTCTTATGGTGCCATTTTCTAAATGATTTCTTTTGATGGATCTAAATCTTTATTTCATTTGAGATAAAATTGAAGGAGACCTTGAATACTTATTATTAAGGTAAATGTCTTTCCTATTCTTGCACCACAAGTTTAAAATATGGATAGGGATTTATTTGGATTCTTTTTTTAAATAAAAAATATCAAAAAAAATTATGCATTTTTTTCATTTAAGGAATGAATCAAGCTTTTAAAAAAAAATGATTTTTTTTCATTAATTGTAATGAATCATATTGAAAATTGGTTGGAATTAATTGTTTTTGGATTCACATGGAATTTTAAATGTGACAAACAAGTCGCCTAAAATATATATATATATTTTTGATAGCCAATTTGTGAAATGTAACTTGTATTTCATCCCAATCAATACTTGTAATATTTAAACAATATTTAGCAAATTTTGAATGGAGGTATTCAATGTAATCATGAACTTGTTTTGAACTTTTTGAATAGACAATTCATTTGTTTTAAAAAGATCATGCCAAGTTGAATAAGTTTATTTTTGGGACATTACATTTATAAAAGGTGAAAATGAAAGTAACAATTGTCTATAATGGTCTTTATGTTTGTTGGAGCAAACCCAATGAATAATTTTAAATTTTTAAATATTTTGAAAATTTTAACATCATAACCTCCAAATTTTTTGAAAAGAGATATATTAAATAATGAAATAGATCAATTGATGCATTAATTGATAATTGATGGAAATTGAATGTTTGTGGTAATCAATGATAAATTTTTCAACATATGTTCTGAGGTTTCAAAATAAAAGTTATTTCATCTTTTTGGGATGTATTAATGAACTAGAATGATTTTGATTCGTGATGTAGTGTTAATGAAATTATTAAATAAATAGTTAATTATGCAAACATTTGATGGGCATTCAAGAGAACATTTCCCATGTGTTGATTGCACTAAAGCTTTTATTTTCCAAATATGGTTTGTAATTCTTGTGTAACATTTGTATCTACCTTAATTACATATAATAACTTGTTGTAGCATATGGAACAAATATGAATTGTGGATCGGTATTTGTTTGCCAAAGTTTATCAACTAAATTTTCATATGAATTTCTATGTATGTCTATTGGATTTCATTTTCAAAATATTATAGGCTTTTGTAATCTATATTTCATGACTAATATGTAAGTTTTTTCATCAATTTATAATTTGTTAAAAAATTTCAAATGATATGTCTTGTCCCATCTCCATTTCATTTAACTTGTTAAAAATATATCATTCTTTTTGGAATTAAAAAATTTAATAATGAAATTAGTATTTATGTGTTATGCAATGGTGATAATTAAAAATGAAACTTACACACGCTTTTTCTTATGACAAGTTCATTTATGATGATGAAGTTGACTTTCACAGACTTTCACACAATGTAAAGATTGTCACAAATAAATGATTATATTTTTGTGCTATTGATTCCATATTTTTGTGCATAGTTTATCCACAAGAGTCCATAATCATGTTCATTTCTTTTACTTTGAAATTTTGTTACCAAAAAAAAAATTATACTTTTCCAAATAATGTATTTGTTCATGATTATAATGTTCTTGCAAAAATATTTCAGTCAATGGACATAATATCATGCACAAGTTACTAGATCTCCTTTAGCAAGTTTAAAAATGACTTCATCATCAAATTTTTATAATCTATGTTATGAAATTTTGTTTCATTCATGAAATGTTTTAAGTAAATCTATCCATTTGCTTCAAAAACATTGAAAGTAACAAAAAATATTGGGGCTCCAAATTGACAAATCATTACAATTTTTTTAATAAAAATCATGTAAATAATATTTTTCAAAAGTATAAATATTTTGGATTTCTTTATATCACAATTCAAATTGTTCATATACACTTTAAAAAAACATGTACACAAGAACCTCATTATTTCCTATGCATGCATGTTCAAATTAGACATAATGTATAGAATCAAATTCAAAAAATAACAAGATGATTCTATGACTATATTATCAAATGAAAATAATACAAAATTTTTGGAATTATTTCTTTATATAAGCTAAGTAAAATTTACTGGTAACCAAACAAATACCTAACATTAAATTGAATTTCAAATATGAACCATTAATTAATATAATAACTAACAAGGTAATTAATAATTAATCAATTAACACTTATTAAAAAAAATTTGAATACTTAAAAAAATCAAAATGATTATCATGTTAATACCTTCAAGCTTATTATAATTAGTTAATCATAATAGTGTATTATAATATATGATATAATTAATATTAATCAATTAACATTTGTAAAAATAATGTGAACATTTATAAAAATCAATAGTAGGTAAATCCTCTTATTATCCTAGTAGATATTTTTATTATACAAGGTTAACATTACCCCCTTTTCTAATCTAGATTATGTTTTCATTAGTCCTCGATTAAAACTTTTAAGAAAATAAATTTAATTTGTCCAAAAAATATCAATCAATGTTGGTTCTCATTATGGAATAATCATCCAACTAGATATGAAAAATAAATGTGTTCTATTGTTATGTGGATGTATAAATGCCTTGTGCATTCTAAGGTTTTTCAATTTTATGGTTATGTGGTTTCATTAAGGTTTTTCTATGGTTTGTCCCTCATATTCTAAACATGTATTGAAACAAGTATGGAAAGAAACACCAATTTTACCATGTGGTTTTTGCAAAATGCTTGTGACTATTTGTTGTAAGGGTTTGCCATCAATGTTATTAGATCAAGAAACTTGTTACATATAAGTGTTGAATCAAACATTCAATCAAGGAGTTGCACAAGTGGTTTATTATGACATGTGTGTGATAATGTTGATGACACACAAGTTCAATTAATGCCATCATCAAATCATCATTTTGGCTTTATACTTTTGCAAATATTATTGAAGTGATCAATAGAGGACAAAGCTTTAATTCTAGCACTCATTCAGCATTAGATAAAGTAACAAATCAAATTGCTTTAATTGTTTGATTCCACATTTGTTATGTGTTATGCTTACAATAGAAAATGACATTGTAACCAAACTACATGCTTCTAAATCACTTACAAATGTAGTTAAATGCACAAGTATGTATGCATTTTTGTTAGTCATTTGACAATATGGAAGATACTACTTAATCATCAAACAATTATAATTGAATGCATGGATCTCAATAACTTCTTGACAAGTGTTTGGTGGGCAAACCTTGGTCATAGTTTCCATCTTAATATATTCTTGTGATCTCCATATGCATCTATCTTTGTTATTGGTTGTAACATGCACCACAACATATTAAAATTACTAAACATGTATTATGGTAATTTGTTGAAACAATAGTCTTTCACACAAATGGGATCAATCTAACTACCACAAATGCATGTGGATTTTGATGATGTTCAAGTGTATCATAAGTTAGCGACACCAGTCTTACTACCATTGATATGTGTAGATTTTGTGTAAATATTTGATAATTTTTTTGTGATGCAAGTACATCAACCATTGGTGCTTATGGGATTTCCCTCGCAATGTTCATAGTGAGCCAATATTTGTTTGGAAAATTTACAACTATTGGTGAACACATGTTGTAATGTTTTTCTAGCAAGTATTTTTTGCCACATTTGTTTAAAGATTTTGTTTATAACCATGTGCCCATGGTGAATCAATCTTGGTCTATAAAAATTGGAGTCATTGTTGTTGAATAGTCATTGTTGAATTTTTTCAACTCAAGTTTCTTTTATTACATCTACTTCAATAGTGCTACAACCAAGTGTTCATCATCATTTTACTATAAACTTGTGAACATGGCATCTTTTTGAAACACAAAAACTTGACATTAACAATTAAATTTCTAATCTTAAAACACAATCCTTCAATAATAGTTAGAAAGTATTAAATATATAACTTTCCTTATAACTTAAATGTACCATCCTTATATCAAAATTATTTTGTTAATTTTTTGTTTTCATGATCATGAACTTGAATGCATGTGAAAAAAATCCATAATTATAGAAGAAAAATTGAAAGAAAAAACTAAATCCCAAGCCCAAAATGAATTTAATTTTTTAAAAAAATGTATAAGGTCTCCTAAGGATTTCTGATTTTAATCACCCTTCCCATAGAGATAAACAATTTTATTGAATCTTAATTCAAAAGATGGTTGCAAAATTTTGAAAAATAAAATATGCAATTCTAAAAGGACGTGTACACAAGAGCCTTGTTATTTCTTATGCATGCATGCATGCTCAAACTAAGCTCAATGTATGGATTCAAATTTAAAAGATAACAAGAAAACTCTATGGATGTATTGTTAAATGAAAAGAATACAAAAGTTTGGAACTATTTCCTTATATAGGTTAAATAGAATTTACTAATAACTAAATTAATTACCTAACATTAAGTAGGAACTCCCATTACAAGGAATCATGTCTATTCCACCCCATGCATATGCGGCTTATGTCCAAATCAACCATTTTTTGGACTATACATATGATTGTCTTTCATGGCACTTAGTAAAAATGACTTAGTCACATAAACAATTACAAAATGGTTTGTAGTTGTCTCTGCAACTTATACTTTCAACTAATGTTGAATTAGATGAAATGAAAATGAAAAATACATTTATATCATCCATTTTTAGTGGCATCCCACAATATATGAAAATGTAATTGTTTTTGAGACTTGGAAAGTGGTTCATAGGCTATTGGACACCACATGGCATCTTTTCAATTTGATTTTTGACTATAAATCCTAATCACAAATGCACATGTAATTAATCATTGAAAAAAAAGAGTTAGCCAATGAAATTGCTAGATTTAATGGTCTAATTATTTTCCTTTAACTTTCTTCAATGAATTAACCATTTAATGTTTAGTAGAGTTTGGTGGGTTTATAAAAGTTTCAGAAGACCCATGGCAATTAATGGTAGAAATAGGGTTAAGTAGTAGGTAATATGTGTGTGGCTAAATAGTAGGTATTCTATCATGTTGATATGTCATGCAATTTAATGCCATGTATTATCTTTTGCAACTAGAATTTTATGTGCCTTGTCCAAAACGACTAAGCCCTATTACAAATCACATGTGGTAATTACAACTAAAAATTAATAGTTTATCTAGTCATTTATTTGTAATGTCCTTCAAATATGAACCACTTGCTAATTTAATAATTAATAAAATAATTAATGACCAATTAATTGTTTAACATAACAAAGGTCAAAATGACCATCCTTTTAATGCTTTTATCTTTATTATAACTAGTCAATCATTATAATATATTATCATTAAATATACTATAACTAGTACTAATCAATTAACATTTGTAAAAATATTATTAATTTATAGTAGCCAATAATTGGTAAAACCTCTTAATATCCTAATAAATATCCTTCTTATAACTTGTTAACATGAACTTATTAACATCCTTATTATGACTTGTTATTATGAACTTTAGTATATTAATCAAATTAATTAGATTTGTCAATAACATCTTTTGCATTGAAATGTTGATCTTGTAATTGTGCTTTGTGAACATAAACCAAAGATGAAAATTAAAATTTGAATTAAAATTTGATGTCTTTGAAAAATAAATTTGCAGTATGGTATGGAAATTTTCTATCTACATTTGTTAATTCTTTTAAACAATTTTTTGGGAAAAATGATTTGCTTGTAATTCACATGATTGTGCTTTTCCAAAAAAAAACTATGATAGTTGTATTATTCACATTTGACATCTCAAAACAATCCTAATGGTTAATATTCTTCATTAGGAGTCACACAAATAGGGCTTTCATGTTCTTGGTCGAATATTTGTTCAACCTACAAAAAAATTGTACTAAAAAATCTATTGGTGCATTTTTATTACCTCTTCAAAATTTGAAGAGTTATAAGACATTCTTCTAATCTATATGATATCGTAATAGAAGGAATTGTGTTTTCATTATAAATGTGTTCATGCATCGAAATTAAATTTTTAATTTTCTTTTTATTATTAGGTGTTTTTCCTTTTGTAAATTAACACATTATCAAGCTATGAAGTTTTAGTGATAGGAATAATTGATTGTATCATTTTCAAAATTGTTGGAATTAATTGCATCAATTGGTATTTGAACCATACTATTTAACAAAATACACATGGATATTTTTATGTATTTTTTTATCATTAAGCTATTTAATGATTGGTGAAAGTGATTTTGTGGTATTTTTCCCTCACAATTTGAGTTTTTTTGGGTAATGTTTGAATGTGTTTCAATATTTGGCTATCATTAAGTTTAGAATCTAAATTTGTTCCATAACATTTGTCCATTTAAACATTAATAAACCTAACTTGAACAATCTTAATATATTATTAAATTAAAATTTGTGTTTTTGGCTACAATTGGGGTAATAGTTTTGATATTATGTTTTGGGTGTTTTTTCTTTTGTCATAAATACTTTAAATGTCATTATACTTTAATTGAATCTAAATTTATATCATTATAACCATGTAATGTTCTACTGTGAAATTAGGAAATTTTATATTAAATTCAAGTATATATTCATCTTTAGCACATGCCCAAGGTTTTGTTTTAATTAGATGTTTGAAAAAAGTTCAAGTCATCAAAACTCAATGGAAACATGAAGGCAACATTAAAACCTACTTTCTTATGTCTATGTTGAAAATTTACCATATTTAAAATATGGATTTGGGTGGACATATTTTTTGGTCCTTTTTATAACCATGCTTGGACCTATTGTCACGACCCTAGCCTTAGGTTTCGACCAATGCAAAGGCATGGAAAGGTGGGAGCCAAGAATGCAACTTGGGGTTCATATTTGCATTGTTGGGAATGTGAGGGAATGAACCCACACACTCCCAAATGGACTCACACTTTGGGAATTAAAATCTTTATGGAGTTCTGAATCTTCAAAAAGGTATTTCAAAACTCATTTTACTAAAAAAATTATTATACAATTAGAAAACTTTTGAAACTTAAATGTTTAAAACGGGCTCGCATGACCCATTTGAGTACTTAAAACACAAGTTGTGGCCAAAAGAAGGGTTAAGAGTCAAAGTGCAAGTTTGACTCCTAACCACAAAAAGTCAAGAATCACCCTAAAATATGTGTGTGCAGGGTTGTGCCACATATCATTGGAAAGTTATTGACGAGGGCTACAACTTTGATTTAAACCTCATCTCAATCAAAGGTTTTCACAAGAAGTTATGGCCTTCCAAAGTGCCAGAAGTCTTAATTTTGAGAGTTTTAGGACTCGCAATTTGGGAGTTTCAGGACAAAATGACATTTGGATGCAACTCGCGTGGATAATCACAAAGAATATTATAATGGGGAAGGTGGTGGCTTCCCCCAAATTTGGGCCATGGTGAGTCTTGTGAGTTTGTGTATATTTGTGGCTTGTCCGTGCACCAAAAGTGCTCTAACCATGCATTAACCAACTTGTTGTTTAGTTAGTGCAAGTCCATGTGAATAATTGACCCACTTGTCATTCATCCTAGTCCCCATCCTAGAGCTCTAGCACGCCCTTCTAACCTCAAAATGTTGCAAGCTGAGGAACGTACCCCAACTTCTTTTTCTTTCAATGTTTTCACTTTCGGACTCGCATTTGAGTCTTTCAATGAGTGTGGGGGTGCATCACCTATGGTAAATAATTAACAATAGCTTATAATGGAATAACCAAAAATATGTTTTGTTCAAAATAACCAATAATAGCTTATGATAGAATATCCAATAATTTAACCTAAAGTAAAATAACCAATAACAATTTATGATATAATAGTCAACAATACCCTATTGTAAAATATTTAACAATAGTCAACAATCATTTATGATAAAAGCTTAAAAAACCAAAAATAATTTATGATATAACGAATAATAACATATGATAAGATAAACAATAATAACCTATGATATGATAACAAAAAGTAGCTTATGGTAAAATAACTTAGAATAAGTAATATTAACCTATGGTAAAATAATTAATAATAATTAATAATAATCTACGATACAATATCCAATAATAGCTTAGGGTGAAATAGCCTAAAATAATCATAATAGTTTATAATAGAACAACCCATAATAGCCTATGGTAATATTACCTATAATAGCCACTAATATTTTATAATAAAATTGCCATCAATAGTCTATGGTAATATAACCTATAATAGCCAATGATAGCCAATAATAAAATAGTTACCAATAATTTATAATAGAATAACCACTAATAACATATGGTAATATAGCTCATAATAACCAACAATAGCCTATGGTGAAATAACATATAATAACTAATTATTATAATGGGCATAAAAACAACCAAGTTTGCAAGATTTCTTAAACCAAAACGATCGAGAACATAGCTAGGCCTAGTTTCAAATCCAAATCGTGAAATAAGAAAATACGAGTTCAAGAACACACATGTGCAAAACAAAAATCCAATAAGATTTTATTGCAAGAATGAAACAAAAACAATACAAGGTTGTGACAAGAAAACCACTACAACAAAATGTGTCATTGTACACCAAGTGATTTCACTGGATTATGAATTAATTCACCAATTATATTGGACAAGACTTAATGAGGAAATAGTGAATTCATTAGTCTAGTGAATTACACCCACATTTTGTAGTAGTGAACCTACCCAAAATTAACATTGAACAAACTAAAAGTAATTAAAAGTCATACCTCTATTTATACCCCTTGGGGATTTAATTCAAAGAAGCCTCCATGGAAGCTTCATCCCCATGTGTGGCCCATATCTATTAATGTGGCCCATGACTGAACTAAATGTGAATTAGGAGTGAATTAAGAGTGAACTAGGAGTGAATTAACAAACAATTTAATTGATAGTGAATTAAAAATGTGATGCTAGCAATGATGTTGACAATGATACTAGCGATGATGCTTACAATGTTATTCGTGACAACAATGGGGTACAATACAATAACCTATGATAAAATGAACAAAAATTGGCAAGAATAACCTATGGTAAAACAATGTAAAATGACCAATAATGTGGTACAATATAATAGTCTATGGTATAATTACCAAGAATAGCCTAGGCTAAAAAAAATGTGCATAATAATATGCGACGATAGATAATATCATTCATTTAAATAGTGATTTAATGGTTAAGGACTTGTGATTTAAACATGGAAGTGAAAATAGGTGAAGGGTTTAAACCTTCGCACCCTAGGTTGGTAGGCAAGGTGTTTAAGTCGACTAGGTTTTTAGCTTAAGTTAAGTAACTTAATGAAGGTTCTTAAGTGCCTAGCTTAGGTGCATAATTAATTATTTGTTAATTAATTATTAATGATCTACTTGTTAGTTTATTATTAATGATTTAATTACTAACGAATTCAATTAATTATTAGTGAATTTGCTTGTATGTAACAACTAATCCCCATTTATAAAGGGTTGTTCATTTTCACCATCGTAAATTTGTCCAATTTCATTCAAAATATAGTGAAACATAAAATGAACTTGGACACATATTGTTGGAGTGATGGCATTAAAATGATTACGATAAAGGTTGAAGTTGAAATCAATTTAACCTCACCATAAATAATTGATGACATGTTTTTTAATCAAACAGTGGCACATATGGAAAACAAATTTACTAATATCTCCTTTTAAGAAAAAGAAAATTCTTTCTGAAGGGAAATAATTTTGATTTTTTTTTGTTTGGTTTTATCAATAAAAATTTCATACTTTTCATTCACATGACCATGCACTCGCACAACCACAACAATAATACATTCTACATTTTATGAATTACAATTTATGTGATCAAATCATGATGCTTGAACATAATTTAAATAGGGAAAACAAGAATTTCCACAATCTCAATATTTGACAAACTAAATTTAACATTGCACCAATGTGTTCAAATTCAAATTATATTTCAATAAATTTTGAATGAATTTGGACAAATTTATCACAATGAAAATTATTAACACCCTAATGAATGAGGACCAATTATTACACACAAGTGATTCCACTATAGTTAATCAAATTCATTAGGCTAGCTTCCTAATTCATAGTTAGGCTAGGTTAGGAACTTAGCCACCTAAGCTAGGTTATGCACCTAGGAACCTAGCCTAGCCACCTAAGTTAACGTAGGCCATTTAACTTACTAACTTATAATACAAATGTGAAAGCTTGAACCTTTAGTTTCACTTCACCTCCATGCTTCAAGAATAGGTCCAAGCTATAACCATTGGACCACAATTTGAATAAGTGAAATAATTTGTTCATGCATATTATTATGCACATTTTTTTCTTAATTTATGTGTAAACTATCATAAACTAAATTCCCACATTAATCTTAGGCTTTCTTAAGTTAGTGTAAACTTCCTTAACTAGGTTATTTTTACATTACCATGACTTAGGATTTTAGGTTAGTTTTAAGTTATTTTAAGTTATTTTTAGTTTTTTAAAGTTATTTTGTCGTAGGCTATTTAAGTTATTTATGTTAGGATATTTGTATCACCTTTGGTTATTATAGGTTATTGTACCTTGAGTTATTCCGACCTAAATTGTTTATAATTATTTTAAACTATCACACTAGAAGTATTGTAGGTTATTCAAGCTTAGGTTATTTTCAATTTAGGTTATCAAAATTTATTATAATTTACATTATTTTCAATTATTTTATGTTATTCCAACCTAGGTTATTTTTGAGTACTATAGATCATTCTTAAGTTACCATAGGGTAGTCTTAAATTGTTTAAAACTATTTTAAACATTCATTTTCGGCTATTTTAAATTATTTTATTTTAGATTATTCTCAATTATTTTTTACTCACACTGGCTTTTCCATGTTATTAAATACTCTAAATGTTATTCTAGTTATTTAAAATTAATCCACCCCATGTTATTTTGAGTTATTTTTAAATATTTTAAAGTAATCCATTGTACATTATTTTATGTTATTTCACCCCAAGTTATTTTAGGTTATTTAATAATTACATTTTATGCTATCTTTGGATATTTTAAACTATTCCACCTGAAGTTATTTAAAAATATTTTAACCTATCTATTTTTTTGGCTATTATAAATTATTCTGTACCATATGATAATTTAGGTTATTATACTTTGGGTTATTTTTAACTATCATATGTTTGATTATATTTCTTCTTCCATTATTTATTATTATTTTAAATTATTTCACTTTAAATTATTTTAAGGAATAATAATAGGCTATTTTTAGCCTAAATTTTAATTTAAAATGTAATTTAGGGTAAAATAACTTATATAATAGCTTAAATAACCTATAATTACTTAAGGTAAAATAACCATAAATAACTTAAAGTGGAATAATCTTGAATAATCTTGAATAACCTAAGGTGGAATAATTCAAAATAATTTAAAATAGCCTTCGGTACAATAATTTAGGGTGAAATCACTTACAATAATCAAGATTAACCTAAGGTAGAGGGTACATTCATGGTTGGGGTAAACAAAAAGAATGTTGCCCCACAATCACTTTAAAGACAACACTTTGAATGACCATTACATTTATGAAATATTTTATTTGGTACATTTTTTTTTTTCATTATGTAGTCACATATTTTTTGATTAAAATGGTGGTGACTTTTTGTGATTTGGATGATGAAAACATCTCCTTACATGTCTTAAATACTGGTTCATGAACCATGTTTCATTGTGTAATTTTATTGAAAAAAACTCAATAGGACTAGCAATATTTTTTGAAATTGTTCCATATTTTAACCTCAAATAAAATAAAGTATGTTCTATATCATGGCACAAATTTTTAGTATGATAAATCACCAAATTTTGTGAATTGATGTTAGAATCTTGAATTTTTCATAAAATAGATGCATTGATAAGGACAATCAAATTAAATTTTTTAGTTACAAATTTACATTCAAAAATTTGAAAAGAAGTATAAGAGATGTGGGTGCAAAAACATGACATTATTTGATGTTTTTAATAAGGTTTTGGCACTCCAAATGAAAGTATGTCATTTTAAATTGTTTCAATAATCCTACATTCCTTTTTGGTTTATATTTGAACATGACATTCAAAATTTGTTCAATTGATTTGAATCATTTGTTGTAACATTTATTGGTTGAAAGCCTAAACATACATATCCCTTTTTCATTGTTTAACAGCTCAAAACATTCATTTTGTTAAGTCCTTACTTTAGGATTCATGACACACATAATGAGAAAAGGCGTGTTTTGCAACTAGCCTTGTAACTCAATTTTTGAATTGCACAGGACACATGCAACTCAATATATTTAGACACCTTGAGTGCTAATAGACAAATTGCATGAGTTGCAAAGTTGCAATTCACCATATATATGGTGCAATTCATTGCAACTCAATCAAAACAATTTATTTTCGACCATTATGCAATTCCATTATAATTGCACTCATGATGACGTCATTCATTATCATTCATCTATTAAAATCTATCACATGGCACTTTGAAGATTTTTGGACATTAAATTTTTTTTCTTTCAAAATATTGATCTCCATTGTCCACTATGATTTTTAATGATGGTCCGAAATTGTGACACGTGACACAAGAAAAATTTGCCACATGGCATATTAATTATATTTTGGATGTGTGTGTGTGTGTGTGTTGTGTATTTTAGTAATTAAGTAAGTTGTACATAACCATAATTAAGTAGGTTGGTAGGTTTGAAGACTTGCCTACCTACTTATTTACTTAAGTAGGTAAGTAGGTAGGAAAACATAAAACTAAATGAATTAAATAATAGCCATGAAATTATTTTTTAATTTTATGTTTTTTTTTAAAATTAAACTTTTTTGAATTCATCTCAAAATGGCACACGTATTTTAATGTGAGAACATAAGAAAACAAGCCTTTTTATATAATTTATAAAATGGGATTTGAAAACAAAGGATATGGGTTAAATTTTTAGTTGTTGTTTAGTTGCAAATTGAGTTGCAATTGAGTTATAACTATAACACTTAAGCGTTTAGGGTAGGCTAGATCCAAAGGGAGGGCTCCATTGTTTATGGTGTCTAAAAAAAACTTGAACTCTTCCTATTGGTGCATATGTTGCACTAAAAATCATCAAAAATGGAATAGAATTTAGAAAGTTATGGCCCCCCAAAGGAGAAGGGGTTAAAAACTCAAAAGAACAAACCATTGAACACTACAAAGGCTGGTTCCCAAACACCTCAAAAATTCCTTGTATGTTGTTTTGTTGCTATTAAGGTTCCAAGATGATTTGTAGAACTTTAGGTGGTGCTCCTATAACATTTTAAATCGTTTAAAATGAATAAGAAATAAAAAAGTTATGAGGTTTAAAAAGTAGGACAAGTCCAAAGAGAAAAAAAAGGAAAAAAAACGTGTTTTATAAGTTGGAAAGTTTGCTTGAGGTAGTGTTCCCATAACATTTTAAATGATTCAAAATGAAGCACATATGATGAAGGTATAAATAACTAATGAATATGTATCCTTATTAAGTTATAATTAGTTGAATTATAATTATAACATAATTGAACAATAGTACTTTAGTAGTGGACCATTAATGGTCATATTAATTATATCAATGGGAATCATAATAAAAAATTAGTTACAAAGGTATCCCATAATGGGTGGTGGAAATGTGGACATGTGGTATGATTACATGTATGTACATTATACATTAGTTGCAACATAGTTATTGATTTTTTAAAAAAATTACAACAATTTTAAAATAGTTGCCACATGCAATTCCTAAAAAAGTCAAACATGGTTGACTACATACATATGTACAATGTGTATAAATTATTGTATAAAATACCCATTTTCAACTCACTTGCAATTATAATACAAGTACTGATTTTTTTGACGTGGCATTTTATTTATTAATATATTGTATTTCTAGGAAAGTAGTTGCACAATAGTTGTATCTAAATTGTTTTTTGAATTTTAGTTGTAAAGTAATGTGGTTTTGATGGACACAATTTTTCATAATGACAACACAAATGGGTGTCATTATTTTTGTTGTGGTACCACAACGATGAATGCATTTAAAACAATTTAAAATAAACTAGGGTGTAATAGTTTATAATAACCTATAATGTTTAAGCTTGTGATACAAAAACAACTTGAATGTTTATAAATTTCCACATAATTCATAAAAGAATTTATGATCCTTTAACATGTGCAAAGAAACCACAACAAAACCACTATCTACAATTACATGCACATGATGTGTGAATGTTCACTAAGAAAAATAGGATTGGGTTTCTCAAAATTCCATGCATTGTTGCAATTATTTAATTATGTCTCAAAAAATAAATAAAATGGAATTAAAGTTTGCAAACACCTTACCATGGTGGGACATAATACATTAATATAAGTCTCGAACATTGGCCACCACAAGTTGGTTTCTGATTATAATTACAACCAAATTACAATATTCCTTTCAAAGGCCTTAAAATTATTGAATGGGTGACTTGCATTCAAACACCAAAATAACATCATCAAATTGGACCTATAGGTAGGCCATGTATCTTACAACCTTCGAGACTCACTAATAATTATAATGTTAACATTTGTTTATACATACACTACAAGGAATTTGTAAGTCAATGATTGGATTAACAATTAGTTTTTAGTCATAATTACCACATGGCTTAGTTGCATAAAATTCTAGTCGCAAAAGACAATATGTGACACGAAGTCACAATGGCAATTGCATGAAGATGCGACTTACATGAACTTTTCATCCATCCAAACCAATTTATGTGGCAACATCATTTTATGATTGATTTTATGACTTATCACTGTAGTCACATTATATATATGATTGGCGATTACATTCATTTCAACCTATACCATGTTGACCACAACCCATGTCATTTGTGAATTGATCCTTGAACCACAAGGATGGAAATCAACTATTTCACCACCAAATCACCCCACTTGTGACAAAATAGTAATGTGCATTCTATGAATTTTATTTCATTTAAACATTACATAAAACATCATTTTTGATATTTGAAATCTTATTAAAATTTTGTCAAAATGACAAGATTAAAGTTTATTCTTAAATTTTTTCAATTAATTGTACATAACTATATTTTTTCCCTTAAAAAATATAAATTGATTTCAAATTTTTTTTTTTGAAATTTATCATTGAATACCATTTCAATGATTGTTTGTTGGAAAAATGAATTTAAGCACATGATTTATAAATGGATAATACAATAGTGTATATATATATATCATATTTCAAAGCTTCATTTAATTCTAAAAACTATATTATATAATTTAAATGTGTGCTATATTATTTATTCACATATAACAATTATAAATGAATCATAATAAAATTATAATAAGATTATAATAAAAACTCTTATATTAGCCATATTATTTTTGTTGTAAAAGATTAACTTAAATAGTCGATTTTAAATTTTAAATATTAATTAATACCATATAATTTATTTATTTTATGGAATTAAAATTTTTATTAATTTTACACATATAATATCTTAAGGTTTACTTATAATTATGATCAAAATTTTATGTAAAAATAAATTATATATTTTCACATCTCAAATCTCTATTTGATTTAAGAAAATTTTATTGTACAATTTTATTTATAATAAATCATAATTGTACCAACAAAATGTAATTTAGATGTATGATATATAACTTATTCATTATATAATGTTTATAAATGGATCATAAACTATTTCTACTACATATGACCTAACGCTTTCAATAAATAAATTACATTGCCTACCTAATTAAGTAATTGATTGATCAAAAAAATTATCATGTATTAATTACCCTTATTACTTATTACTTAACACACATATATGCTACCTACTACCAAAACCTTAACCTATTTAATAAATAAATTACATAGCCTATTTAATTAAATAAAAAATACATATCAACTTAACCCACAAACATATTGTTTACTACGTACTATTTACAACTTATTAATTGATCAATTACTTAACTATTTAATTATTAATTAAACATAACATTATTTCATTCAACACAATAAAATACCTACTATTGATTAACCAACTACACATTACCTAACGTACCTAATTAATTAGTTTTAATTTAAAAACCTTATGACATATCAACATGATAAAATACCTACTACTTAACTACATAAATATTCCTTACTATGTAGCCTTATTAATTACTTGCTTCCTCATCACAAACTTACCAGGCTTCATAGGTTTGTGCAAATTTTGTGCAAAATTTGGTTTTCATAAGTTTTTACAAAAATCACATGAATTTCATGTTATGATGAATATGAATGATATTTGTATATATTCAATATCTTAAATATTTAAATAGATGAGACATTATTTTTGAATGACATATGTGAATGTTCATGTTTAATGCACAAAAATTGCATAGTTTTATCAAAACTTACATCACGATAATTGCACAAATTTAATTAAAACGTAAAATGTACATGCTTCACATCAAAACATCACAAGTAGAAAAGCCAAATCATTTATATATAAGTAAATTTTTTTTGGTGCCATTTTTACACTTTGAAACCCATAGATTTTGCATGGTCATATTGTTTTACATTTTTTGCACGAATTTTATTGAAATTTTATGATATTATAAATCTATGATGCTACTACAATTTGTTTACATGTCTAGTTCTAAAAACAACTATGTGTTCATGCATCAATGAATGCCTTAATAAATGGATGATAAATGTGTATTTTTCACACCAAATTGCACATTATGAAAAACCTTATAATGAAATCTCAAAATGGTTCATTTCTACCATGAATTGCCATGTGTCCTCTGAAATTTCACAAACCCACTGAAGTTCACTATAATTTTAATCGTTGGTTCATGGAAAAAAATTAAGGGAAAAAAATAGACCATTAAATCTAACAATTCCATTGGCAAATTTTTTTTTCATATTTAATTAAATGTACATTTGCAACTAGAATTTATAGTCACAAATCAAGTTGAAAAGATGCCACATGGGGTCTAATGATTTGTGACCCACCTTCTAAGTCATAGAAACAATTACATTTTCATCTATTTTGGGATGCCATTAAAAATGGATGATATAAATGTATTTTTCATCTTCATTTTCATCTAATTCAAGATTAGTCACAAGTCTAAATTGGATATGCAATTGCAAATCATTTTGTAATTGTTTATGTGATTATAAGTTGTTTTAAACAAGTGCCACAAAGGACATTCACATCTAAAGATGGTTGGTTTGGACACAAGTTGCAAACTCATGGATTGGAATGCACATGATTCTTTGTAATGATAGTAAGTTGGGCCAAATGGCATTTTCACTTTTGGTGAATTTAGTCACATTGGGCAAATATTGCCATTTTGAACAAATGGACAATTATGTATTACTATTTTCCATAATAGATTTGTAAAGGCAAACCAATTAATTCCTCAATAACCACAACTTTTTAGCTTCAAACCTTTCATGATGCCTTGAAAACAATAAGCATGTCAAAATTTACAATTTGACATACATCAATCCATGTAATTTGGTGAGTCTAAATCTTCTCATGCATCCAACCTTGGAATTAGTATTGTTAGACAATGAATACTAATTAATAGTCATTTTCATAATGCATTCCTGGTTCAATTGACTTAAGAAATGAAACAATGTTTATTTGTGTATAATGTGAAACAACTTTGATCAAACATTTTTAATGGGAGAAATAAGAATGTAATATTTCATGTAGATGACCTTTATAAAAATAAGAAATAATGGATTGAAGGGTGAAATAAGACCTTTTCTTAAGTGCAATCCTCATCACTTGACTTTATAAAGATTTTATTTATGCTATTGATGGGGATGTAACATCATCCCTTATATTTCCTATGGAAGGGTTTTCTCCAAGGATTTAAAGCTTTTTCCACCTTCTTTCCCCCTTCATCATTTCATCCAATTTACATAGAAACAGCCACTCAATGTTGGGTAGATTGCATAGTGGAATGAAGACATGTTTTGTAATAGTGAATTTAAAGCAAAGGATATGGGATGAAATGTGGTACTATTGAAGACAACTCAAGGCGAATCAAAACTTGGGGAACATAATCAAAACATCATTGGGAATTATTAAAGAACCTTATGGGAACACCAAAGCCAAAAATATCTCAACCCTAGCTATTAAGGGGATATAAAGATAGGTTGTGCATAAACAATGAGTAGTTTAATTAGTGATTAGTGGGTTATTATTTTTATATTGGGATTTTGGTGGGAACTTGTGGAACATGTTCTTTCACCTTTTGTTTGCATGGGTATTATTATTTTGAAAGATTTCATGAAGAAATTTGTTTGTAAACTATAGAATTACTTGTAGTATTTAAACTATATCAATGAGTACATGGATGAAAAACACACTGTAAATGTGTGGTCAATTTGCATGTAGATATGTAATTGCAAGAACTTTTGTAAACCTAATTAAAGAACTTGACCAATAATCAAGAAATATTATTTGCCATTTGGCAACCATCCTCAGGATGTGAATTTTGGAAAATTTGATTTGGTATTTTGTAATTTCATTCATGTTTTATTGGTTGTGCATGTGTTGATGATGAAAAGTTGTAATTAGTTATAAGTTGGGTTAATCTTGGGAGGTAATCAGGAATCAACAGATGTATTGATTAATAAATATGTGAATAAATTTAATGGATTAATGCTTTGATTTGTAACAAGAAATATTGTAAGGAGACATGTTTGAAAAAAATAAAATGAGTGATTCGAAGAATTTGGTGTCAATATGTTGAAAATGGTGATTAGGATTTTACAAAGACAATTGGATCAAATACATGAAAGAAAAGAATAGGAATAGGATGAAATGCAAATAGATCTTCATAGAAGAAAGGTTATAAACATTTCAAGCAATGTTCATTGTGGGAGCCTTGTAATACTAAGAATAAAGAAAAGACCTACAAGGTACAAGGTTTTTTTTGTAATAGGTGAGGAATGGCAAGATGCATAATTAGAGGTGTTCAAGTATTATATTGATGTTAACAAGATTCTTTTGAAGTTGAAGAGGTCAAGAAGGGGAATGTGTATTAGAGGAACATTGAGGATGTTTTTGAATTTGTGTTTCAATGGTTTGAATCATCAAAGAAAGAGAATGGTAGCAAGTGGTTACACAATCAATTATATCAAACTCTGCATTGAACATGTTTGGTACATGTGGGTTGGGAAATGATTCCAAAAGGTTGTAATAAAAAAATTACAAGAAACCATAACTATGTTTGGTTGTAAGCAATGCCATATCAGTTTTAAATTAAAACCCAACTTGTGTGATGGTATGTAACACATGATGAGGAGGGACATGAACAAGATTTAGAAGTTCATATGTTGAACATAAAAACATGCCTAATTGTTCAACTAGTGGTGTTTGTTACACAACCACAAATGAGACGTAAACATTTAATCACATGCATAACAAATGGAATTGCTTGTAGTTGGATTAATCATTACAGAAACAACATCGACAACTTCTAGGACATGTTATAATAATTTGGAGATTTTGCATTGAATGCCTAGAATGGTATTTGTATCAAAATTATTTGGAAGTTTGGTAGGTGTTCAATTTGGAACAATGTACCTTTTGTCAAGAACTACAATTAATGTGAATAGGGAGGTAAAGGACGAAGATATTATGAATTTGTTTGTGTTCACATTAAAGGACACAATTTTAAAGTGGTGTTAAAATTTTCCAAGAAAACATCTAAAGTGTATGTTCATTGAATTGGAAAAGGGGCTTTATAAATGTTTTCAAATAATGAAGAATGATGAACAAATATACTTAAATTTGAAGACATTTGAACATAATAAAATGGAGCAAATGAAAGCATATTATGAATGTTTCATGAAGTTGGCAAACAATTTGTAAAAAAAAATTACTAGTAGTTTTTTAACAATAATGTTTACATTTGGAGTACAAGCTTACCTTAGGATTGCCACAACATGCATGAAGAAAACAAAATTTCAGTTGCAACACCATTATATTTTTGGTTTTGAGAAGGATGCAATCACAAAAGATGTTGAAATCACATTTTGGTTAAATTAATTTTGATTTTTTCCCATAATCAATGAACAAATAAAATGGTTATAGTTTTTTCAAAGGTCATGCAAATCACATATTCACAAAATTCAACATAAACTCAACTTCACATTAATTTCATTGATAAATTTGTAGCAAATTAATAGTTGATTTTATAATTAATTGAAGAAAAATATGAAAATAAATATATATCACACAATTTTCATCAATGTGTTCAATTTCCATGGTTGTAGGCCTACATTTAAACATGCCTTTGTCCTTTTTATTTTTAATGCCTTTTGTTGGATTTTTTGGCATGTTATGTAGTTTTGGAAATGAGCCTAGGTTGATTTGATACATCATGAAGGCCAACTTTGTCATCTATGGTGCCATAATGGCAAGCTTTCAACAAATTGCATGCCCAAAACAAGTGCCTTATAAAGGTTTTTCAACCCCCAAAGTCTTCACAATTGATTACACATTTCAAAATTGTGGTCAATGCACCCAAATTAACACCTTTGTCTTTCACATATGCCAAAATCTTCTTCCTTAAATCATATTTGTCCAATAAGGCTTGAAGCTTGAGTGCCATTACTTGACTATTTCTTTTTGTAGTCTCAAACAACCCAACTATCATAACACATTTAGGCTTCCAATTGACACCAATAAAATTCATGACAAGTGAAAAGACATCATAGGCACCTTTTGACATCCAAAGATCAAATGTTGTTATTAATGATAAAATTTAACAAAGTAGCTAGATAAGACATACAAATTTTTGATCTTTTCAACCAAATTGGGTAACATGTCATCCACAAACACTTTCATGGAGGGAAAAACAAGACAAGGACATAATCATAGCCCCATTTCGTGTAACAATGCATTTTCCACCAAGTAAATCGGTAGTTGATCACGATCCTTCTTAAAAAGGATCTACACAACCATACAATTAAAATTGTGCCTAGATTGATTTAAAGCCTTTTTTTAGCATGTTACCTTTCCAAGGGGCCTCTTGTTGAACTATTCATTTCTTCACGCAATTTGTGAACAATGTTACCATGTTTAACATCTAGATGTTTCTTCATTGTAATGGTGACATTAACTTTAAAATAAATGATCAACCCCTGGTAACACTTGGCTTTTTGAACAAGAATTGTAGGATTAATTGTATCATTGTAACAAACAATGCATCAAATGACTTAAACATTGATAAGGTCTATCATCATTCACACAAAAAAATGCCATGAACTTAACTTGTTGATGCAAGACTTTGAAAAGGTTTATTAAAACATGTACATTAGGTTTAGGAGTTCCACTTTCTTGCAATGGCATTAATGCCCCAAAATGACCTTATTCCCATAGTGACTCTTGTGTGTCAACAATGGTCTTGCAACCAGAAATTTTTGTTCCTTTTTTGTGTGATCATGCCTTAGTCAAAATCTTGCAAGTCTTTGTTACATTTTATGGAATAGTTACAAGTAAAACAATAAACAAATTATCAAAACAATGTTCATTAGGATCCATCTTGATCTTTCAACACATGTCAACTATTTACAGGATTGAATGGTGGAAGCTTGAATTGAATTGTAATGCCAAAATTTCGTGCCTTTCTTCTCTTTGCAAATTTCAAGCTACAAATTAAAAACAAACTACAACAATAAGCTTTGAAAATCAAATAGAGTGAAACAATGCATCATATATCATACCTACTAGTTATTGTTAAACGAATGATTTTGTTACATCATCATCTTTCAATATGCAATGCTCCAATGTCCATAAGGATGTACACTGCCCACAAGAAAAAAAGAGAGTTGTGGCATCACAATGCAATTACAAAAACCTAAAAATCCACACTAAATTTTTTACCACCCTAAATGAGGTTCAACCACATTGATACGAATTTTGCACTTGAGATTTTTTGATGCTCAAGGTTCTTCATAATGTTTAGAATCGAAAGTTTCTTAAACCCCCAATTATCTACCTTTTTCATCCTGTTGGGTATGTGAATATATACCTGAATATATAACCAATGAGAGTTTGAAACCATATTTGATAACCACCAAACATTGAATTAAAACCTTTGCAAAACCACTTCAATGCACCCTTACTCATTGAGTTCTTTCTGAAGGTACAAAGACCTTAGCCAAAGGCACTATGGTTTAGGAGATCTCAACCTAACAAACAATCAAAACAAACAACCTTCCTTAATAGATAGATTAGTTGTTGGGCCCGTAAAATTCCTTTCTTTTGTGATAGGTGCCTTTGATTGGCCTATCACATAAAGTAGTCAAACTTTGAGGACTGTCAAAGTAGGTTTATTGTAATCTTCTCCTTTGGGCTACTCAAATAGGTAACAAGAGTAGAACTTTAGGGGAAAAGAACTTTAGGGATGAGTGTGGTGCTATTGAGAACATATTAGAAACCTATTGGGAACTTGTGAAAAATGAATAAAAAGATAATTTGAGAACAAATTAAACAAGCAGTGGCAACTTGATGGGAACATTATGGAACACATTGGTAACAAAAAATTTCAAAAACCCCGATCCACCGCCTCCTCCCAAAAGAAAAAGAAACTGGGCCTCTTGGCTGCATATTGTCTCACCTCAATTGACTACCCAAAATTTCTCTCTACCTGTCTGTGTTCATCGCCATTTCTGGCCTAGATGGCAGGGGCATGAATTGTGGGTACATGGTGAGAGAGAGAGAGAGAGAGAGAGAGAGAGAGTCGATTCAGAAGTGACCGGTGACTATCCTCAAAGTTCAACAGTTTTGTCACGACTCTGTCCATCGCTGACATTCCTTACTGGTGAGACACTTAATTTAGCTTGGAAGTTTGTGGGCACCTGTAGGGAGGGGAAGTTTTATAGGATGTGGATTATTGGACCTGCATTCGACAGCAAGTGTTGACATAGTCATCGAACCACAAAAGATGATAAGTGCTGTCCAGCATTTGGTAAGTGCCAGTGCCTTTATTGCTGCATGCAGCCAAATACAGACTACCCATCACTCTAAGAAGTTGGCTAGCTAGGCGCTTCTTTCTCATTTAGCAATCAACAATGTACATGGCGAAAATCGGAAGGACTCCCCATGACTCTAAGAAATTGGCTAGCTAGGTGCTTCTTGCTCATTTAGCAATCAAGTACAATGTACATGGCGAGAATCGGAACACGGACTCAGGACTTGGAGTATGTTGTCGTCGCTGCACTGGTATCAAGAATACAATGACTAGACTCCAGAGAATGGTCCTTATAGAGTAGCTTCAAATCATTGCAGACACCAAGAATCGTTTTGAGATGGAGACCCATTACGTTTTTGCTTTTTATTGGCGTTTTTTGAAGAGTGTTGGGCGGTTATATACCTTTTGAAGAACCTCTGGTTCTGAAAATAAATGAGAACTGTCGCAGTTCCCATTTCTTTTACTATTAGGTCTTCTACCTCATTACTATTGTTTTGAATGTTTTGGTTTTCCTCTCCTGTATTTTACATTTGCTTCCACATGCCTTGTACTTCTTGTGAATGGATTTTCATCCTTGTTGTGTACAGGGTTTTCTCTCTATTTCCACACATACAGTACAATGGAACCAGCAAACCAGTACTGAAGATGAGTCCCAGTTCCAGTGCTGATCTTGCTCACCCGGACTGGAACCACCTCGACTCTACCTAATCATTTCTTTGTGTTTTAAACAAATGTATCCCGGGCCCAGTAGTGGTGCACCCGGTTCCAAGTCCAGTTATTAAAAACATAGAATTCAGTTCTGATTCTAAAATCACACCCAGTCTGGATCCAGTTCTTGCTAATTGCAACTGGTGGCTCTTAGTTCTTACCCACCAGGACGGGTACCTGCCCAACACTAGTTTTTACATGTGCTACCTAGTGAGTTTTTAAGGTTCTTTTTTTAATGCAGCCAAAGTGGCAATCATCTATAGAAAATTGCAAAAAATTGACAATCACCCATCCCTAAGGAAAATTAGCCGGATTGGGCTATATAAACTAGGATATAAAACACACAATTTTAGTCATCTTTCTATATTTATGGTTACATATTGAAAACCAAACATAGGAATCTTGCACTTTTGATGATTGGAATTTGAAACCTTCCAAGATCACTTCATTTTCAAATTTTCAAAATTTCTTTTTGGCATAAATTCACCAGTAAAAGACACCTGGTGTTCCCTATATATGCAGACAATGGGATTGTATTAGTTGGGCTTGAAGTGTATTGTAACACCCTCAGCCTGGGGTGTTTCCAAAGTAAGTGCATAAGTTGCCTCAGATGGGGCTTACTTTGGGAACACCTTGCTCCAAGGGCATTACTTCTTTTGTAAAAACCTACCAGAATTTTTGTGAATGATGTTTCTTGTGATACCCACCATGTGCCACAGAATTTTTATAAAAAATTTAGATTAGAGGGGAGTGTTTTGCCTTTGGAAGGCAGAGGTGGCCAAATATTGCACTATGGACGGTTACCTCCAAATAGAGAAAAACCCTGTATATAAACAAGGATAGAAATCCATCCACAAAATGTACAAGCCATGTTGAAGCAATTGTAAACACACCAAAGAAAAACCAAACCTTCCAAACACACTAGAAAATTTCTGGTATGTTTTTAAAGAAATTGACCTAATATGGGACAAGTGTAAAGTTGCACGTTAACTCCAGGGGGCAAGAGATACTCGACTCGTTGGACATACATACTGTCTTTTGGGAACTTCCAGGGGTCATTTCTTTACAAGGATTCCTTCCAAGTAAAAGTGACCTGAGGCGTCCTGTAGAATCAATCCCCAAAACTTGGGCAAAATCTTGGTTGCAACTTGTCACTTTCTTTGCCATTACTGTAGTAGTACCTTGCCCATTTCAACACATGTCCGTCCAATAATAAATTAATTTTGAAATTTTCATTTCCAAAAATGAAATATTCCTAAATATTCACTATTTTCCTTCACAATATTTTTTGACTTGGAAGAAATAATTTTTGAAAATGATATAATTAGTTTTGAATTGGCCAAGGTACTAGGGTATGTTCTTTTGAAGGGGCAGGTTCCTTTTTCAATCCAACACCTAGTGGTTCTTTGTCCTTTCCTTCTTGGGTTGGTCAGGTGCAGGCTGGGAGCTTGAAGGCTTCTTCATTCCTTACACCTATTTAGAAAGAGAGTGGCATGCATTGTAGTTATCCTTAAAAAATTTCCTTTGTTTGGGTGGGTGTTTGTACTTTGTACTTCGTTTTTCTGTCTCAAGCCTTCTTCGTTGTCATCCTCAAAATCTCCCAACTTAAGGGAGAACACCTCAAGATCAAGATCAGGCCATCACCAATTTTTTTTGGAAATTGGGCACTCCCCAATAGAAGCACCTCTTTGGACCACCAGTTGCAAAATAGAAACAAATGTGCTCCCTATGGCCCACCTTTTTAGTTTACTTACATGAGAGTTGAGCCTTTGGGCAAACCATAGGGGATAAAATTGAGGCGCTATTGGGAACGTTTCGGGGGAGAATCTTAGGGAATCCTTTGGGAACCTCCCATATGGAACAAAAAAGGAAAATACAAGTAGCACAATTCCTCTACCCCTACCTCTAAAAAAGAAAAAAAATTGGACCCTCGTGAGTCCATGCTAAGCCTTTCATTGGTTGCATGGAACTTTTAATTTCAAAACTATTTGCTACCATTTATAGAATGGCATGACAACATCCCCAAAAAAGAAAAATAAATAAAAATAATGTATTCAACTTTAGATGAGGTGCCTCCCAATCAATTTTTTTTACAATGAACCAATTTGATTGGCCCATCACTAAATAAAATTGAAACCATGGAGGCTCCTCAAAATAGAAGGTTCTATTTTGAAGTATAGAGTTCCTCCCCTTTTACTCACTTCATCACAAACCTTCAATACTATGAAATTACAAAATTTGTGGGCTTCAAAATGTAAAAATCCCACACACACACATATATATATGATTTATTTTCTACTTATGATGTGTTGATGTGAAGTACATACAATTTATGTGTTAACTAAATCCAGGTAATTATCATAATGTAATTTTGCATAAAACTATGCAATTTTTGTGTATTAAACATGAACATTCATGTATGTCATTCAAAATTTTTTTTTTATTAGTTTGAATATTCAAGATATTAAATACATATAAATATCATTCATATTAAGCATAATATGGAATTCATCCAATTTTTGTATAAACCTATGAAAATCAAATTTTGTACAAACCTATGAAGCATGGTAAGTTTGTGATGTTATGTAGGTGAAAGGAGGATAACGTTTGCTAAAACATATGGGATAAAAATGAAGTGCTATGGAAAACATGTCAGTGAACACATTGGGAACTCGGGGAACATATTTGAAACTTGATAGGAACCCATTTGAAGCTTAAAAGGAACTGCAAAAAAAAAATAAAAATCCACACCCCCCA
>Ga0116227_10003473_pt1 | contig 34969 bp, 34 predicted proteins | sample S1TSphgellanicum_FD_89693 | JGI IMG/M metagenome (GOLD analysis project Ga0116227, IMG submission 89693) | Host-associated microbial communities from peat moss isolated from Minnesota, USA - S1T2_Fb - Sphagnum magellanicum MG | ecosystem: Host-associated > Plants > Peat moss > Unclassified...
AGACATGCCTACCTCGTGAGCTTGCGTCCCGTCGCCTGCTTGCCTTTCAGCTTTGCTTTGTGAACCAGTGGTGGCCTCCCAGGCTTCCTCTTAGGTGGTGCATTTGCTACTGCTTGGGCTGCAGCCTCCTTATCTGCAAGATCCTTCTCTCTGGCCTTCTCCGCTTGTCTCTGCCGCTGCTCCTCTGCCTCGATCTCGCTGATGCCTTTCTTGAATCCGAACTTGAAGAGTGCCATCTTACTTTGCTGTGCTAAGGCCCTCCGCGGACTCACTGATTTCCGCGCCAAGCCCTTTATTTTTGAACCCCACACCAACTTCCCCGCAGTGGCTCGGACCCTATTATTTATTTCCCCGCAGAAGCCCTTCCCGCACCCTCTAGAGACTATTTTCCTATCCCCACACCCTCGATGAGCAATTATTTATGTGTGGGGTTTAGGGTGAGCACTACGGTACTTGCTTCACACATGTCACAAAACAAGTATATAAATAAAATTTATTATGTTTGTTGTTGGCAAGTAATCATTAGAAACATGAAGACATTTATGTCTTCCCAATTGACATCAACTTAAAATTGCCTCCTAACCAAGCATAATCCTTAGCTTGCATGATGAACATATGCCCAATTGTTTAGGTTTCACAAATATCTAAAGGATACTTAAGACGTCTTTCGATTCATGTGTATAGTTGCACATTCAATTTAAGAAGGTCATGTTAATGGAAAGTAACAATTAGCCCTTCCAAATATGAATATGCAACTAGGGGCACAATTGGGGTTCCTTTCCATTAGCATTAAATGGTCATATTTAAGGTGCAACTAAAGGTGTACCTTGTGCAAAGCTAAATTGAAAATCTAGAATATTTAAAGTTGAAAGTGAGAAGTCAAACAAGTCCAAAGTTGAAGGTTTAACTCTTCAATGGAAAGACACCTTTACATAGGTGAGATTACACAAAAAGAAAATTCATTGCTTTTGATGAAGTTGACTTATAAAGGTTAAAAATGCTACCTTATAAAGGTCTAGAAGATAAGATATGTAAAAAATACAATAACATCAAGAAGACTATTATTGAAGAAAAGAAGAGAAGAAGTATACATATTATGTTAAAAAACATCATAGAAGTTGGGGAGATTTGTGGTATCATTCTACACAACCCAATCACCACCCGAAATGAAAGGTAGGTTATGATAAAGCTTACAAGGTTGATCAAAGTTAGCTTGCTTTCAATTGTAGCTATTAGATTAACATTCATATGGGTTCATTATAGTTTACCAACAAACTAGTGTGTTGTAGATATATGATTTGAAAATAAACTACACAACTATAATTTATGAACTTTCCATCTATTTTATGTGCTTATTTTATTTAATTGGTGTTGAAGCATCTTTCTATGTTTTTTTTTGGTTGTTGGTTTCAAAGTTTTGTGATTGTTTTCTTTTTTTGTGTTATCAACTCAATCCTTTTGCATAAGTGTGTTTTTATATTAAAAGTTTATTTATTTTGTAGTGTCACCATCTAGTGCTTTCATGATTAATGTTTTCACTTTTATGCCCTTGCATTGATTCATTGGAGTTTTAATTAAAGTTTGAAAGCTAGCTCTTATAATTTTGCTTCATTGTTTCATTGTTGGTGAATTCATGTTTCGTTATTTTCTTGTGTTGGTTTTGGCATTGTTGCAAAACCATTTTGCACCATTGTTGATGTTTATAACAACATTTTTTTGTTGATGTGTTGAAATGTTTGTTGAATTTTTATCATTTTGTATATAGTCTATGTGTTGTGTAGTTATGCCAAGATACTATGTGATTTTTTCAATTATTGATGCTTGGGTCATTAAAAGTCTACCACTTTGCACAATCTTGTTGTTTTCCCCTATGAAAGCTTATAATGATTTCGTCTATGCAAATTTTATTAATTTCATTGAACAACATTTTTTTTTTAATGTTCATTCCAAAGTTGTGATACAATGTAATGCTTTGATTGCCTCAAATATCTTCAATTGCTTCTTGTATTGTTCATGCAAGCTCTTGTGCTAGTAAGCTAACGTCAACAAAACTTTATAATGATGTTGTTTTATACCATTTTGAAACATTAATAAATGATTTACCAAATTTATTTAATTAGGTTGTAACTAGTATCAATTGATATTTGATATTATTTTATTTTAAAAAATCAGAATTTTTTTGATAAATAAATAAATAAAACAATTGCAAAAAGCCAAGAATGACAAAACATGAACTTCCAAATTTTTTAAGTTATAAGCTTGATTGGGATCTTACATGGTTTGTAAAGTCCTACATCTATTCTTCACAACAATTTAAAAAATACAATAAGAAAATCTTACTAGTTTTTTTATACTCTTTATTATCACCTTTTAATATAAAAACTTTGACCTTTATTGTTATTTGTTGTTGGTAGCTGAATTAAAATATATACTATCATCTCTTAATATTAATTGTTATCATTTGAAATAGGACTTGCATTCTTTCTTTTAATATTTCAAATTTCTCCTTTGTAATGGTGCTTTCACTAATGAAGTTTGACAAGTTTAATATATCTTTGAAGGCAAACACACAATCCTCAAATGGTGGGATTTTGCTTGTTGAAGGTAAAATGTAAATACATGGAATCAAGATCTCTAATATCACATATCTCCAAATGGTGAGATTTTGCTAGTTGGAGATCAAATGTTAATTCATTTGATTAAGATCTCTACTATCCAACTATTCCCTTGTGATATTAAAATTTGACTTTCATTAATTCAAATAAGAATTGCATTCTTTTTTCTAGTTCTTAAAATTTTCTTTTGTATTTGTGCTTTCATTAATAAACTTTGACAAGTTTACATCATCAAAGCCAAGTAGACGAATCTCCAAACATTGGGATTTTCCTGGTTGGTCGAATGTAAATCCATTCAATTAAGATCTCTTTTATCATTAGAGGTTTAATTTTTATTAGTTCAAATAAGACTTGGTCCTTTCTTCTAGTACTTCCAATTCTCGGTTGAAAATTATATGGATGTTTCTAATGAATAAAGCTTGGCAAGTTTACATAATCAAAGTCAAGCATAATATCATAACTAGTTTTTGGGTCCTATTCAAGCACTTTTTACAAGGATTTTCCTAGGCAAAACATGCAACCATTTATTGGCTTTAGGTTTGGTGTTGTCAATGTTAATTTTAATGCAAATAAATGACTAGTAAAGACACTTCAAACATGAATTGACAATAAAAAGAAATTGGTTTTATTTTGGAACAAGCCTTGGAAGAACCCGTTAAGGCGGGTGCTATAATCAATAATTTCCCTCTTATGATCTTGGAGGGTAATTTTGATTTTCATAAGGACTTTTAGGTACTTCATCCTATGGAGCAAGTTCTCTCACTCCTTCATTGCAATGTTACATTTCTTCAAGGAAGGCTGATCAAGCTTTTTCATCCAAGGTGGATTAGCACGCGCATCACGTTAGGCAAAACCCTAGGATGAAAGCATCACCAAAATAAGGGGCTTGCTCAAGGCTATACCCTTATCCTAAGGTAAAAGCCAACATGAAGCCATAATCACTAGTAATCGCTAGTTAGTCATATGGCAATGAATCCATTCCCAAGCCTTGTACCCTAGGATGAGAATCCATTCCCAAGCCTTGTACCCTAGGATGAGTATTCGTTCCCAAGCCTTGTACCCTAGGATGAGAATCCATTCCCAAGCCTTGTACCCTAGGATGAGAATCCATTCCCAAGCCTTGTACCCTAGGATGAAAATCCGTTCCCAAGCCTTGTACCCTAGGATGAGAATCCATTCCCAAGCCTTGTACCCTAGGGTGAAAATCTGTTCCCAAGCCTTGTACCCTAGGATGAGAATCCATTCCCAAGCCTTGAACCCTAGGATGAAAATCCGTTCCCAAGCCTTGTACCCTAGGATGAGAATCGGTTCCCAAGCCTTGTACCCTAGGATGAGAATCCATTCCCAAAGCCTTGTACACTAGGATGAGAATCCGTTCCCAAGGCTTGTACCCTAGGATGAGAATCCCTACCCAAGCCTTGTACCCTAGGGATGAGAATCCACTCCCAAGCCTTGTACTCTAGGATGAGCATAAAGCCCTTAATAAGGAGCCAAGGGGGCATCCCGAGTTTCGGTGATGCCCTCAACCTAGGGCTTTTATCTTAGGGCTTTACCCCTCCCTACACATAATCCCCAAATGGGTGGTATGTTATTGTTGGACATTGGATGAAAATCCGGATGATAAGTCCCTGACACATGTAGGTAAGTGACCGAATCAAAAAAAGTTTGTGATTGGGTTTATGGTAGTAGTTTTATGTGTACTTTTAAAAAAATTTGTGATCTGACCAAGTGCGCTGCACTGCCACGTAACGTCCACGTGGCAATGTTGCTCCCCGGCTCCTCCTCCAGGCACTGTATTGTATTGTACTGTACTGTACTGGACTCTGCTGTGCTGCAAACCCCGGCTCCGGTTGCTGTCTGCGAACCCTCGCTGCCCGTCTTGTGTCTCGCTTCCATGTTTCACCATCGCGCCTGCGCATCTGTACCGTCGCTTGTCACGTTGCCCGCTGTCTTCTTGCGGCCTCTCTACTACTCTTCTTCTTCTGCTGCTTCTGCTGCTGCTTTCTGTTCTTTTCCTCGGTCGTGGCGAAGAAGTGGTCAGCCCTGGCGGGAAGCGGGCGGGAGGCGGAGGGTTTGTGCTTCCAGGTCGTCGTCTTTGCCGCCCGCAGGCATGGCTGAGGGTTTCAAGGCACTCAAGTTGGAGGACGACGGGGTGCCTGTGGAAACAGTGAGCGGGAACGGGGTCTCGCATCTTCAGGTACCGTTTTGCGGTTCGAGATTCACTTACCCTTTTCTTGTTGTTTTTGGTTCTTGATCTTGTTTTTGGTGGAGGAGCAACTGCTGTGGATTGGCATAAGGTGATGGTCGTGGGATATTGGCAGTATTCAGCTTTAGGAGTAGTGCTACTTTACAAGATTGAATTCCTCAATCTTTTTTTGTCGCTCAGTGTTTTTCTTGGAGAATCAGATTTTCAAAAGACACTCTCGTCTTGGCAGCCATAGGGGGAATCAATGTTAGGGTAGGGCTCGATTTGAGAACTGGCGGGTTTGAGTCCAAGCCGTTTGTCACCATGCAGAGTCTTGAACCTTGGGAAGTCTGTCATGGAGTATGATGGGCGCTGAGATTAGATGCTTCATGGCTATGGTCGTGAACACAATGGATATCAGAGCCTCCTTGCAACAATGACTTGATTCCATCGATATGTTCACAGGCAGATTGATTGGCAGGACAATCTTAATAATCTTGACTAGTATACTACAATTTTGAGTCATTTTGTCAATCTTTTTTCCTTTGTAGTCTCAATCCTCAGAGTGTTCTGAGCTATGGCTGCTTTTTCAGGTAGCTGTTCATAGAAGGTCCTTGGAAGCTGAATCTCCAACCAAGTGGCCTTGCTTTTCGTGTAGGGCATATTTAGTTTCTTCCATGGCTGCTTGGATTCTGAGCATGGCTTGTTTGCTGCATGAGAGTTCAAATTCGCCAGGAGATTGAAGAGGGTGTTGTTTTTGATAGAGCACATGAGATCTGTTAATAACATGAGAAAAAAATATAGAAAGGCATTTAGAAGGTGAATAGAAATGACACAATTGAATTCAAGCAGCAATTTCTGGACAAGCTGGTGAATTTTACCATTTTGGTGTCATGTAAGGTTTACATAAACCTGCATATCAAGAAGTTCAGGTTCTTGAGCTTATTGTGGGATCATTCTCAACAGGGAAAAGGTAAAGATGGAGATACAACTGGGGGTTCAAGGAAGAAGCTGGAGGAGCTAAACTGGGACAATTCCTTTACACGTGAACTTCCAGGGGATACTCGCACTGGTGGCCCTGTTCGCCAGGTTAATATATGCAACCTTTTGTTTGATGGTGAATTGAGAAGGCTTTCTTTCTGCCATTTGCAATTGGTTCTACCTTGACTTTCTTTCTAAGGAGGTGCATAAAATTTGAGAATTGAGCAAGAAGTTAAAGCTTCAGATGTGTCATGTGGATGACATGCAACCATGACCATCTCTTGTGAAACTATTTGAAGCCTGTAATTAGAACAAGGTACAGATCCTGGATGGTCCAGTGAACAAAGGCCTGTCAATGTTCTTGTTGGCTTTTGTCTGAGAGTGGGGTTGGTGTGATTTTGGGTGAGTTGCAGGTGCTGCATGCATGTTATTCAAAAGTGTCACCTTCTGTCTCTGTGAAAGAACCAGAGCTGGTAGCGTGGTCTCAGCCAGTTGCTGATATTTTGGACCTGGACCCCAATGAGTAGGCTTTTTTCTACAGCTATACTATGTGGCACACTCATTCTTTGCAGTGCATAGTAATTGTGAGCATAAGGGATAGATGACAGATGTTTAATTAATACTTCTTTGTATTTCCTTTTTATTTCTACAGAAGCTAGACAAGCACAGACTACTCAAAAGGCAGATGAGAGAGAATTTTAGTTTTTTTTCTTCTTTGAAATTAGTGAGAGTGTTGTTGCAAGAAATGTTTCTCTGAATATGGACACACTGGAAGCTTATTTTATTGGGTCTTGGCAGGTTCAAGAGAGCAGACTTTCCTCTTCTATTCACAGGTGTTTCATTGCTAAAAGGCAGGTGAGGTGCTCCTTTACTTTCTACCTATTGTGTTTTGAAGTTGCCACTGGATATTTCACACTGCAGCAGCTTGCTGTCATCTGTTTTTGATAATAGACTTTTTACTTTGCCTAAATGATGATACTCATCACTGAGTGCCGTCTTTATCTTTGCTGTAACATCAGGATGTTGGAAATTTTCATTTATTCCATCTGACATAGGTTTCACATTTTAATGGTGAAGAACTAGCTCAAATGGCAAATGCATTAATGCCTGCCTTGGCCGAATTGGTCTTAAATATACTCCAGGAAAAGCAAGTTGTCTTGATATAAGTTAGGGTTACCAACAGAGATGCTCCTAGGCCATTACATGTTGGTCTGCTCAAACTTGGGATTTATTATCTTGCCCTCCTCTATCTGGACCAAATGTGTGGTTTGCAGCCTACCGTATGCACAGTGCTATGGTGGCCATCAATTTGGTGTTTGGGCAGGCCAATTAGGGGATGGACGAGCAATCACCCTTGGGGAGGTACTAAACAATCAGGGAGAGAGGTGGGAGCTTCAGCTGAAAGGGGCAGGCAAGACTCCTTACAGCAGGACAGCTGATGGGCTTGCAGTTCTCCGTAGCAGTGTTCGGGAGTTTCTCTGCAGTGAGGCAATGCACCATTTGGGCATACCAACCACTCGTGCACTCTGTCTGGTTACCACAGGACAGGGCGTTCTGCGTGACATGTTTTATGAGTAAGTTGGTTGCACCATTTTCACCATTTTCACTTATGATGTTTGCTTCTGGTATAGCAAGTTTTCTCAGGAAGTTTAAATGACTTCCTACTTGCTGATTACAAGAATTTAGTTTCTATGATTCTTTTGCTTTCTGAATTTTCTCTTCATTGAGCTGGTATAGTGTTGGCCATGCTTTGCAATTCACTAAGATTTTGAGCCTGTTTATTGGAAGAAAAGTACCTTGTTCTCCTCCATCAAGTGTGTTGTTCCTATATAGAAGTCTCCTTATCTCAGTCTTTGTCTCCTCCCATGTGGATAGCATAGATCATCAATCCATTTAAAACCTTCCCATTGTTTTAATTGTCTTCCTCTATGGGGAGAAAGTTTTGGTCCTCTCCTTTGATTGCTTAAAGCATGTCAAAACTTCAGGTCAAGAGTTCTTCAGCTACAGGAGATTGGAAGGTCTGTTTGTTCCTCTAAAATCCAGAAAATTCTATACATTGATTGTTATTGTGACCATTTCCCAAAAACATTCTGTGAGTTGAATTGTCCTTCTAATGGCTTCTATTGCAACTTCTTGGATTTAACAGTAAAGAAAAGTACTCATGGTATTTCCTGTGATGTCTTCAATAAGTGTTCTCACCAGAGTATGCAGGTATTGGCATGATACATATGTCTCATGATCATTCCAATATCTCTATTTCTGCTAAATTGGGTGTTAGTCAGTTTTACAGGTTCTTGAGGCTTCATAGTTCCAGACTTTTCTTCATTTCTCAGATGGTCAATCTTATTGTTCTTCTGAAGAACAAGTACCCTCTGAAGATTCTCTTAAAGAGGACTAGAGATTTGCTATGTAAAGTGAATTTTTTCTTAATAAATTTCAATGCTCACAGTCTTCCAAATGATTTTGTATAGAGTCTTGTAAGTGGGGAGCTTTTTGAAGTCCACTTGGTCCTCATTTGTCTTTTCCCTTTTGTCTGTTATATTCTGTTTTGTCTTCCTACTGTGTGTAATCTTTTGTTTTTTGTTTTTCCTTTCTGTATTCCCTTCTATGGTGTCAGGTGCTAGGTAGTATCATGGCTGAGTCTTCCTGTTGCTTCTGAACTTTGAACACAAATTCAGTAAGCAGGTTGGTTATGTGGCCTGGGTCAGTGGGCAAGGTGTGATAGATAAGTTTCTATCATTCATATTACTGTTGGTGGTCTCTGAACAAGTGAGAGACTGTCACTATTGTTCTTTGTTCAAGTTCTACCCTTCTGTGTTTTGATGCTTCCTGGTTCTTCAGTCCTTGTCTGGTAATCTTTCTTTGTCTTCAAGAAAAAGTTTTGAACCTTGTTCTGGCTTTCTTAATCTTTCTTGATTCTCAGGAGAGTTATTCCTACTTGCTGATCCTCTTGGTATGCTTGTACAATAGTGGGAATGTGAAGATGGAGCCAGGAGCAGTTGTATGCAGAGTGGCTCCATCGTTCATTCGTTTTGGGACATTTCAAATTCATGCAGCTCGAGACAAGGATGATGTACCACTTGTGAAACAGCTTGCAGATTACACAATACACTATCACTACCCACAGTTTGAGCACTTGCCATTTGATCGGCAGGCTTTGGAGGAGGGTCTTTCTGAGGCATCGAAGGGTGATAAAGAAAATCCTCTTCCTCCAATTGACATCTCAAAGAATAAGTATGCAGGTCAGTTCTCTCTAATGTTCTGATGGATGTGTCAGATCATATAGGCCTTATCAAGAACATGGCTATGATGTGGAATGGAGTTTCAATATCATGTTCAAACTGATGGGTTGGTATCTACCAGGGTTTTCAAAGAGTGCTGGTTCTAATGGTTAGAAAATTTGTAGTTCGAGAAAGTACTGTATTTGTGGTTTTTTCTTCACTAAGTATGCAGTCGACTTAAGAGAGGGCTGTGGAAGATAGAACAAGAAGAATATGGCTGTATCCTCTAGGGTCTTGGCAATGTAAAACAGAAGCTAGTATATTGACTGACCAGGTGCTAGTTTTGGAATGGCAGCCTGGTTCACTGAGGTGGCACTACAGACAGCTATAACGATAGCAAAGTGGCAAGCAGTTGGATTTACCCATGGTGTCATGAACACAGACAATATGAGCATTCTTGGTCTTACAATTGACTATGGACCATTTGGTTTCTTGGATGCATTTGATCCAAAGTACACACCAAATACAACAGATTTACCAGGGCGCCGCTATGGCTTTGCCAACCAGCCAGATATTGGTCTGTGGAATGTGATGCAGTTGGCTAATACCCTGTATACTGCTGAGCTCATCACTGCTGAGGAAGCTCAATTCGGCTTAGGAAGGTACATGTGCATGGGTTTTCTCTCTCTCTGTCCTTGAGTTAAACAATCTGTATTAGTGACTCAACATGATATTTCTGTTTAGATACATTGGCACTGCCAAGATAGCCTGTTTGGCAATGGTGATTTGCGAATTTGACAAAGGTTCAACTGCAGCACGATGTACAAACTGCAAGATTATGTACGTAATCAATGGACATGCTTTATTGCAGGTATGCAGACAAGTTCATGGCAGATTACCAGCAGCATATGAGCAGTAAGGTGGGTCTCAAGCAGTATAATAAGGATTTGCTGAGCAAGCTCTTAAACAACATGGCCTTTGACAAGGTTGATTACACCAATTTTTTCCGATCATTGGGAAACTTGAAAGTTGTGCCAGGTGGTTCAGATGATGAGTTACTTGCACCCCTGAAAAATGCACTTCTAGATTTGAGCAAGGAGCGGAAAACTGTTTGGCTTGACTGGGTGCATGAGTATTTTGAACTGGTATGTTACCTTGTTTCTATCCATCCATATAGGAATGCTGGAAATTTTGTTACCTTTGATAATTGTGGAAGATTTGGAAGGAAAGGTCATGAGTCCTTGTGGTAGATCATACAAGAGTAGGACACTAAGCGCCAGTATTTTGAACTGTTTGTGTGGCAGTTGGCAGCTGAGGGTGTGCCTCAACCTGAGAGAAAAGCTCAAATGGACTCTGTTAACCCAAAGTATGTTCTGCGGAATTATCTGTGCCAAAGTGCCATTGACCAAGCAGAACAGGGGGATTTCAGTGAAGTGCAGAGGCTGCTAAAATTGATGGAAAGGCCTTATGATGACCAACCAGGAATGGAGAAGTATGCAAGGCTTCCTCCTGCCTGGGCCTACCGTCCAGGGGTTTGCATGCTGTCATGTTCCTCCTGAAGATGTTTAGCAGTGGAGGATTGCTTCGAATTACTACATATTGAACTGGGAGACAAAACACCTTGTGGAAGGTCTTAAGTTGCCAGGTTAGCACCAGCATCTGTCCCCACGAAGGATTATCTTTATATATTTCTATTTGTTTCAGTTTTTCTTGTCTGGATCATGAACCAGCCTTTTACATGAACACTAGAGCCACCACACACACCAGGGAACAAGCAATCACCTACAAAGAGGGGGGGGTCTCTGGGACAGTTTTCTTACATATTAGGAAAGAAGTTGGACGGTTAGAGAAATCTGATGTTTAGTCTGTAATCTTTGGACAGGTTTAGTTGGAAAATTTAAGTGGTAACTTTATCCTCCTAAAAATTGGGATTAGAGTCAATGGATTCCAGAGGGTGATGGCAGGTGTGCTGCACAGTACAGCTTGAGTTGAGATAAGTTGTGTTGATACTGTTATACACACAAAATGCAGAATGCTCAAACGTTTCATAATGGGATCACTGAATTATTGTATGGACAAGAGTTTTCCAGGAAGTCTTGTGGATTTATGTACCTAACATTTCACAATTTTGACATGTAACATTCACGAGGTATGATGTATTTCACTGTTGAAGCAGTAGTAGTTACAGGTCATTTCTTGCATCCTATGGGAGAAACATTGACTCTAGAATGGATGAAGCATTAGGCCATTGCTTGAGCTAAGTACTGAGTTCTCCAAGTATCCAAGCATTTGCCTGCTTGGGTGAGGCACCTAAGTAGCTACTTGTATCTATTGCAGGAAGTGTTAAGATTGGACTTGGTTAGGTGCTGGTTCTCAACTTCACTCCCTGACCTAAACATCTGCATGCATCTGATTACATAGTGGCCACCTATTGTCTGCTTGTGGTGAACCAGCACCTACACTAGTACCACAGTGAAACAAGGGGTGTGTCGCACTGTGGCCTTGCCATTGACATTAAAAAGTATCTTAATGCAAAAGAAGAATTATGGAAACTCAAATATTTCACCATGCAAAAATATAATCTTCAAAAAATCCTCAAAAAGAAACCAAAATCCTTCAAGATACTATAACTTTATGACTATATCTCAAGTTTCAACACAAGCCAAGATATCATCTTTCAAAATCCTCATATAAAAATAGACCTATCTGCTAGGGGCCAAAATTCCTTAAGTTGCTATAGGGTAGAGAGGCCAATGTCTAGACACTTAGTGGCATGTAGACCTTTGTTTTTTTATTGAGTGATTAGTTGGCAATGCTTTTCAAAGACCAAATGTAAGCTGGCTATGGGCTCTCCCATGATGCTTTGAATCGCCTTAAATGGTGAAGAAGCATGTAAATTGTGGCCACTCAAAGTGAAAGGGGTCAAAAATTTAATAAAAATTGGCTATGTACACATCTTTCTTGTCGGCCATACAACTTCCTTGCTATGAGTGCACCCTTGTTTTTGCATAATAATACATTACCTAACTCCATCCCTAGGATGAACTTTTTCCCAAAGCAAACATTCATCTCCTTCTAACGTTCACAAAATCACCATAGTGATCCAAATGCATTCCATCCAATTGATTGGTCACCAAAAATCCCAAGAACGTTCAACCTTAAACCTAAGTTCATTAAACCCTAACTCATCAAATGTTGTTGTGCAATAGAATTGCATGTGCCAAACTCCGTTCTCACTATCCTTGGTCTCCTCATCGAACTAGCATTCTAGTTACTTCTATAAAAAAATTGGGCTTGTAGATCCTCTTTGGGAGGTAGCGATCAGGATGCAAAATGTTGAATATGCTTCCTCCTTATGTTCCTCAAAGCTCCTTGAAGCTCCTGGTTGTTGGCTCCTTGATTTTGCTTTTGGTCATGAAGCTCCCTTTGTTCCTAGTCATTGCCTCCTCTTGCTCCTAGTTTGCAACTCCTCTTGCTCCTAGTCTAAGCTCCTCTTGTTCCTAGTTGGTAGTTCCTTTTGCTCTTGGGTTGCAATTCGTATTGTTCTTGGTCAAGGCTCCTTTTACTATTGGTTCGCAACTCTTCTCGTTGCTGGTTTGTAGCTCCTCTTACTCTTGGTCGATAACTTTTCTTGCTCCTAGTTGGCAGCTCCTCTTGCTCTTGGTCGGTAACTTTTCTTGCTCCTAGTTGGCAGCTCCTTTTGTTCCTAATTAACAGCTCCTCTTGCTCCTAGTTGGCAACTCCTTGTGCTTTTGGTCTCTAGCTCTTCTTGGTCTTGGTCCAACTCTTCTTGGTCCTAGTCCAACTCCTTTTGCTCTTGGTTCGTAACTCCTCTTGTTGTTAGTTTGCAGTTCCTTTTGGTCTTGGTTAGAGCTCCTTTTGCTCTTGGTTCACAACTCCTCTTGTTCTTGGTGGTAGCTCTTCTTGCTCCTAATTCACAACTCCTTTTGGTTCTAGTCAGAGCTCCTTTTGCTCTTGGTTGGTAGTTCTTCTTGTTCTTAGTCTTTAGCTTTTTTTGGTCTTGGTTTAATTCCTCTTATTCTTGGTTTGCAGCTTTTCTTGTCCTTGGTCGGAACTTCTCTTGTTCCTAGTTCGTAGCTCCTCTTGTTCCTGGTCTACAACTTTTCTTACTCTTAATCCAACTCCTTTTGTTCTTGGTTCACAATTCCTTTTGTTCCTAGTTGTAGTTCCTATTGTTCCTGATCGTGTTAGCTCCTCTTGCTCCTGGTTGTTGGCTCCTTTAGCTCTTAGTTGTGTAGCTTTTCTAAGTTCTTATTCTTTGGAGCTTTGGTTCCCCACTCCTTTTCCCCCATCCCCTACTCCTTTTGATATACTTAGGCAACTATAGCACTTGGCCATGTAAGAATCGTAGATGCATGGGTCATTGCTACATTTCCTAGTTGATTTGGTGTTGCATTAGCTATTGTAACAATGTTAATACATTTGATGCTACATTGGCTACTACAACACTCATTGTTCCACTTGGCATTGAACCATTTTGTTGCATTCTTGATCTTGTTATTACTTTTGCTTGTTGTTGACTAGTACTTACGATCCCCAAATTAAGTGTTGTTTCACATGTGAGCAAGCTTACGGTGACAACTACCTAGATGTTCTGATGCAGTTGTCCTCTAACCATTCTTATTGCTACAGGGGATCATTATGCATCAAAGGTGGCTTTGGCTTGCCTTTTAGCCTCTCGTAAGGTTGCTTGTTCTGTTGGGGTTACAAAACTAATTGCAAGGGACCATTGTGCATCAAAGGTGGCTTTGGCCTACCTTTTGGAGGGTTGCCCATTTTGTCGAAGTTAGGGTATTAGATGCCTTCCTCAACCTATCATCCTTTCTTTACTTCCTTTTTGCTTCTTTGGTTTCATTAACAATTACCTTAACCATCGTTTTTTTCTTCAAGATAACAAGATACTCCTCAAAAATGATGACATGTGATTAAAAGTATTCGACTAATGGTTCCTTACCTTTGGTCTATTTTGCAGGTAAATGTGGCAATGATAGTAGATTACGAATCTTCATTGATTATTGTGTTAAACTAAACGGCTCTTATTCTTTTTTATGTCCAAGCTCATGAAGTTCAATTGCCGCTCAGTTGATTGCCCTATCTTCCTTTTCAATATTCGATATGTTTTCAATGTTTATCTTCTCTACCCTATCATTGTGTGGCATATCCATGTGATAGTGTTGTTTTGCTTTAGGTCTGTTACTAACATTACATTCTTCAACCTTAATTTGTATTGTTATCGTGTGTATATGAAGGTTTGTGGCAACAAACTTTTCAATTTTTGCTTCATTTCCCTTAGGTTGTTCATTTAATTCCTTTTCTTCCCTTTCATGTTCATTTGTTAATTGCTATGTAAATGTTGGAAGGTCCAGTCTTGTTATCTATTACCCTAGGGTTTAGAAGGTATATGCATGTAACCCTAAATCCAGACCTCATGTTTTGTTTGGTGATTGATTTGTCCAAGGCTTAGTCAACCCACCTAACTAAAAGTTATCTCATTAGGTTCCATGTAATTGCTTTTAGACATTGTAGCATTTCTTTTCCTTCCTAAAGGCTATTTTATCCCCTATTGCATTCACTAAACAATTTATGGTTAGCCATTTTCGAGACTTAGGAATGATGCTATAGACTATGTTTGTCCTTCTTTTAGCCAAAACCCTAGCTCTTGATTGTCAGCATGCTTGAACACTTATTTCGTTTGAGTTCCATATATGGTCTAGGTTGTATTTGTGTTGGTCATATAATGTTTGCATGTTGTTATAAAATGAATTGCATGCATTAGCAGTTAGGCCTTATGCTTTGTTAACATCAAATCTTTCTATGGTTCGTATGACAACTTTCGAATGTCAATTCTTGAACCAATGGTACCAACATAATGCCAAAACGTGTCTTTCATGACTTGGACATTTAAGACTAATGTCCTAATCTAATGATGTAGTCATATGTCCTTAGTCATATATTTTTATTCAAATTTGTGATTACATTGTAATCACATCATGACTAGATTAGGACTATTTTGTACTTACATTATGACTACATGACTAACCTACATACATTAATAACCTACTTATGTTAGTAATTTAATTAGGTGCTAGCTACTTACTAGTTATTTACTAGTTACTTTTAAAATAGCTAGTACCTATGGGCTAGTACTATTTATTATTTACCTACCTACTATGTAGTATCTACCTACCTACCTACCTACCTATTAGATATAGGTAGTACATACCTACTTACTTACCTACCTACTATATTGGTATTACATATGCACCTACTACTAGGCACCTACTTACTTACCTACTAGGTAGGTCATACATACTTACCTAACTACCTACATTTACTCCTAGGTAGCTAGTTACCTACCTGCATACTAAATAGGTAGTACATATATGTACCTACTACTAAGCACCTACCTACCTACTTACTTACTTACTAAGTATGTAGTACATACATACATACCTACTAGTACCTACTTACAAATAGGAACCTACCTATTACCTACTTACTACCACCTCTAGGTACTACTTATTTATTACCAACTAAGCTAGGTACTTACTAGGTTATTAGGTAGGTTCTAAGTTGTTAAGTAAGTACTTAGGTACCTAACTTATAAAGTAGGTTAGAAAAAATGTTTATAAAAATATGATGACAATTTTTGTCATGTAAAAATCATGTGGTGCAATGGTTAAATGGGGGTTAAGGATTTATTCCCTCAATGTGGAGGTGAGGGATTCAAGTCCTCACACTTGTAACTTAGTGAACTAGCCTAACTAACTTAACTTGCTAGCTAAGTTAACCTATATTCCTAGTAGGCTAGGGCCTACATTCCTAACATATATGCTGGACTTTTAACCCCATATGTTTACATGCCACATGTTTACATAGCATGGGTGGAGAACACATTTGTTTCATATTTGATGAATTATATGCAATGGTCATAATTTATGGATCTTATCGAGCATTGATGACCTCCATGACTTTATAGTCACAAAAGTCATAGTCGTAAATTGTCTTGTGATTAAACCACATTAACGACCAAATGTTTTAAACGATGTGTGTTATTTCACTACATAGTCATGTAGTCATAAATGTCTTCCATGACTAACAACCTAGTCATAAATTAAGTCGCAAAAGACAACTTTTCTTGTAATGCAAGTTGTGCCTGGTATGCCATTTTGAAATGAGGTTGCCATTGTTTGTGTTAATTTCACCACCTTCATTTTCAGTTAGTGCATAGTTATAGACATGCTTACTTCTTGCATGGCCAAGACCTAAACCACAATGACAACAACATTTTCCCCGTCTCTGAGTACACCCCTTGGCCCCATTTTCCTACTACACATATGCTTGTTTAGATGGTCACAAAGAGAGCTCAAGGGTATGCTCCATGACCTAGAAACTTTTCACATAAAACACCTCCTTGCCCCAATTGCTTCTATAACTTCTTCCAATGCTTTAGTTGTCCATGTGCCCTTTGGGTCTTGCAATTGGTCCTCGATTAGAGATTTTTTGTACTTATACTGTTTTAAATGTAGGAGCTACATTTTCTTGATCAGCTATTGGTTGATCTAGCATTCCTCTTTGATGTTTGTGAAGCACGTTCAATTGCATGACTTTCACACTCCTCTAGGTCCAAGCCTCAAAGGGCTTGGGCACTTGTACGTCAGCCCAACTAGAGGTACACCTCTAACCTTCTTGAATTCAAACCATGAATACAAAAAGTTAGCTAGGGCAGGGATTGTTTGTTGAGCACATCCAAACCATGGTCCATTGTGTGATATGAAGCATAGAATTCCTCAAAATCCTTCCACTGAAGTGTAACATCTTGGGTTTTTGTGTAGGTGGCGGGTATGTAGGTCAACGTACATTGAGGAGCAACTTGGGGGAATTTTTTTCTCTTTGCTATCCATGCATTCCTTTCAACCTGTGAATGTCCTGGAACATTATGTGCCCACCAGCGATAATACAAGTACTTTTTGTACCTTTTAGTGTAGATCTGATTTATTATATTTGTTCCTACATTAGGTCCTGGTGCTAGTATTGGTGTAAGTTTTTGGTGCAAAGAAATAAACTTTGGATTTGCCAACTTTATGTTTATTGTTAATTTCAAACCTAGACCTAACCCTATTTCTATTGCGGCCTTAATTTTGACATTAGAAACTTGAAACCCTAATTTAAAATTCCCAAGCTTTGTTGTATTGTAGCTCTCTACTTCAAATCCCTCCTCATTTGCTAATTCTACTTTAACATTTGAATCTAAAAGTTGGGATTTTTTCTACTACCTCTACTTTGACACCTGAACCTTTAAATCCTATTGTAGAACCCCCAACCTTTGTTGTCCTACAACCCCTTACTTCAACTCCTTTTTCATCTAACAACTTTACCTTGACATTTGAAACTAAAGGTTGTATGACTACAAGTTGTCTTGCTTCTAGACTAGAGTTTACTCCTATTGATACTTCAAGCCTTTCCTTCACATCCCGATGAGTATAAATTGAATTAGATATTAAACATGTCACACTAGGAATAATCAACTTTAGGAATGCTTGTAATTCCTCGTACACTAAAGTTGGTAGGGAGGACAAAGTTAGAGCTACAATCTAAACCTCAAATGGAGGGAATGTGTGCTATTGCTCATGTAATTTGTGCCTTGTTGATTTTTGGGCAGGAAATACAAAGTGGATAACTTGGGGGAAATTCCCTCTTGGTTAATCATTTGGGGGCTAATAAACGATGCCAAGCTTCTTCAAAACTTGGGCCTTTACTTGTTGCTCGATCATTTTAAGGATGTTAGTCCTTTTTATGCTATTGCTTTAAATGTGCACCACAAATGATAAACCAAACATGCCTTTGTGTTCAATTGAACTTTGAAACACCCATAAATAGACACTTCTTGCTATTGGCCACACTAAGTGGCTTGTAATTTTAGACCTACTGAAACCCTAACACGTAACCTTAAAAATCCCCCACTATTTAATTTTTTTGCTTTTGCACATGACTCCCACCCCTAGCATCACTCAAAAAAAGGCATTTGGCGAACTTTTCCTCTTATCTAACTACATTGCTCAAAAACAAGTTTCAAACCCAAATATTTCTTGGAGAACATCTGGTCATGGGTCTTCAAACGTCTGTCAAAAAATGCGCGTTGTGCACCCATTGGTAGCATGAACACTAGCATGTGTGTTAAAGGTTATTAGTAAGTAGGTACATAGTGAAAGTAACAACCGAGCTAAAGATTGCATGTATCATGTTTTCAATGTTTTCTTTTCAAAATTAGTCAAATTTGCATTAGGAAAACAAAAAGTTTCCAAAAGTTTCCCAATTTTATTTTTGAAAAAGTCACAAAAAATTGTTGAAAAATTGTAGTTAAATTAGTTGAATTTATGGTAGAGAAACAAAAGTTTCCAAAAGTTTCACAATTTTATCGTTGAAAAAGCCACAAAAATCGTTGGAAAACTGTAGCAAAATTAGTTGAATTTATGCCAGCAAAACAAAAGTTTCCAACAGTTTATTTTTGAAAAGGCCACAAAAATCGTTGGAAAATTGTAGTGAATTTAGTTGAATTTATGCTAGAAAAACAAAGGTTTTCAAAGGTTTCCCATTTTTATTGTTGGAAAAGCCACAAAAATCATTGGGAAAATTGTGGCAACCTACGTTGAATTTATGGTAGACAAACAAAAGTTTCCAAAAGTTTCCCAATTGCATTGTTGAAAAAGCCACAAAAATCATTGGAAAATTGTAGCGAAATTAGTTGAATTTATGGTAGATTTTTTTTTCCCCCCCAAATGTTTCCCAATTTTACTGTTGGAAAAACCACAAAAATCTTTGGAAAATTGTAGCAGAATTAGTTGAATTTGTGCTAGAAAAGAAAAAGCTTTCCAAAGCTTTTCCAAATTTATTGTTTAAAAAGCCACAAAATTTGTCCCAAAAAAATCAATTGTCATTATTGTTGTTATTTCTAATTTCTTCTTGTTAAAATTAATGAAAAATTTTGTGCATGGAAATTTTTTGGCCTAGTAGCAAAGGGTTTGAGACAATCCACTACCTTACGACTTACTACTTACTAATCAAGCACTTCCATGAATCCTACCTAAGCAGTAAAATTTTGTTTGTAACGAATTTTTTGTTATTTTGAGGGAATTTTTTTTTGGAGAAAACCTTTGTATTTTTATTTTTTTCAGTGTAGAATGTGTTTTTTTTCAGCGAAAAATTCCCACTTTTGGGAAATGAAGAAATTGAAGAAAGAAAACACACCTTATGTTACTAGTTAACTACTCATGCCAGACTGGGACCTCGAATGGAATGTTGGTCGGCCGAGGTCCCAATAGGGATTCCCATTTAAGACCTCGATTGGGACCTAGAAACCGGCAATTTTAAGATTGGGATCTCGAGCTTCGATGACAACAAGAAATTTGTAACCAATGAAAAACTAAAGTAATGTTTTAACCACCAATGCGTAAATAGCACGTCATTGTCCACGTGCCAACTTCTTGGTGTTGGAGTGTTTCTCGTTTTTGATACCCGCTACTGGGTAACCGCTGGGTGTTTGTGGGGGGGCAGGAAATTTTTTTTTTTGATCTAGAACCGGCGCAAGTTCGCATTGGCAGCGGCGAGTCATTAAGAATTTTCGGGCAGAAGACTAAACGCCCCGGTCCGGCGACTTTTAATACCCTCCATCTGCCGAAGTTTCGCCGCACAATAAATAACCGGAACCGGAACGGTGACAGTTTCCAGAGGCGTCGACCAGCCGTGAAATTTGTGCCGCATAAATTAAATAACCGGGTTCGGAAGTTGACATTAACCGTACCCTGGAACAGGAAGCTGAGAAATCGAGTAGCCGGGGAGGACGGCTATCCTCTCATATACCCGGGGAAGGACGGCGATTCTATCACGTACCCGGGATAGGAAGTCGATCATTTCAAGCACCCGAGACAGGAAGCGGACATTAAGTACCCGGAAAAGGGCGGCGATTCTAATATATACCCGGGAAAGGAAGGCGATCATTCAAGAACCCGGGAGAGGCCGGTGGCCATTTACACGTCCGGGGGAAGACAGGCGAGCGATGTTTCAAATAACCGGGGAAGGACGGTGGCTATACACATACCCGGGACAGAGGAAGGCGATCATCCGAGTAGGTACCCGGGAGAGGCCGGTGGCAATCCACGTGCCCGGGACGGAGGAAGGCGATCGTTCAAGAAGGTACCCGGAAGATGACGGTCACAATCTAAATACCCGGGAAGAGGAGGGCGATCATTCAAGTAGGTACCCGGGAGAGGACAGCGGCAATCCAAATACCCGGGGACAGACGAAGGCGATATTCGACCGAAAGATGCTTATAAATATCCGGATTCCGGACGTGACGCGCGGAGAAGATGACTGTTACGTCAAGGAATCGTCTTGGTTTCGTCTCACGTATACCGGGCCTGGTCGCCCTCTTTCGACCATTCCCCATACACACACACGCACACACACAGAGCGCCATCGCTCTCCACGTCTTTGCTGAGGAAGTTTGAGGAAGTGATTTGCATGATCGTGTCGAAGCTTGGCTCCCACACTCTGACGGTATGTTGCCTTTGTATTTTTCCTTCTCATCTTTGCTTTTTCTTGCCTTTTTTTACGGGGCGAGTTTCGATGCCTTTTTGGCGGGCTTTATCATTATGTCTGGTGCACGGACGCTAACAAGCTTGTGCTTCGATCCCATACGATGAGGCTGTTCGGCTTATTACAGCAGTGAAGCGCGTCTCGTTTTTCAGTTTCAGGGTCTTAGCTGGTTTCTTGCACGTTCTGTTTTACAGTGACATGTGCAGAATTGGTGTTGTAGGTTTGCTGTTGACTTCATGTAGCAGGATATGCGTCGCAGCCTTTGATTTTTTTTTCTTCTTGTGTTTTCCTTTTCGTTTTTTGTTGCCAGATCTTCTGAATGTCTAGGCACTCGTTTGTAAAATCGGTTTTATTTTTGCAGCTTCTTATTAGCAACGTGAGGTTTCCGATCCTATTTCTGGGACACAACTTTCTCCGTCTCCGATCTCAGAGCCTTCCCTCTGCAATAATTGCGGTTTTGAACCCTTGGAGCAAGTAAGAAGAGAGGCTGAAGGTAGTTTGCTATCAGACTGTGCATGGCTGTGGAATAGATTACGCAGTGAATTGTGCCGTGATCTACTGGTGGTTGTGTTGGGCAAATGCTGTCAATTCTCAAGGACATACTACAGCTGGTTTTGGTATTTGGGAAAGCAACGGATTGTCTTGTGGTTAGAGCTTTAGGGCTTTGAGGAAGTGGAAGCACCAAATGGCGCCAGTCAAGCAAGATGGGACTGGGAAAAGAGTTAGATGGGACTTGCAATTAGGGCAACATATGGGAGAGAAGGGCACCAGAATACCCCCCAAGGTGTCTTGTCCATTACCTCTCTCCAATGCCATTATTTATGAGACTTGCAGTGCAATTTGACATTTCTTTAAGTCCACGCACTGTAGAATGTGCATCAGTATGTGGTTGCATTGTCATCACAACTTGCTTGCTTTGGCCCTTACCAATGGATGTGTGATATGAAAATTGCAGGTGGTAATTAAAACAAGACAGATAATTACAAAGCAAGCAGTGAAGATTGCAAAGCGTGCAGACGAGCATGAGGAATTTATCAACAAGGTAAGTGTTGCCATGCCTATGATCCAATGGTGCAACATTAATGGACACAGTGTCAGAAATCTGATTTGTAGGTGTTTCTGATATTCATTGAATTCATCAGAGGGTTTGAAGCTTTGTTTTTCTTAATCCACAGGTTACTTATAGTGTGGGGGTTGCCTGCTTCGGTGCCTTCTGCTTCTTGCTAGGCTCAAGTAAGCTTGTGTTTATATAACCTTTTTTGCATGGGAAGGATGAATGTACCAAGTGGTGATATGAAGATATCTGCTCTCACTTAAGCAGCAAGAATGTAGGTACTGGACAAAATATGCATGGTATCAGTGAAATACCTGCTGTGTCGTACATTCAGGATCTGCTGTCTTAATTTGGTTCAAAAGTGAATCTCATTCTTCATGCATGTTTCATTCATGGCAAAGTGTTCAGGGCCAGGTTTTCCAAGTTTTTTCAGTGAGAAAGAGTTTGTGCAGGGCCTCAGGACATTCCATATTTGTATTGCCTGTTCTTTATTACTGTGGCACCTCTTAGATGGATCTACTATCGGATGAAGAAGTGGCACTATTTCCTGCTGGTAAATAACTTGCCCTGCCTCTATATAGTTGCAAATGCTTCTCTTTGTAGCTGTGTCAATTTTTGAATCTGGTCTTGTAGCAAAGAAGTTGCTGATTTCCAGTATGGTCAGGAGTCAGGAGGCACCTAGATACAATTGGCATGAATGTGGAGGGTCATTGATAGTCATTAGCTTGATGTTGGCATGTTCATGATGCACAAATTGTGTGCAGGAATTTTTCTGCTGCTGATGTAGGTCTTTTGTGGGTGCAGGACTTTTGCTATTATGCCAACTTCATCTTTGTCGTGATGCTTGTGTTCTTCCCAAACAATGACAAACTGTTCCTCATTTGTTTCTCTTTTGCAGAGGTGGGTGGAGTAGCAATTGTGTTGTGCACAGGAACTTCTGCCCTTGTGGTTTTCTGTCTACTTCTGCTCCATTTGCTAGTGTTTGCAAAGCCCTAAAGCTGGAATCACCTTTGCTTACTATGCTTGTGCAGGGGCCTTTGGCATGGGCACTGATAGTGTGGCGATGTAGTCTTGTCTTCAGCTCCATCGACAAAATTGTCAGTGTCCTTATCCATCTACTTCCAGGTGACCAGGGCAGCTTTATTAAACTGTGTTGAATTCCAGCAAAAATGTATGTGACACCCATATGTTCTGAAGAGATGGCTGAACTATGTGCTTCATCATTGCAGGACTTGTTTTCTTCATCATTCGGTGGTGGGATCCAAGCACTTTCTCCCACCATTCACCTGAGGACACTGGACCTTGGCCAGCATGGCCCTTATTGGAAAATGATCGCTCTCTTTGGTTATGGCTGTTTGTTGTACCACTTTTTGCCTACAGTTTATGGCAAATGCTCTACTTTCTTGTTGTGAATGTGCTACGGCGGCAGCGATTGCTGAGGGATCCTGAAGTAATGACCTCATTCAGGTCTGTTTTGGTTTGTTGAACCCTCCCAATGCATACTCCAAGTCTTCACAGTAATGCGATTTGGTAGCCTTGATCTCAAGTGAATCCATTTCTTCAGTATTTGATGGTAATATTTTGGCATTCACAGGGAACTGTCTCGGAAAGCATCACGTGCCAACAATATTTGGTGGCGTTTAAGTGGCATTCTAGGAGACAAGAATCGCATTGTCATGTATGCTGTATTGCAAGCTCTCTTTACAGTGGCCACCATGTCTCTTGCTGTACCTATTTTCAAGTCATACCGCTTACATATCACCTTTGAGTGCTTCAAAGTGGCTGCCTCTGTATGGAATGGAGGTAACTTCTTTTTTGATGTGATGCCTCGGAAGATGGATGCAAAAAAGAAGAGAAAGTTTGCTCCATCTGAGAATGTGAATGGTGTAGAACTTCCTCAAGCTAGCAGCACTAGCATTGGCAATGGTGACACCAAAGCTGTCATGTCAGTTGAAAGCCCTGTGTTGGTAGGTCCTCAAATGAGGTTTCGAGGGACCCCAGTGATCAATGAGCAACAAATATCTGCTAGTTTGACAAACACAAGTTCTCCTGATTTTGTGGATCCTGCCATACATATGGGAGACAATTCAGTAGATGTTGGGCAGGAAATTGAAGTAAATGGAGAAAGAAATATTGAGGATGATCCTGCTAGCAGCTCAGTGAACACAATATGGGCTAGAAGAAAAGCCTCAGAATCCAGTGGAGACTTGGGATGACCTCAATCAACAGTGGATTGCTCAGATTGTGTGGCCTGTCAAACTAACAATTGGGTTGAATAATCCCTGCAAGCAGAGGGTTTTATCTCAGGGTGCATGCTGACCTTGTGTGGACAACACTCATGGATTCTTTAACATAACTGAAGTTTCTGTCGTGTCGGAGTATTTCAGATAAGCGTTAGCAGATCTGTAAATAGCTAGCTGTTAGAGAAATGAGTTGTCTTGGCAACAAGCAACGCCTTTGTTGGGTTCGATAAATTTATGCATTAAAAAGAGTACATGGTGGGTATTATGTAGCTTCTGAGCTGCACATCACTCTCCTGTTCTGTGATGGTTTGTGCTATGGCCGTTCATATTCTCTAGTTGTACATTATAACTCAACAAGGGTTTCCAGTTGTAGGTCTCACTATTTACTTTGGCTTGCATTCCAACAATGGGCTTAAGAATTAAGTTCAATGCTGAGTTGGTCAACTTGCAGATATATTGGAACTTCTTTGCAAGACTACTGGATTTCTTTGCAATAAGTTGAGCTCACAGAGTACTACAACTACCTTTGCATTGTCTTGTCATGAAATTGTGTTCTTACACAAGCTGATGTATATCTTAACTACACTTTCTAGTGGAGTATGAAAGCTTCTCTCAGTGATATTCCACAGCTTTCAGTAGTCATGCATGATGTCTCTGAATCCATCACCAACCCTTTAGTTTTTTCATGATTGAAAACTGGACAACCGTACCGTCAAGTGTAGAAAACTCATGTCCATTTGTGAGCTTGAGATTAGAGGAGAAATCTCTCTAGATGCTTCTTCAGTCTGTAAGCAAAAGTGAAGCTGAAAATCGACAAACGAGTACTTTGATTTTGATTTTGTTCTGATTTGATCCCCCTTCAGATCCAACAGATATGATCCATTGTTACATGCCACAGATAAAACTGTGAATGGTCGTCTGTTTTTGGTAATCTAAAGTAGCTCCTCAGGTTGATTATTAATACTTGTGAGCTGGTGTCAAGAGTGCAATGTAGACCCTGAAGCAACCATGTAAAACCCTAACATGCAGGGTCCAAGGCAGGATGGACGCATCTATCTATGAGATTGAAGGTAACAACACAATGAGTGCAGTCATAACCTTTGTGAGAGTTGCTCACATAGTGTCAGACCACCACCTTCATCCCCAATAGTGGTGAGAAGCTGCCATATTACCTTTTGGACTTCATCAGCTCCCAATGGTGAGATAGAATTATAGCCTTGACTGATACAGTTCTTCCTACATGGAGCATCTGTAGTGACATATACACATACTAAGAATCCACCTTAACTGCAGAAGAACTAAGCTAATGTCTATGACTGAGTCACAAAACATAGTTCTCAGTGCATGTTTGCAGAGGAAGTCAGAGCTTGGAAGGTTTTGGGAAGATATCAGGGGTGAATTTCTGGGCAGCACTCATGCTTCCTTTGATCTTCATCTTGCCCCTGCAGATAAATACAGAATTCTAATGTTAGTTTTCTTTGCCTTCAGTACAAAAGAAGACTTCTGGTTTATCAACATGTTCTGCATAAGCTCTTGTTGAGTTCTGCACAAAGATATAATGTCACTGAGAATAATAATGCTTTCACAAATGTTTGTGACAAATCTCATAAAGACTACCTATACTTCACAAAAAAGTAAAAGAGCACCTCAATTAAATTGTCAATGAAAAACAGAAGTTCCCTCAATATACCTGACAAAAGCCATTTGAGGGTTGATTGAGCCAGAAGACACAGCCATGAAATCATCGTCTGCAAATGAAAATGTTGCATCTGGCTTTCCCTCACACTTCCCTACAACAATGAACACAGCTGTCAATTCCATTTTAAAGGAACCTAACACTTCACACACATCTGATGTATTGTAAAGGTTGATCAAAATATCACCACCACAGCAGACATGATCAGGAACAGGGTGCCAATCATTAACTACATTCAGGCCATTCATTGAAATGATCAAATACAGGATCATTTTTTGTGTCAGTGAGATGCATGTGTCAAGCATTTCACCAAGTCTCTTCAGAGTGTAAAATAAGCACCACAAGATTTAGTTGCATGTAGATTTAGAGTCTGATTGTTCTATGGAATTCATTTGAAAGGAAGTCTTGCACCTTTGTACACCTTCAAGTTCTTGAGATCCACCACAAAGCTCTCCTCATCGATTCCTATTTTCTGTCCAGTCATGAAGCCATGAGGATATTTTATTATACCTACCATCTGTGGCAACAGAGCTATCTGTGATAGGGAGAAGTTTTGAACCCAATGACTGTCATCAACAATTTGCTATTGCTAAAATGTGAAGGAAACAGCACCATTTCCAAAGTAAAGCTTCAAAAAGCTTCCAGACTTCTCAAAAAGAGGGGTCCAGAACACTGTCCACAAAAGAAAGGGATTGCTCGAGGCTCCAGGAAAACTAAAAACAAGGAAAAAAACTACCGATCGGCAATAAGACTTGCTTGCCAAGATGTGAAAGTAGTTCCACAATGAGGAAAGCGATTTCGTGCTCCCACGAAAGCAAATACCCTAAGAGAAAAAAAAAACTACTGACAACCAGACCTTCAAACCTCAAACCCACTCTTCAAAAAACAAAAAGCAACCTCCAAATTGTGAAGATCCTCACAATCTCATGAGACAAAAATTTTTAAAAAATTCCATAGGTAGTACAAAATCTCTTCATCTGCTCAAAAAATTAAAAAAAATCTAAATTCTGCGAAAACAAAAACCTGCCACCCAACCCAAAACCCATCAAATCGACGACGATTACCGGTAAACCCTCTTCCCCGCTTCTGCTCCCAGCACGAATTTCTGAAGTTAAGCAAGAATGCGAAGAGGACAGAAAGAAAAGAAAGAGAAAAGAGATAGAGAGAAACGGGAGAGAGAGAGCCACCTTGGGGGCTATGTTGATCTGGTACGTGTACCCAATTTTCTGTTGCAAGTCTTTTCCTGCATCAGTTGCCAAATGCGCCTTGACGAGATCTAGCAGTTGCGCCGACTTGAGCTTCGAGCCCTCAGTCACGCTTCCCTCCGACGACGCCATTTCGCGATTCCCTGCAGGGATTGCGAACTGCAGCGACAACGAGAGTGAACAGCAACTGCAAGTCGGTGCGTGCTTTGCAAAACACGCTTGCCAAGTGCTGTTGTAGTCCTGGCGACAAAGCCAGACGGACGGACGGGGTTGGCGAGCGATCCCAAGCTCAATGGCCCCGGGTCGGGTAGCCCGGCAGAAACTCGGGCCACCAACTTTGCTTCACGCCGGATATCAATACTTCGCTGGTTGTATGACTTTATTGATATCTTCTGGAACCTATTGGGTTGTGAAATTATTACAACAAAATATAAATAAATAAATAAAATAAAATAATACATATACACACACACACACACACACACACATATATATATATAAACAAGGATGGAAATCCATTCACAAAAAGTACAAGGCATGTTGAAGCAAATGTAACCATACCGAAGGAAAATCAAAACAATCAAATCAGTAATAATGAAGTAGAAAACCTAATGTTAAAAGGGCATCCTCTGTTTGTGATGGAGTTGCATTTGTTGGTATGTGTGGAAGAGATGAAGAACTATGACTAAACGGGGTATAGCTCGTTGAAGAATCGCATGTTGGAGGGCTATTCCTTAATTTTTTATATAGCTAAATTGACGATTGTCCACAAGAATATTTAGTCAAATTTGTCTACAAACTATATATGAAAGTAGACAATTTTAAGAATGGTACATTTCTATACATGGTTCAAGTTGATAGCCAAAAAAGTATATAAGGATGTTTAAATTTTTTTCTTTCATATCTTCTTAATGGCCAAATTTGTTTAAATTGGCTTATGGATGATCATCACCTTGATTGATTACATCAAAAAATTAACAAGAAAACATTCATGGGGACTTGTTAAAATTGAGTCAAATGATCAACATTAGATGGCATAGCCAAGTAATCTTTTATTGTCAACCGCGCTTATTTTCTATTATATGTGATTGTTTTTGTGTTGAAGGCCATTTTAGTGTAATTACTCTATTGTATCAGTGGAACAAGTTTTGATATGCCATTTAGATAAATCCAACAATCAACTACTAAGTTTCATAGTTATTGACTCAACTTTTGAAATTAATGCCATTTTGTTTCATTAAAAAAATTGAGATTAATCATGTTAGAACTCACCGTCCTTTCAGTTCGTGTGTGGGAACATTTTGAAACAAGAGTTGTTAGTGGGGTTGGAATTAGCAAGTATGAAGCTATATGCAAAATGTGAATGGGTAGTTAGATGCAAGAGTAAACAAGAAGTTGAGTGTAAAAACTAAATAGAAAGTGCACAAGGGGAAGCTTAGGGAGGAAGAAAAAACTAGGGACAACCTTTGGTGAAGCTTTGAAACTCATTATACAATTTTTTGGGTTAGTTGAGCTTGAGAATTCCCTTGGAGCTTTAGTTGAAGGTAAAATTGTGTTGGTTGGTAAAATTTTGTTTTTGTAACCTTGGAAATGCTCAAGATCTAGTAAGTGAAGCTCTAGATGTAGAAGTTCTAGATATACGAAGCTAAGTTTTTTTTATTTTAAGTTTGAACTTGCCATGAAGTGCAGAGTCATTGCAATGAGCTACTTCAAAGCTAGGTCAAAGTGGTTTTAAGAGGTAGGAAATGTGTTGGGTGTGTATTTGGTTTAAGATGTACACTTCCAGATCCATAGATGGAAAATATGGAAACTTGTTTACACTTTTTCATAAGTGGAAATGCAGAAATTTTCAACCCAATCTATGTAAACTTGTGTAAAATTGAGAAAGCTCATTTGATAGATGTAAAATGATTTAAGTGTTAAGTGATAACCAAAAACTTACACATCATGGAATGGACTCAATATAAGACAACATTCCAAGGCAAAATGGTTGGAAAGGCATTGGGAGTTAAAACAGTACAATATAAAGTCTATAAGTGACCAAGGCAAGTGGTTGAAGGTGCATTCCAAAACAAAGTTCCAAAGGCACTTTAAGATAGAGTGATTAAAAGTAGTAAGCAACACTCTAAGGGATGCCATGTGGCAAAGGAAAATAGTTGAATTAAGAGTAATTTCAGAACAAATTGACAAACAACAAAAGGATGATGATATAAACAAGCAAAAATATGCAACAAAAAGACAAGGACTGTCCACAAATAATTTTAGCGGGCAGGGATGGAAAGGAAATCGACAAGAAATAAACCCCAGGGGAGAAGTAAAGATGTGCATTGAGTGAAAGGGAGAATCCCATTTATACAATGATTTACATGGTCACAATTTTCATTATACTTGACTAATGTCTAAGAGCGAGCCCAGCAGCATCCCTCTATCAATATTTAGCACATACTGTGTGCATTGTTTAGTTTCATCCCCACCCATGAACTTGAAAAATGGACTGTGCAACATGAGAGATTATTTGACTCTCATCACCTGAGCCAATCATTGTCGTTGGCCAATGAGAAACAATCATTTATTGGTGAGAAACAGTCATTTTTTGTACAAGTGCTCTTGCAGGGTACTGCGAAGAAGATTCATAGTGTTTTAAGTAAATCTTCATCCAAAAAGTACTGGAAAGGCCAATAATTTACTCCACTGTTGAGCATGCTCTAAGAGCAATTCCACCAGTCCTCAGTATGTGACCCTGTAACTTAAAATTGGATAAACAAAAGTCTAAAGATGCTGGTTTGGGTCAGCAAAATGGTTTTGGCTGATCATTTTTGCACAGTTTGCTGAGGCTGTTACAAGCCGCAGTGAAGCCGAACACCTGCTAGAGAAGAGTGCAATATATATGTATGATCTCACTGCTGCTCCCCGTTTCTGCTTGGTCAATCATAATTATTGCTTCAAGTGGTTTGCTAGTAGAAGTCTCCCACATATTTGCAATCCCAGTTTTAGTTTTATGGGTAAGGTTGGAAAAAAAAGTAAATAACTTAAATTGGACATGAGAAATATTTTGCAGGGTCACATACTAAGCACCACTGGAGATAGTCTTTGTCTATAGAAAATGTATTACATTACCTTGTGCAAATGTAAGTGAAATTATTTACACATAGGTAAGTGCAAATGTAATGGCCATACACAACCATGTATTTAATGTACACAATTGTGCATGACCATTACACATACATGCCCAATACTAGTAGGTAGGTACATACGTACCTTGGTTAGAGGCCTCCTAAGTGTCACCCCTTCATTGGATGATATAAATAAGCCGAAACAATTGGAAAGTCTGAAAAATGTAGGGATTGGAACATGGATCTTTGTGATTTGTCAAAAATAGTAGAGATAGGAGCATGGATCTCTGTGAGAAAATTGTGGCAAGTGTGGCAAGGTTGGAAAAGAAATGAAAAATTTCCTGACAAAAGCATTCCACAGTGCTTCATGAGCAATGTATCAACTTCAGAAAGTCTCAATTTGGAGTGGTGTTGTGCAAATGTGATCAGACTCCTCAATTGCACAATGACCCACATCAAGGTTGCTCTGCATCATCACTCACCTATGGATGGATGCTCAAGCAGTTCAGGGAATTCAGGAATAATTTAGATACTAAAAGAGCTGATTTTCAAACTCACAATGAACAATTCTTCAAACTCAAGGCTTGGACATAATTGGTTCCTTTCATCACCAACAACATTGTGAAGGCTTTGATTGAAAGCTTGAAGAAATGTCTGATTTGATGTTACACAACTATGTCTGACCCTGTGCTTGTTGGTGACTTGTGTTTAGCTTCAATGGTGACTGCTTTGAGCATCTCTAGAAAACCCGTGTTGAGTTAATATTATTGGACCTTTCACCCTCTTGTACATATGTGATTTTGGCTCCAACAATTCCCCATCAGGTGTTCTCAAAGCCATGTCTGATCCCTGCTCAATTAGCGAGATGGGTGGTAAAACATGAGGATCTCCAAATCCTGCCTTCAAGGGAAATGACCATCACGCATATATCGTCATGGTACTTGCGACGATCTCCATGTGGAACATCCAAGAGCTCATGGAAGTTCATCCCTGCAGTATTGACACAGAAGAAGCATTAGCCTTCTTCAAGGGGCATGATGAAAATGCTTTGGAAATTGGTTTGAGAAAGAGTAGCATGGAAAGGATCAATGCATATTGGCTCTGAACTCTCTCATATAAACCGTGAACCTTGAATCAAAACAGCTATAAAATTTAACTTACCATTTTTCTTGGCAGCACGGAACAGAAGCTCCTCAATGAGGTTTTGGGCAGGATCACCATCTGGAAACTTCTCCAAGAACCATTCCACATGAGCAACTGCTTCCTCATTGCTCAGGTACTGATACAATCCATCTGAAGAAAGTATCAAAAATTGGTCTTGTGGACCAAGCTTATGGTGGTGGAGAAATGGTTCACAGGTGATGTATGGGTCACTCCCCACAAACTCACACCGAAACATTTCCAGCAGTGCATTGTTCCATTGGGGCTGTTAACAAACACAAGGTCCATTTAGCAAATGAATCTCTAGAGCATAAATATCTCTCTTCAAATTGTTCAGCAAAAAATCAAATACAACTTTCTACCAGCACAATTGTCACAACATCTGGAGGTTGCCCATCTTCACATACAATTTGTGGGCTTCTTTGGGGCATCACAAAATCTGTTTTCTGTTAATGAAATGGAAAGAGAATGCAGCTCCTGGAAATCTGTTTTTTACCTGCTTTAGAAAGCCAACACCGAATGCACGAGTCACATTCAACCTCCCCTTCACTCGATCATTGGAAATGATGTCATGGTCATTGGGATGCTCTGCCCTTAATCTTTGAACTTCCTAGACATATCACAAGAGCACTATATTGGTCCAGAGAGGAATCCCACCACAATGCAACCCATTGCCAAAACTTGTTCCAGTTGTACACAAATTAAATGCAAGAATGCATAGAAAAAAAAATCATGGTTCTCTCTCTACCTGATCATTGCTTGTGGTATGGTCTTTAGAGAGTTGCAAGGCATTCAATGATGATGATGATGTTGCCGGTGAGAGCAAGACACAACTCACAACATCATTTACAGTCTCAAAAGCCTCCAGTTCAATGGTAGTCTCTTCAATGATCTTTTCAAGCTCCAGCTTCATTGATACATCTCGATCTCCACTCACCGTTGAAAATTCATCCAATTTGTGACAAGTTTGTTGAGAGTTGTCTAGTGATGTCATCCCAGAGTCTGTTGTTGAGGCTTTTGAGGTTCGAGAAAAAGAGCCCTGATTGGATTGCTTACATGCAAGAATTGCTCGACTATCACCAACATTCATAATATATACATCCTCATCTTTCATGAGCATGACGAGCACACAAGAGCCCATCACCATGAGTTCTGGATTTTCATGTAAAACACTGCAGGACCAAGGAAAGCATTAAGGTCCTTGAAATTCCATTAGCCTCACTCACAATAGAAGTGGAAAAAAAATTCATGCAGGTGGCTAAAAAACATGTGTAACTTGCAAAACTCGCCTTTGACTCAGCAGCCAAAGTTTCGTGAGTATTGGAAAGATGGTGACTGATAGGTGAGTACCTGTGAGCCATTTCTAAGTAGGCAATCTCAGTTTCATTGAGTGCACAAGCAAGTGCCTTCAAGACTGAATCATGATTGATAGTACCACCCCGTTCGCAATCCCGAGCTTCCTGCTCCAACTGAAGCTTCTCATGAAGCTGCTCCTCAACTTCATGACTCTGTTGCTCCACTGCATACCTACTGATATTGGGAATCCCCAAGTCAAAAGAGCATCAAGCTGAAAATGCAGGGTTTTGAAAGAAAAAAAAAAAAAAAAAACGGTCAAAAGAATTCTGCAGTTGCAAACATCAGGAGCTTAATAATGTTCTTTCATATTTCCACAAACATGGCTATTCTAGCCATGATCCTGAGCCAAGAAACTAACATCCACCTCTTCACAAGTCCTCCACAATCTGCTAATGTTCCATGCAGAGGTCTGTGAGTTTGTTACCTTGATTGCAGAAACCTCCAATGTTGTTTTCGGCGCCAATTTTGCCGAGTTTTCCTGTCCATGACTGGCATTGCTTTCACATTCTTTTTTCCTGTGACATTTGCTTTCTGCTGGGATGTCTTCAAATTCATCCACCCATTACTATCTACTTCCACATTTGCCTGCTCTGAATAAAGTCTACCCTTACAAAACCCACCTTCTTCTACTGCTAACCTTGTCCCCTCTTGAGGTTCTAGGGGTGGTGCTATTCTCTCATCATCCACAGTCTTTGAACTTATCGAGCTCCCTTGGGCCACTATATTCTCAGGCATTAGACTAGTGGGATCTGGGTTATGTTTTACAGTAACTAAAGTTGTGTGTGGAGCATGCTCATCAATAGTACTTTGACAATTACAAGAATATACATGGTGGTCTTCCCTACAGTCTTCATTCTCTTGAGAAATCTCATTGCTCATGACTTGGTCACTGAACTCTCCATGTGGATCATTGACTAACCTAACTTTGGATGCAGTTGCATCAGCTACCTTGAAAAATGGTGTGTCCATTTTACCTCCAGCTTGCCCATCTACTAATCCTATCTTCTCTGATTCCTTGGCTTTGCTATTAAACTCATCATTCTGGTCCCAGACGGACTTTTTGAGCTCTCTGTAAATTGCAGGATACAAATTGCTCATGAGGAAGTCGGGTGCATCAGGGCCATTGAAGCCGTCATAAATGCCCACAAATAACAAACCATGCTCCTCAGATACAACTACATGGACACGGTCCTCACCAGCCTTAGCCTGAGCCCACTGACACTTGTTCCACTCTCTGGTGTCCTCCAATTCTGAGCTTACAGTGCAGCAGCTCCCCAAATCCAATGGAGAATCAACATGTGAGTTTTTCAATCCAATGAGCTCCCGAACCCCTTCTTCTTCCTCATTCTTCATCACAAACTTCATCACTGGCAGTACAATGGATCTGCGGGTCTTGGAAATTGTTTTAATCATGGCTTTTCTTACAGACTTCAAGCTGACTGTCCTTGCAAAATTAGCACGGAACCTGGTTGGTTTGTGTGGATGAGCCTCTAAAGGGGCAGAGAAATTGGTTTTTTCAACAAGCTCTAATGGGCCTGACATGGATATCATTTCCAAAGGGCCTGACAAAAATCCTCTCTCCAAGGGATTAGGACAAAAGCAATCATTATCAACTGCTCCTGGGATTGGGCTAAGCTCAGGGAGACCACCACCTCTGGCAGTGCAGGGAATGGGTTGGAGAGGCAGAGCAGTGAAAGAGGATGTGCTCTCAAAAGCTGCAGCCTGGTCAAACAGAATGTTTGAGAAGGAATTGAATTGTGGTTGGGAGATGAGAGTACGAGGAGTGGTTATATTAGCACTCACAGATGCACCTGAGATTGCCTTGAAGGATGTCTCAGACAGCTGGGATCTAGATTTCTCCCAGCAGCCCCCCATTTGAGAACCCATCTCGCTGTTCGTATGGTGCAAATTTCCAGCTCCGACAATCGTACTGACACTATCACCTGCAGCTATCCTTGCAGCATCTGCATCATTGAATGAAAGTTTTGATGATGCCAAGACAATGCTGTCCAATTCCTGGTGAATTGGAGGAGACCCAATTGCTGGCCTTGCATAATAGAAGGAATGGCCTAATCCTCCATCCAAAATCTTGGAAAACATCAGAACTGGCCCACCCTTTGGCTCCTTCCTCTTGGGCACAAAACAACCTGCAACCACCCTTGACACCTTGTTTCCCATGATCAAAGATCAAACCTCTTGCTGTTGTTGTTGTTGTAGATTCTTCTTGCACCTAAGCTTTTTCCACCTCCTTTTTGGTCTTTTGTCTTCTTCTTCATCCTTTTGATCTTTGTCAAGCCTCTATTGTCAAGTACCCAGAGAAGGCTTGACAACTAGAGATTCTGCTGGATATCCCATCTTCACTGATCCTCCTGCTGAACTGGTTTCCTGTAAGAAGAGCAACTTCAAAACTCACCAGAGAATAATTAATTGCTATTGAGCACCAAACAAAAAAAAAAAAAAAAAAAATTTTGATTTCCAAAACAGAACACCCCCCCTTTCCCCACCACCCCCACCACAATAAAA
>Ga0116227_10003474_pt1 | contig 34966 bp, 71 predicted proteins | sample S1TSphgellanicum_FD_89693 | JGI IMG/M metagenome (GOLD analysis project Ga0116227, IMG submission 89693) | Host-associated microbial communities from peat moss isolated from Minnesota, USA - S1T2_Fb - Sphagnum magellanicum MG | ecosystem: Host-associated > Plants > Peat moss > Unclassified...
CTTTCATTAGCAAGAACAGGTGAAAAAGCTTTCCCGGAGTTCTTCGGGAATTTCGAATCCAGCATAAATTCCGAGATACATCCAGAATTCATCGGAAACACCAACACCTTCAAGCAAACCACCGTGACAAATATAGCTGCTTGCCCATTCACCATTTTGCTTTTCACTGATAACTCTCATAGCACAGTCAATTAGTTCATCTGCTGTGATAAGAATTTGATTTTCACTGGAATAATCATAACCAGAAAGTTCTTCTCCATACCGCTGAATCCAGTTATATGCAGATTCTTTTGCAAGTGCATCTGCTTCGAGATCGTGAGACATTATGTTTCTCCTATTGAAAATCAGGGTGTGACCATGCGTGAGTCAATGAAGTAATGGTGCGCGGAAGAAGGATCAACAGAAACTTGCTTCCCTTTTTTACCACGGGAGTTGCCCTTGGATCAATGAATGGATCAACGATACCAAGAATTTTATCGGTACTACCAAAAGTGCCATCTTCCAAACGGCCAATACGTTGGCCAATTTGCAAATCTTCTCCTGCAATTACTGGCTCCACTGCAATATGAATTGCATCTCGTTCTCCCTCGGAACTGAGAAGAAGACGACCGAGAAGATCAAGAGCATCAGTATGAACACTACGCTTATCTGCGCTGGACATGTTTTGTTGCCTTTCTATTTGTGTTTATCTTTCAGATTTATACTACATGTCAAGTGTATCACACGCAGAAGAAATTTGTGCAAAATGATCTGGACAATTTTTAAATTTTGCAGACCATCGATTTGCGTCAATCCAAGTCCAGATTTTACCCAAAAAAGTTTCATGAAGATTGGATAGCCAATTTTGGCCTGATTTAGAGCAAAGAACCAACCAACCAGTAACCTCTGAGTTTAGAATGTCTTCACAAATGGCTTCGTCGCTATTGCGAGTAAAATATTCATTTGGTGTGAAATTATATTTTTTAGCCCAATTTTCAACAGTTATCATGCTTCTTTCAAATGATTCCCATGGGTCTTCTTCGAGGATGCCGATGTATAACCATGAACGATATACATCCATTTCAACCCATTGGAAAATTTTAACATTCATTTTTAAAAGCCACTGGAGATAGCTCAATGGAGCAAAGCATTTATTTTCCAAAGTGAATACCGCCCATTTAACACATGGTAGATAAAGTGTATGATGCCTGAATTCTTCGGATGTTGGTCTAGTGTTTGGTTTAATGCTTTTCATAATATTCTCAAACGCAGTAAATCCGAGTGCTACCTTTTTTGTCTGACGATCCTCATATCTTCTTTTCTGTTCACAGGGATGAGAGAACAATGTTTTTTCACGTGAAAAGTCTTTATTACAGAAGGAGCATTTAAATCTTTCTACTTTTGCTCTAGTCCCTGTTCCACCAACCATTTTTTAATATCCTCTTCGCTGTTCATCTTCAATAGTAAATCAATCTCATCCTCTTTCATGGAAGGATGTATTTCCATAAGTCGGCTTTTTAGAGGATTGGACGAACCTTTCTTTACCGATCCTATCCAATAGTGCCTAGTTCTTCCTATTTTTGGAGACATTGCGCAGCACGCTAGCCATTGTAACTTTGGGTGTTTGGATATATTCCAAAAATCCATATTGGAATTTTCGTTGGAAGATAATGTGTAGTATCTTCCAACGTTTCCATCATTCTCCACACAACTTCCCCACTTGAGAATCATATATGGAGAGAACTTCTTCTTATCTTCTTCACTTAAAGAATCATAGAAGTTGTAATTCTTGTTATCCATATTTTCCATGATTTCCCAAATGGGAATGTTATCATTTTTCTTTTTTGGCATTACATTGCATCTCCGATGCTTACTATATCGAGTGCCTTTGGCATTTCGCGAGTAATATAAATGCACAATGGTTTCTTAGTATTTTCTAAAGGAACACATAGTAACTGTCCCGGCCTCATTTTCGGTGTATACCAGCGAATCGTTGGAAGAACTTCAACTATCTCAATGTTTGGATACTCTGGACGAAAACTGCTAACTGGATTCATTGCGAATGCGCGAAATGGTCTACCACTCAAAGAAGTAATATCATTTACTTCAAGATCACCATGCGTTGGCTCGCCAATTAGGATTTGATAATCTGACGGAAGGTTAATATAGTATGACGTCTTAAGAGCATTATCCAATGTAAGCTTTAAACGAATTGTGGGGGAATAGAAACTTTCCAACATAATAAGAGGAGTGCAAACATAATCCTTCATATCATGTGTATTGTCATACACAAAAAAGTGCATGTCACAAGTTTCTGGAATGAGATTCAAATCAACTGGTTCATTGTGTTCATTTAATAGGTACATTAACTATCTATATCCTTTGTCACTGTTGCCAGATGACTTTCTCTATTGTAAATGGAAATTCTTGTTCGGAATAATACTTCTTTCGTTGTGTTAGATGTTTTTTACTATGGCGGCACGTACTACAAATATCCCAAATTATTGCGCCATCTTTTGCAAAATGTGTTCTGAGTACACGACCAATGGATTGAATGGTTCTCACAAATGATTTTCCATTTTCAATCATTACTAGATTGGAAAGTTTTGGAATATCCAGTCCAACGGCGGCTAACTGACTTGTTGCAATAATTACTTTATTAGTGGAGGTTTCAACTTCATCATAATGTTCTTTTCTGGATGTTGATTTTGTTTTACTTGAGATGAATACACTATTTGGAATTTGTTTTTGCAAAAATTCTCCGGTTTCTTTTCTACCAACAAGAACGAGAGTGTTTCCAGAATCAGCGATACCTGTTATCATTTTTGCAATGAAGGTTAGTCTCGCTGGATCGGTAACAAGATATGAATATTCCGTTTGATAGTCAGGAAACTGTTTATAGTCTTCCAGTTGTATTACCTTTACATCACACTTACTTAATACGCCAATTTCTTGCATATCAATTGATCTAACAGTTTGTACAATTTCACCAATACTAATCTTGAGATTAATATTTTCAAAATCTTCTTTTGGCATGGTTCCGGTTAATCCCCAACGAATGGGAATAGTTGCAAAATTCTTTGTCATAAGTTGGGTTAATATTGACCCTTTGAGACCGTGACACTCATCTACCATTACCGCAACAACCCCTTCGGAAAATTTTTCAATGGTCATTGGATCAGCTAAACCAATATCCAGAGGAGTTTTAGATAGATTTCCTAGACTTTGCCATGTGCATATTGTATGTTTTTTGAAAAATTCTTTACGAGTTCCGTAATATACACCGACATCTAAACCGATTAGCTTGTAATAAGCCTCCGTCTGTGTGATCAAATCTTTATTGGGAACGATAACAATACTTCTGCCATATTTTTCAACTTTTTTGGAAAGGACAGCAGTCAAGGCAGATTTTCCAAAACCAGTGCAAAGAATACTGAGGCTTTGGATATTATCCATCATCGTGTTTGCTGCGATTACTTGGTGATCGCGCAATATGATGGGTTGACCGGCTAATTGATGAGTTGCTGGCCAAGAGATATGTGATAGATAGGTATTGTCGATTGGATCGAATTGAAAATTTCGATTATATGAACGGTTATCTTCTATATTAATTTCAAAACCATTATCAATAAGATATTGAAGAATCGGTTCAAGAAGATTGATATACGTTTCTCCACCCATCGAGAAATAGTGTTTTTCTCCAGACCATAATCCCATTTTTACTTGGGGAATATATTTCATGGATGGATCAAATACTTTGTTTTTGTTATATAAAGCTTTTCGATGTTCTAAAGGAAGACCAATAAACTTACAATTTACTTCATCAAGAATTTTTAGAGTAATTTCCACATCTTCGATTGTGGCACATGATTAATATGCATACAACAAAAATCAATTCTCTAAAACGATTCTTATATATTCTTCGGGGCTTATAGGTATAGCATTCTTAAAACCTATACTTATGAATGAATATGGTTTGTAGGAGGGAAAGATGATTTTGGTTTCATATGCCATTTGCATAACATTAATGTTCACTATTTTATATATGGTGTGAACACCCTTAATAATGCACATGTCACCAATTTTTAATGTATCCATTATTGTTCCAATAGTAGTTGAGTGAGTTGATCCGGGGAGACTAACCTTGCATCTTTTTGGGGGAAGAGATACGGCATTTTTATGATGGTATGGATAAACGATGCTGCATTCAAGTGTATTGTCATGAATGGAGTTAATAATAAATATCACAAAACTTTTATAAATTACAGTATCTCTGACGTAATTACCGACCTTAAATGACGTCATTGTTCCATCATCCATTTCATAACATCACCTTCCGTTGCTTTGCGGACATCAGTCATGAGTAAAGGAACTCTCGTGAATGTTGGAGGATAGATGACAACACATTCATAATAGTGATGAATGATATCTACTATTATGATTCGATAGATATAATTTTCACGATTCAGATTCAATTGAACGCAATCATCTCCGACTTTTAAAATTTTCATTATTCTTCCATTCTGTATAGAAAAGATTCTTCATCGGACAAAGGAATGGCATCTTCAATAGGAATTTCAACCCATGTGTTTTTTTGGGTAGGGTATATCATATCCAAAACACATTGGCTTTTATCTATAGAACGAACAATATAGATAATGTTAGTTGTGGCGTAACTGTCCCGGACATGCTGACCGACACGTAACTTCGGTATGTTTATCATTGTTCCAAGCCTATCTGCATTATTTCTTCCAGACTGAGCAATTCATACTTTGGTATATTTTTTCTCGAATGCATCCTTCTTGAAATCCAAGATACAGTTTTATATCGATAACGCGTGATTCCATTTTTGGGCTATAGTATAAATCGGAAGTAACAACAAAAACATCTCGGTACATTGATGGTTCTCTGAAACGAACAATATCACCAATCTTAAACATTACTGTTCCAGCATCCATGCAAAATGTTCTTCCTCTGATAGCTTTTTGAATGCAACAATTTTTGTATCGATTTTATAAAATTGTTTTTCAAAACAATTTGGAAAGATAGGATTACACTTAATAAATCCATTGGGAAAAATGTCAGTAATTCTATATGAGTTTGGAATTCTTTTTGCCAAACTCATGAATATGAATCCATCGTCAATTACAATATCACCAACATTAAATTTATTCTCCGTCATTGCGATACGTTACTTCTCCCCTTCCTCCCGCAGGATAAATGGACTCCCATACCATCTCTTCAATACTTTGTCCGTCGATCAAAGCAAACACCGCCGCTTTGGTAAAGGCATCATAGTGGGCAATGTATTCAGATACTTTCTTCTTGTCTGAGATATCAATATTGGCAAACACTTTTGCATATGAAGTATTGCAATACTTCATTTTGTCACGATACTGCTTCGTGATGTCATTCATGGTGAATTTAATCCAGTCACGCAATGCCTTATCCAAGGAAGTATCGGCAATCATTTTCTTTAAGTTGTTGGTAGTTTGCACTCCCTCATACAGTTTAATCCACTTAAAGTGATTGTTGACGATTTCCTGCCAAATGCCACGCGCACTAAGTCCAGTAACAATACGATGTAGACGGCAATACTCCTCAAACTTAACCTTCACCTTAAAACTGGTGGATGGAAACGTAAGAATATAACCTTCTTCGTTGTTATTATTTTCAGACATGCACTGTTCAATAGTCTTGTCAAATAGCTGCACTACAGGAAGATTGAGGCTATGTCCCGCGTCTTCTGCTTCGCGCCGAGGCAATTCCTTGCCAGTTGCATCGTCAACAACACTTAACACATAAAGATTTCGTTCTCCCTTGTAATCCACAACGATACGATTCTCTGGATAGATAATCTCAACGAGAATAGTAAAATCTGGATTAGGATGATCAAAAGAATTGATTTGAAATTTAGTTAAATGATCACGGAGAAATTGGGTAGCCCACTTCGCCTGATCGGAGTTGAAGCTTCCCTTGGTGGCAACCCAAATGTTATCATCGTACCAATAAATCAGACCAAGACTTCCATCCAACTTGCTTGAAATAATGGGCTTTTCATTCGGGAGATTAAAGAAATTAGTTTCGGGGATATCGGAAGTATTTAGATTGTGGAACTTGTTAAATCCACGACCAAAAACGTATTCTTCGCCATTCTGAGAGATGGTCATAAGGCCACGGCATTGTTCGGTCACACTATCCCATACGGAACGCACCTGTGCAAGCTTGGAATATGAATAGATGGTCAATTCAGGATAATTCTCATGAACTGACTTCGATATCATTCCATTGGCTTGATGTTCTTGCAAAAGATTGACATCCAAAATTTCCGACAACTTGACCATGATTTTTCTCCTGTAATGATTATATCAAAAAGTGTATTAAGATTCAAGCGCGTACTGAAGAAAGATTGCAGCATGCTTCTCGGATTCTTCCTTTGTGAGAACATGATGCAAATGATTGTTGAAATACCAACATCTGATGGGGTGGGTGTCGATTCCTGTCAATAAAATAAGGCATTCATACAATTTTAGATCATCTTTAAAATCAACTACTTGTGCCACGCCATTTTCAACTTTTACGAAATCACCGATATTGTACTGTTGCATGGAAAAAGTGCATCACGATCTTGACTTTCCAATCAAATTTGTTTATTATTGAAGAGTAGACAAAATACTGAATGAGGTTAAGACATGAAGACTGTTGCGATGATGATTGCGAGCGAACCGGAAGTAGTCAAGGTCACCTACAACTCTGAGAAGCCCCACAATTTCACGGAGTTGGTTAAGTTCATGCAACAGCTTGCAAAAGAAGATAATCCCGGAAAAATTGTCACCTGTGCCTCATTTTCCATGCAGTATGATGTCGAAGTAGAAACCATTCGCTATAGTACAGTGGTTGGAAATTTTTATCGCTGCCGCACAGCATATGCACAATGGATGGCACAATTTGCAGAGTATCTGCTTAATTTTGATTTGATGGCAAAACACGAAGGGTAAAATGACGCCGATTGTCATAAATGGATATGCACGAGAATTTCATTGGCTAACGAACCATTTATATAAGGTCGTCTATGTTTATGCTTATGTATATGAAGTTAGTCTGATCCATCCTCATACATCTATTCACAATAAATTCGTTCCACATGATTACATGATTGGAGTATCCGAAGAAGAAGCATTCCAGATTATAATGGAATCTTGATTAACGATTACTCTTCTTCGTATATGAATGGATCAGTGATAACAATGGTTCCATCTTTTCTTTGCATAAAATTATTTTGATGAAGGTCAATTCTAAACTGACCTTTCATATTAATATAATTGCCGCTAATTTGATGGATAGCCTGTATCAATTTCGGATGACCTCCGATGTAATCCAAAACTTCTTTTTCATAATCACTCTCCCAAACGTGACTATGGGCATCGAAATAATCCCAACCCATTTGATCTGCCTCCCAACGTAGATATTTGAGAAGAACATCATTGAATTCGGTTTTTTCAACTGGCTCTAGCTTTTCAATGAGGTATATATAAAACACAATGCCATGACTGTTTATCCGGCGCATATTACTAATTTTTGGAAAATGTGGATTGTTGGCCTTGTGAGTTAATAAGACGTATCGATTGAAACCTTTGTCATTGTTGACAGAGACTTTAATGATGAAGTCGCTGCCGGGTTTATCCAGAGCAACGCTGTTAACGCCATTTCCGAGAACTTCCCATCCTCTTTCATGAAAATACATCATTAGACTTTCTACGGCGTCCGCATTTGCATTTAGATCAATAGGATTGCGGTGTTTGTCGGCATTATCATTGGCCCATGTATCAATGTCACTTTTTACATTTGGTTCAAGATTTCTATCACGTACAAATTCATTGATAATCATGATTAGTTTTCATCCTCTAACTCAACATAAGGATCGGTAATTACAATCGTTCCATCCTCTCTTTGCATAAAATTGTTAGTATGGAGATCGAAATCGTAAGATGATTTCATATTAACCGGAGACTTATGTATAAGATTTATAGCCTCCATCATTGATGGATGTTTTTCAAGATATTCAGCTATTTTGTCTCCTTGAGGAAACATTCCTTCATTGAATTTATTGATCAATTGCTCAACTGAATGACCATTTACAACAAGAGATATGAATTCTAACAATTTGTGATAGAAAATATTCATCTTTATGGGATGTAGTTTTTCAATAAGATATATAAAGAAAATACGTCCCTTGATATTAATACGTCTAACATTTGTAATATTGGGAAAATGGGGATTCTTGTATTTGTGAGTCATCAATACAAAACGATTGAATCCCGTGTCATTTATAATAGATATCTTGATGACAAAATTTGATTCTGGTTTGGCCAGAACCACAGAATATAGTCCTTGTCCCAACAACTTCCATCCCTGTTGTTCGAAGTGTTCGGCTGCATAATCAGTAAAATGTCGTGAAGGATGTGTGCTATTTGACCATGACTTGAGACTATCAGCCACATCCGGTTCAAGATTTCTATCACGTACAAATTCAGTTATGACCATATCAGTATTTACTGATGGCGTAAGTATTTTTCTAACTGTTTACGAGATAGACTGAATTTTTGTCCATTGAGAGTGAAATGTACATTTTCTTTTGATTTTAAAATTTCCGCATAATTATCAATGTTTTCTCGAACATGAACACATGCCTTTTTCTGAAGTTAGCGGCTGGCATCTTTGTGATTTTCGCGGATGCTTTTTGCAATAGTATCGAGGACATTTTGTAATTCCGATAAATTCATAATAGTTACATTTCCATTAGGCGCTTGAATTCAATATTACGAAATTTTCGAGATTCGCTATTTCTCAACTTGCGAACGTTATATGGCTCACACCATGTTTGATCATGTCCAAGATAATTCGCACGATGATCTTCGGTGACATATCTTCCATACATTCGGAAATTAAGTTGACTGATGGAATCAATCACAATTACTAGATTATTACGATTTACTACAAAATCCCCAACTTTAATCTTTTTATCAAACATGTCTATAGAAGAATCAATGTCAATACACATAGCGAAACTTTAATCCCTTCGTACTCTCTATTATACCATCCAGCACGCGACGGAGATTGGTTCGTCCAACATGATATTTTTTGGCCACTTCTCTCACAGACGAATAGATTTTGGAATCATTAACGCATTGTATTCCCCAATACTTTTCAATAATGAAGCAGAAATTTGGCTTTGATTTTGTTGGAATAAGCCTTCCATTCTTGATCATTTTGATTGCAACATAATTGGAAATTTTCAAATATCGTATGGCATCATTTCTTGATTCGAAGATTAATGTGTTTCCAAAATCATCAACATATTTGAGTCTTTCGGATTTTTGAGAATTTTTATTTTTAACCCGATTCTTTATGTCTGGTCTGCTATTAACTCTCCGCAACTTGACTAAAGTTTCCTTAGCAATTTTTCCAACGGAACCACCGCCATGATGAATGTTATAGCCATATTTTCTCTGAGTTGATTGAAACACGCTAATTATGCGAATTTCTTCGTTATTCAGTTCTTCTGCATTTTTGATAATGATGGGAGCAACGTGAATAACAAATTTATTTTTGCCATACTTTCTTAATGCTCTTTGGAAAGGATTGTTACTGCTGTGGCTATCGGTTAAATGCTGGCTCCATCTCCGAGAAACTTTTTGCTTAGTTTGCCCAACATAAACTTTGCCGTTAACTATGCACTCCACGATGTAAATGTGTCCATAGTTAACGGCATATAGTTTTTTATCGTAAATTTTTATCATGCGCTGACTTTTTGTAAATCTCCGCGTAATGTGTTTATATCAAAACCCAATGGGGTATGTCCACAAGTATTAAACCAATCGAGGCCAATAAGAGCATAGGCTTCGTCAACGTATTTATTCCAGAAAGCCCAAGTCATTTTTTGTAACTTACCCCACGTAATACAAGTTACTCCCGATGCATCATAGCCACAAACATAAACGCAGTGTCCTCCCCATGTTCCGGGTTTGCCACGAAGAACATCCCAAAATGTTCGACTAACTACATCCCATACTTGGCCATTTTGTAATTGTGTTTGTGCAGTCATTGGTAGAGATAAACCAATATATGCTCCACCAAAAAGATTTATAACAGTTTTGACTTCTTCCTGTGTTTTAAAATCGACTGAAGTAAAAGCATCTAGTTTATGTCCAGAAAAATCACTGTTGCGCCATTGTTTGAGAATATCTAATTCAATACCGCCTCTATCGGAGGATGGATCGGTGGGATTATATCCGCAGAACTTAGTGTAATAATCAATTACTGTTTCATCGGGGAGAGTTACCATGCATGACGCATTTGATGTCCATACTTGGATACCGTGAGCAATTCCACATATTGTACAATCGCCTAGTCTGTCGTTACCCATCACACCAAAATCAATTACTCCCTTTGTCCAATCCACTGAAGGTGGAGCGGGTGGTATAAGTTGCGTAAAATATGTTGATACTTTTAAAGTACGTGGGTCTTTTTTGATGGCTTTTCTTCCAAGTTTAAGTTCCATGTGAGGGTTCCTCTAATCATATTTATTATTTTTATGTGAGGTAAATACAAACAAGATTACTTATGCAAATTAATGAAATTGTCTCAGATAAAAATTTTTATACTTTCGTTGAGTGTTTGCGATCATGGTGCAACAACACCATAAACGATAGAAAGCAAAAAGAAGATGCTCTGTTGTCTTTTCAACAAGAAGCAGCAAAATTTAAAGGAAGCAATGCAACTTTTTATCGAGGAGAATCTTTAGCTGAAGAACAATACAAAGTTCTTAAAGAAGGTGGAGAAATATATATAAATCCTCGTGGAAAATTAATGTCTTTATCGCGATCTAAGAAAGGAGCCATGCCATTCGCGGAATTTTCAGATACGGGTATGGGAGTTTTGTTTAGCGTAAATGATGCCAAAGTATTTGTTGATGTTGTTAGTGTTGCCAACCAAATGAAAAAAGTTGGAATACCATTATCTCTTGATGGCGAGGATTATAGCTTTTCCGACGCAGTGAGAGAAAGAGAAGTTATATGCTTCTCCTCACCAATTGCTATCGGCACAAAAAATATAATTAGATTGTTTTAGTTGACAGATATACTTAATCCATGTACCATTAAAAATGTAATTGAGTGGCGACGTAGTGTATTACGTTCGGTACAAGCCCGTTGGATGGTCTCGGTGGGAGTGTTGCTACAGAAGGTGGATTTGGATGAACCCTAGTCAGGTGATTCTGATACCATTCTTACTTAGTGATGCGGGAAACATCGACAACGGAAACTATATTGAAAAATGTGAGTAGGCGTGACTGTTGAAAGCAAGTAGGTAAAATCCTATCTCTTAATTACATTCCTACCAAATAATCTTCCAAATACTAAAAAATTTAGACCACTTTGATTTCTTGGGATCATCAATAATTTTCTCAACGTGAGAAGACATCTTGTCTGCGTTCGAAGTGATGCCATCTATATTTTTCATTGTGTTAGCAGATGAATCAATCGTCTTATTAATCGACGGATTCGAAACTATACCATTGATGGATTGAACGGTTTTATTAACGTTCTTGACAGTTTCATTTGTATTTTTTACAAGTTCTGGAACACCATCAATTGACTTTTTCGTCGATGCGATTGTTTCATTGAGTGTTTTAGAAGTTTCGTTTAATGTTTTCGCAGCATATCCCAGTTGTTCAACCGTATCTCCAGAATTTCCCAATATTTTATGAACATCGTTAAATAGCGTAGCCTCTTGTTTATCAAGATTGTCTAATTGTTTTTGTTCATGCGCAACAACATCATCTGTGTGTTTTAGAACAGATGTAGTCGCTATCACTAGCCGATTCAATTCCGAGATTGTTCCGGTTGTTGGATTATTAATGGCTTCGAATGTAATATCACTATCTTTTGCAACTTTATCTATAGAGGCAAGAGTTGTATCTACTTTGAATGCAAGAAAAATTATGACCATGCATAGAACGATAATTCCAATTGTTATTGTCCAGTGCATGACAATTTGAGATTTTATTTCTGGTTCAAAATTTTTAAATTTTTCTCGCATACAAAGTATTTACGTGTGTGGTAATATTTGCGCATGACTATTTCGCCCAATGGCATTTCCGATATCGTTATTCGACTTCATTCAACAATTTCTTCATCATGGATTCCATCATATATTGTTGGAATTAATCCCGATGGACTTGTTCCTGCTTTGCAACTTTCAAAAATGTTTAAAGTTCCATTGCTCACTCTCAGTACGGATATTTCAGATTGTGGAATGAGTGAGGATGCATTTGATGGAAAAACAAATATCCTCATTGTCACAGGAAACGACAATGAGGATATTATGTCTTGGATTAAAAATGATTGGAAAAAATCATGCTATCCGCAATCTGAAATTTGGGATGGCGTTTGGCACAATAATGTTCGTTTTGCTTGCGTCCAGTCCAATAAGAAAGATTCTTTGTATGATTATGTCGGCGTGATTGGTATTAGAGAATTTTGGTGGGATAAGTTTTAAAACTTATCCCAATTGTTTTCCACCGATATTGATAGTGTTTGCACGCTTGCGACCATCTTCTACGCCTAGTTTATTGTTGGTATTAGCCTTTCGACTAACGGTGTTTTTAGAACCCCACTTCTTTACGCCCTCGTCTGCAATTTTCGTCGCTTCATCCAAACGCATAAGAGTGGTGCAACCAGATACGTTATTTTCCTGAATGATTTGAAATTTTTGATCAGCAAGTCTTTCTTTAAGACGTGCAACAAAGCTAATCAAAAAAGACGCTCGATAGCCATACATCTCCCTCTCGTTGCCCTCTGCATAACACTTTGCGTAACGAATTTGATATTCTTTGGTGGCGATTTTATCGGCCACCGCATGCATGTATTTCATAGTTTCTGCGGATGTATCCACCCCGGATTTTTGTCCGACAAATACAATGTATCCGCGTCCTGCCAAAATTTTGCAATAGTTTGCTTCGGCGATGATTCGCGCCAACATTACTTCCCATCCATACGTTTTTCTCTTACCGGAGAACCAATCGCGCCGGGTAGGCTCTTGATTTTGTTCCTTCTTCCACTCGATATCGGACATTTCGAGGTTATGCTTGGTCAACAACTTGTTCAACATTGCGGCGAAAGCTTGGGCTTCATTTTCGCTACCGATGTTTTCACACGACTCTTTCATGTTGTTCAGTTTCCTGAGACGATCAATCAACTCCGACATTGGTTTTCCTTTGTGTGCTTTTTTGAATCAACGCCAGTATATATCAAATTTGTTATTATTTCATGATTATTATGGAAAAAATCTCATCCGGCCAAAACCGACAGATTGATCATGTGGTTATATGCAGTACCATAGTTAAGACACTACAAAGTCCACCACTTATTTTATGTGGTGGACTTTGTAGATTTACAGGTCTTCAGTTTTGGCTATCTTTATAGCTGCATCAAACGTATCCATAAGAGCTTTTAAACCTGCATCAGAGATACTTTCAAATGGACGACCAAATGCACACGCATTATGTAACGCAACCAAAGTGTCACGCAGACCCATAGTTTTAATGTTGGTGGTCGCCTGTGCTTCTAAGAGTTCAAGTGCTATTGCTGATTTCATACTTTCCTCCCTTTGTTACCAGTATACATCATAATTGTTATTATTTTATGATCACTACAGGAAGATTTCCCATTCTTCCTCAACCGGCAGACGGATCACGTGGCTTATATCCACGTTGTTTCTTCCCACATCGTTTGCAATACCGTATCAAATTTTCTCGAATGGTTTTGAGGTTACTCTAATAACCGACGAAACCATTCGTTTTCCAACTGCTCCAACTGTGAAATAACCAACATTTCATAAGTTTCTCCAGAAAAGATTATACGCTCTTTATAAAAATTTTGATATAATAAATTAAAGGATGTTTGAAATGAATATTGATGACGTTACACCAAAGAAGTATCGTAGGATTTCGGATTATATTCACCCACGTAAGTTTTCTGAACTGGCAATCGGCGACACCTTCAAATTGAAGGAAGAACAAAGCACCATCTGGAAAAAGATCGACATGTATCGCGGAGAGGATACTAGTAATAGTGTAAATGGTGGTGATCGTTCCACTTTCACGGGATACACAGTTTTTGTGGCAGAGTAGTTGACAATAACTCAATCAGTTGTTATTATGAAGATGTTGCTGATTCGCAGCCTATTTCACCCCGGTAAGTGCCTATTTCACCCCGGTAAGTGTTTGAGGCAGAGTTAAAGTGCGTCGTATAAAATAATCCTCCGTAGTATCAGCGCAGGATGCCTATTAATATAGTGGTCACTGTTTAATAGGATAAACAAAGCGACACTACCTATTTCCCAAGGTAGGACGGAAGACTCTCATTTTCGCTGAGAGTGACTTTCGGGATCAACAACTGGTGGATAAGGTGCGTTGTTCTCCAAAAGAGCAACTACCGGCCCAAGATAAGCCCATGTGGATATTGCTATCGCGATTGATACATGGGCTTTCTTATTTGTGTTATAATAAAATCATGGAAAATAACTTGCGCGATGTGTACCGAAAAGACGGGGATGAATGGGTGAAGTTACCTTCTTTAATGGATGTCAAGGACGGAGATGTTATTAGATTCGTGGAGGACAACCATATTATCGCAGAAGGTTGTGCGAATGGTGATCCATATAGAGATAAAAATGGCGTGGCAGGTATCTTAATGAATACTCGTGACGTAATTGTGTAAAAATTGTGGATAATTGTTTTTAGAAATATGATATTCTCAATTCATCATGTCACTGAATGAATTGATGTACTTTTACGAAGATCAAATTTCTGCCGCAGAAAAATCCATTCAATCTATAGATGAAACTATTGCAGCAATGGAACCCTCATTGAAAGCATATGTGCGGACATCTGAGATAATTACTGCACAAAATTCAAAGGATGCGAAGGATATCAATGGTGTCCTTAATAACCTTGCAATGGAAATAATTAAGCAAGTAGATGAGATGCGCCAGAAACAAAACATGTGGAATGCCAGAAAAAATTTCTACGCACTTGTTGTTTCCAGATTAAAAAATCATCAACTGAAGCTGATTTAAAATTTTATTTTTGAGGGGAAAATATGAGCTTGGACATTTTCTATCGCCGACGTCTTGAGCAAGAGATTGAATGGTGCATGAATCGCCAAGCTGAGTTGATTAGGATAGCGCACGAACGACACTCTGCTCATCTCAGCGGAAATACTCATCATGATACCACCCGTGGATCATCATATATAAAAGAGTATAAAGACCTCGAACGTCAAATTAAGGAAAAGAAGGTTTCCTTAATGTTTGATGACTATGCTAGTATTGTTCCCGATAGGAGAAAATAAATGCATGGTTTTGTATTTTTTGCGGTAATTGTCATTTTCGCTATGGTTATCTTTGTTGAGGATGAGGATGAAGAAAATTCCTTACTAACTCCTCCAAACAAATATTATGTTCGTTATTCAGACGGACAATGTTCTCCTGCTGTGGATTACGATACTGCTAAAGAATACAAAAGGTTTTTTGGCGGTGAAATCACTTGCAAGGATGTGGAACATGAGCAGCAATAATCCGATTCCAGTTGAAGGAATTGAACAGAACGGTTTTGTATATCGCTTCGTCACAGAAGTGAGAAATAATAAGTATGTAAAGATTTGTCCATGCGGAGAAATTTTAGAGTCACTTTCTTCTGGATTTAAATGTAAAAATGGCCATTGGAGTTGTGCTTAAACAACATGAAAACTTTATGGATTCTTACTCGTTGGCATAGTGGCTACGATCAACATGGGAGTTATTTCATCGGAGGATGGTCGGAAAAGCCGACAATCGATCAACGTCGTGTATGTATACAAAGTGACGGATGTTCTTCCATTACTGAGAACGAGTTGAATAATCTCATCAGTAATGAATCAATTTCACCTGTGCGCAAGCCCGATGATATGTATTATTTCCACGGTGAAAGTATCGTATATGATTTGTCCGAAATGGAGGAGGGAAAACATTAATGAAAAATGAAATGCAAGCACGGGTTATATATCGAACAAATGGAACGAGGAATTTCTCTATCGCATTAATGATTTTGGGAGCGATGGGGATATTGTTCATGCATGAGGTCGAGTTTAAATTATTGAGCGCTGTGATTCTTGGTATGTTCCATTGGGACTTTAGTGTGGACATGTTATCGAGAACCGTTGAGCAAACTTATCCAGATAAATTTCGTGAGAATGATGACATCAGCGCCGGTATTTAAAAACCAAAAAGAATGCGAGAACTTGCATGAAATGGGATAGATATAGAGCATATAACTATACTCTAATTGGTTTGAAGAAACTTATACTCAGTAAAGATGAATCAGTTGAATATGAAATATATAAAACATGTTTCCAGAAAAAATTTTATGTCCATCGTGTGACTAGTATTATAGATTGTGCTGCACCGAGTGGTGGAAGAGTTTTTCATGATGTTAAGGCTTATGGCCCCTATGATTCTTGGTTCACCGCAGGAAGATTTATTCTTACTGATACCGAGTTATCTAGAAAATTGATGATAAGTAATCCTGTGAAAAATATTGTAGAAGAATATACACACAAACATCGCAAATCTATGGTATATCTATTACATCTCTCTAAATGATCAGTAGGCCATGAAGAAAATTTTTAACAAAATAAAAAAGTATGCAGTCTTGCTCAAAGGGGCGCTGACAATTAAAGTCCCTAAAGGACATTGTAAAGCATGTCTGCAAAATAAATGGACACCCGTAATTATGTTTGGTGATCCAATGAAGGTTTGTAAATCTTGCTCATATGCAGAAGTTGTCGATGAAAAGAAGTTTGAGGAGATGTTTGGTATTAGACCAAAAGATTGGTTTTGGATTCAAACATAAAATATGTTCATACTATTTGGAATAATCGCTGGTATATTTTTTCATTCTTACGGATGGATGGCTTTTTATTTTTTGCTTGCATATATTTTTAAGAAAAGGAACTAGAATGAGTAAGTATGTCAATCATGACCACGGAATGATTATCGGTTCCAATAACGTATTTTTTGTTATTGATGAATTTCATCCAAAAGAATTACCAAAAGTGAGAGACAACTATTCTGCGGTAGTATCTTTTAGAACATACGATTTTGATCAGGTAAATTCGGTGAACGTGATTGTAGAAACTCCTGCTAATCAATTGGTATGGAAAAGAGAAACAGTCCACGATGGTAGGTATCCGCCGCATGTGGAAATTACCAAACAAGTTCATAATCCAAGTGATCTTACGTTAGGAATGTTGGATAATTTTGGTGTGCGGGGAAAAGATTACGATTATTACACTGATTCCGAAAAATGTAATAGATGCTTGTTTTTTCGTAGACGCAAAGATGCTTTATCATTTGTAAACCATGTTAAGAACTTATTAAGGGGAATTAATATTCCGAAGGATTAGTATGCCATTGTTTGATGTAGTTGGGTCAGTTCATGCAAGTAAGTACCTTGGTCGATATGAAGCGGCCACTGAAGAAGAGGCCATTAATATGGCATTGAGAAAACAAGGTGGAGTTTGTATTTGTCATCAATGTAATGATGAATGTAGTGATCCAGAAATAGTGTCCTGTACGGCAGAGGTAGTGAATGAATAAAATTATTAGAATTATGATCGGAATTAGCGCGATTGGTTTATTTTGCGTATCTATGTTTGGACAAGCTTCATCCAACAAGAATGTGCATCCTGACCAATTCTATGATTGCGTATATTACGATGGTTCAACTAATGATCCGTTATATCTAGATATGAGCATCATTTATAAATGTGGCGATGATTATATCGAATTACATGGAAAGTGGATGTACGAAGTTTACCACGGAAAAAAGTATTACTTGGAATTAGGCGAACAGAAGCTAAGTTATATTGATTATAACAACCATGACGTGTATGCAACTAAATTTGATCAGTATTTTTTCAAATGGTGTCGCTCCGAAACTGAGAAAGATGTCATAGTTACTTGCGGTATGGGTGATACCAATAATGAATTACCTAAGAGTGAATGGAATAAGCTATGGTATCCTAATCCCATGGATTATGGTATCTCGTTTAAACCAACAGCACCGGATACTACAAAGAAAGAGGCCACCAAATAAAATATCAACAGATACGCAGGAGTCAATAGCTATATTGAAAGATGCAGCAAAAACAGAGCAGGTAACGTGTGGTGAGATTGCGCGATATGTAATTTACCTCGTATTGATAATATTTTTCTCAACGAGTTTTTCTATATGGTTCATCGGTGGAAATAGTTTTCTGGATAAACCGGATATTATGGCAGGAAGATCATTTCCAGATGCGATAATTTGTAATATCGTGGCGATTGGTCATTTGTTCATGGGAATATTGCACCTGATGCATCGTTTCTTTTGCGGTGGCCTCTAAATTTTTCCAATTGCTATGAACTTTTTTCACACTTCTTTGCATCTTAAATACGAGTAGAAAGCCCCCACTATCGGAGAACAGTAATGATAATTTGGTCTACTTTATGGCGCAAATATGACGCCAACGGAAACATGTCTGTGCCATCAAACCTAGCGAATCACGTTAAGGATATAGCACCGACCCTTTCAAACTATGGAATTGACGCAGTTTTATGGCCACCATTAACGATGGCGCAAGGTGGAACAGCGGACAATGCCGATGGATATGGTAAGGCGAGAGATTTAGATGTTGGTCAGTGGTCACCCACGCGATGGGGAACCGCCACACAAGTCCAAGATGCAAATCGAGAACTTCATAATCATGGTATATTGGCGTTTGAAGATGCCGTGATTCATCAGTACGCTGGTTCTTTACCAATCTACGAATTTGATAAAAATGGAAAAATCGACAGAAGTCGTTTTCCGAAAATGCCGACATGTTTTGTTCCACAAGTAAAAGTAGATAACGTATTTGATCCAGATGGTAATCAAGCTTTTGGTCAGATGGTGAGCTATCAAAATTCCAAACCAGCCGGATATATGTTGCATGGAACAATTCAATCGATGCAATGGAGAAAATCCAGACTTGGTCTAGATGGTGGAAGATTGGATGACACCAAAGGCGAAGCATCTTCAATCTCACAGAGAATAATTGAAAGAGTTGGTGGATGGTGGGTCGGTGAATGTTTCACTGGTAATCCAAGTGAATTACAACGTTGGGTAAATGAAACTGGCGGCAAGAGAACACTTGATTTCACTTTGCATTGGGCTATTAAAGCAGCTTGTGAGGGAACCAATACTCTGCGTGCATTGCCGGGTAATGGTTTTTATGATCGTGATCCAGACCATTCTGTATTGTTTGTTGAATCGGCAGATACCGATAACAATAACAATGAAAACGTTAGGTTCAATAAAATTTGGGGATATCTTCTCATTTGTACTCTTCCGGCAGCAGCAGCGATGATATATGCTGGTGACGCTGAAAAATATGGACTGCAAAAGCAGATTTTGAATCTGTGCTGGATTAGCACAGTGTTTGCTTATGGAAATCTTCGTTGGGAACATGTTGAAGATGACGTTATTGTTTGGTCGCGTGACGGAAATGGTGGAAAGATTGGACAATCAAATGGTTTACTTTGCGGATTCAGCCGCTCATTCAAATATGGTGGATGGGTAAGAACACCATTTAAGCCAAATACATTAATTCATGACTACACAGGTAATGCATTCGACTTGAGAACAAATCAAGATGGATGGGTATATCTATCAATTCCACAAGGAAAATACGTCGCATATGGTGTTGCTGGCGTAGAAAAAACAATCACCAAAACCCCATTGAAAGATACAATCAGTGGTAACTTATTCGATTTCTCAGAGGTTGATGTAATTTATGCTTAAGACAATTTTATCCACGGCGCTCATCGCTGCTTCATTGAGTTCGGCGTCATCGCAAAATATTCTAACGAAATCATATGATAACTTCCGAACAAGCGAAAATCGTTCCGAGGTTATTTTAACTTCCGTAAGTGTTTCTAAGGGAATGGTAATGCTCCCTCGCATTCCGTGCATCGGTGACGCACGAGGCTGCGAAGCCCAACCACTCATCGATGGTAATGTTATGGTTCTTGCATCCGAGGCCAATGTCATTCGCGGAGTCGTTCCCAATGGTGGTGCAGCTATTTGGCAAACTCCTCAATTGTGTACACCAGTAACATCCATTCCCGGAAATGATATGTGGCGGGTGAATGATCATTTCGGCATGATCTCGACTGGTGTAATTGACGGCGATACACACAAGCTTTATCAAGTTGCGACGTGTTCGAAAGATGGTACTGGGTCACAGCAGTCAATGGAACAGAGAGTATATGTAATTGATGATCGAAATGGTAATCAACTCGCAGTAACAAAAATTGATGCAACGAGTAATGGACAAACATATTCAACATCACCTCGCAAACAGCGTGCAGCATTGGCACTATGGAAAGTAAATGGTGTTAAGTTCATTGCGATTGCGGCAGGTAGTTTTACTGAATCCGGTGCAAATGCAACTGGTTGGTTGTTGATGTTTGATACGTATGATAATCGCATCAAAGCTTCTATGGCATTTCGTGCTGGTGTGTGGGGAAGTGGACAGGGGCCAGCAATAGATACGGATGGAACAATTTATCTTGGAACTGGTAATGGTCTATTCAATGGCACTACTGATTTTGGTGAGAGTGCATTGAAGATTAAATTTGTCCCACCATCTGCTACGACTAACGCTTCATTGGCCGTTGTTGGTGACTTCACACCATTTTTGGATTCGCAGCGCGAATGTGCAAAAGCAGCATTAACGACACCGTTATCACAAGTTAATACCATCACAGGTGCAACACCCGGTGCACAGATGGCTATGGCAGACATGAAATGTAATTCGGTTTGGACGGATCAAGACGCACATCTAACATGGACGATAGTTAATAAATATAATCAATTTATTTCAGCGGGTAAAGATGGCATTGGTATGGTTATTCCAATGAATGCATTTCCAAGAACTGTTCCGGGAGACTTCAATACCGTTGCGCAGCGCCGAGTAAATTGTTCCTTAGTACAAATGTATGAATTTGGATGGAATCTTGGTGTTGCGCCATGTCCAGATGATCCAACTGTATTAAATCAAAATTGGAATGGAAAGACACGTCATCAGCATGCACCGCCTCCACAATATGTAGCTCCTGACGGAACAGTGTATCTAATTTTCTCCGGTGAGAATTCACCCATGCAAGTTTGGCGTGCTGATGCAAATGGTGTTTATCATTATGTTGCACGAACAAATGTAACCGCAAGTGAAAAAGTTGCGTCAGGAATGCCCGGTGCCTTCTGTTCTGTATCTGATAATGCCGGGTCTAATCCAATTTTGTGGTGTTCTGTTCCAGATGGAGATGCGAATCGCACGGTCACTACAGGAAGACTTTATGCATTTGATCTAGCACGTATGATTAGTGACGGCAGTAAAGTGCAAGCCGTTCCAATCTTTATGAGTGACCAATATACATATAGTAAGTTTTCGCAACCCGTTGTTTCAAATGGAATTGTGATTTTACCCGACTATGCCGGTTCAATCATGGAATGGAAAACTTTGCAATAAAAATGAATAAAAACTTAAGAAAGTGCGGGAAAACTTCCCGCACTTCATTTTTGTGATATTATTGTATTAGAAAGAAAAACGACGTGACACTAAAAGAAGTGGTTGACAATTTTATGAATTTAAGAGATCAAGGATACGGTGATCTTGAAGTTCTGACATTGTCGTCCATTTCAGGAGCAAGAAATGTCGTTTATCAAATATCTGTTGAGGATGAACATCCCAATGGACATGATGCAAAATATATTCAAATAGAAATTGGAGACTAGATGTTCGCCATTACATATAAAGATCATGATCAGGTAAAGCAAATTCCATACCGCTCTCTCATTTTTTCGGGTGGTGAGATTCAGGTGTTTATTGACAATGTTCCTCCCTTCATTGTAGGAGATGTCACTATTGACGCACGTATTCATAATGCAAACCAGATTATGGAACTTGTCGTTCTCACAGATGCTTTGCGTCGTGCGACTATGAACAATAACAAAATTCACCTCATCCTTCCATATATGCCATATGCACGGCAGGACAGGGTTATGAATCCGGGTGAATCTCTCGCAGTTAAGGTTTTTGCCAATATTCTCAATTCGATGGATTATGCATCGGTTACTGTGTACGATGCTCACAGCGATGTCACACCCGCACTTATTAACAATGTAATTCCTATCACATCAACCACACTTTTGTTCAGAATTCCCATCGATAAGCGTGATTGTGTTCTCGTCTCACCGGATGCTGGAGCAAACAAGAAGGTTCTTTCGACTGCTAAGGCATATGGGTTGGATATGATTCGTGCTGACAAGATGCGAAATACAAAGACTGGTGAAATTACTGGAACCATTGTTTACTCAGAAGAGCATATTGGTGATAGGAATTTTCTTATTGTTGACGACATTGTTGATGGTGGAAGAACATTTACTGAACTTGCGGATAAGTTGAAGCCCCTTACAAACGGAAAAATTTATCTCTATGTTACGCATGGAATCTTTTCAAAGGGTATGGATGTTTTCAATGGAAAGATTGATCAAGTATTTTGTCCCTTTGTATTTGATGATAACTTGACACATCCATTGCTTACGAGGATGTCTCATTAATGGAGTGTCCGTATGGAGTGACAGAAAATTGCATCGATAGATTGGTTGAGCAATGGAGACGCACACCAAATCTCATTGTTGCGGTTGATTTTGATGACACTGTGTTTGATTTTCGTGGCAAGGGTCATACTTATGAAAGCGTGATCCAATTGCTGAAAGAATCAATGAAGATGGGATTTTACATCGTAGTGTTTACCTCTTCTCCAACTGATCGGTACGATTTCATTAGCCAATATATGGCTGAACAAGGAATTGCAGTTCATGCCATTAACGAAAATCCTATAGCATTGCCATATGGCAACACTGGAAAGATTTTTTACAATATTTTTCTGGATGATCGCGCCGGATTGGGAGAGGCGATGTACATCCTCGATGAAACTATTAAACGAATTCGAAGGGAACAATAATGAGTTTTCCTATTTTTATGCCGCATGCAGCAGACTTCTATAAGACGGGACACGCTGCACAGTACCCGATGGGTATGACTACTCTCTACTCCAACCTTACACCACGCAGTGACAAGCATTTTAAGGGTCTGCCAAACTTTGATCATCGCGTCGTGTGGTTTGGTCTATCCGCAGTTTGTCAGTGGATGTTGATTGGTAACTGGAATGATACATTCTTTAATCAATCGAAGGAAAAGGTTGTAAGGAAATATAAGCGTCGCATGGATAATGCTCTTGGTAAGAATGTTGTCTCTGGTGAACAGATTGCAGCACTGCATGATCTCGGGTATCTTCCGGTTCGTATTAAGGCATTGCGAGAGGGTTCCCGTGTCAATATGAAGGTGCCATTGTTTACCATTAAAAACACACATCCTGATTTTGCATGGGTGACCAACTATCTTGAGACCCAGATTTCATCGGAGACTTGGCAGACCGTCGTAAATGCAACGATGGCATATGAATTTCGTCGTCTATTGGATCATTATGCAGATTTGACAGGAGCCAGCAAGGACTTTGTTGAATGGCAGGGTCATGACTTCTCAGAACGTGGTATGCCGGGAACACATGCAGCAATCATGAGTGGTGCTGCACATCTTCTATCATTCCACGGCACCGATACGATTGCTGCAATTGATTATCTTGAGGACTACTATCATGCCGATTCCGATATGGAAATTGTTGGTGGTAGTGTAGGGGCGTCGGAACATAGCTGTAGCAGTTCCAACATTCTGGCCTTTCCAAAAGATGCAATCGAACGTCTTAACAATGAAAAGTTTGATGGTAAAGCAGACGGACTATTCATCGGTGAGTATGCATGGTTGAAGCGCATGATTACCGAAGTGTACCCGAAGGGTGTTGCATCCTATGTAAGCGATACCTATGACTTCTGGACTGTTGTAACTGTCATCACGAAGTTGCTCAAAGATGTCATCGTGGGTCGTGATGGTAAGTTGGTATTGCGACCTGATAGCGGTGATCCTTATAAGATTATCGTTGGTGACAAAGATGCTCCAGTAGGTTCTCCTGAGTATAAGGGTGCGGTTGAATGCCTGTGGGAAATCTTTGGTGGCACTGTCAACGAGAAGGGTTACAAGACATTAGATAGCCATATTGGACTCATCTATGGTGATTCTATTGGTCTGGTTAATGCACAGCAGATTCTTCAGGGATTGATGGATAAGGGTTTTGCATCCGACAATATTGTGTTTGGCATCGGAAGTTGGACTTTTCAGGGGCAGACTACAAGAGACACTTTTGGTCTTGCAATGAAGGCAACATATTGCGAAGTCAATGGTGTTGCAATTGAATTGTACAAGTCTCCTAAAACTGATGATGGATTGAAAAAGTCTGCTAAGGGACTGCTACGAGTCGAATATGAGAACAACAATTTTGTTCTATATGAAAATCAGACGCATGAACAAGAAGAAATGGGTGAGCTAACAACAATCTTTGAAAACAGTAAGATGGTTCGAGAAGAAATTTTTGGCGACATTCGCGCACGACTACATGGTTAATATGAATACTGGTGGGAGCGAGCCAATGCTCCCACCACGCTTTTTGAATAGGACGGATAGATTCGAATTCTTCAAGAAAAGAGGAATGGAGCTATACGATGGAAAATACGATTACCGTAAATTCGAATACATTGACGCAAAACATGCTTCTATCATAATATGCCCGGTTCATGGAGAATTTTTTCAAAAACCGGATCATCATTTGAGAAAAGATGCACACGGATGTCAACAATGTTGGAATGATTTAAAGAGTAGCGGCTATTTGAGAAAGAGTCCTCGTGTAATAAAAGTTAAGTATAGACTTTCAATTACAACGATGGAGAAAAGATGTAGAGAAAAATTTGGAGACAGATATAGCTACGATTTTACCAATCACAAATCCATACATACTGGATTCATTATTATAGGATGTCCTGTCCATGGAGAGCATACTAATACACTCGCCGCACATCTTCAGAGTGGAACAGGATGTCCTAAATGTGGAATGGAAAAGAAGTCCCGTAGTAAGACCAAATCATTCGACAAATTTATCGAAGATGTGAAACAGGTTCACACCAATGACTTCATTGTGTTGGAATCAAATCGAATCACGTTTACTAATCGTTCCTCAAAAGTAGAATGTGAATGTTCAAAACATGGAACCTTCATCAAGAAAGGTCAAAAGATACTGGTAGGACAAGGATGTCCAGATTGTAAGATGGAGAAGGCTATTGCTGATGGAAAGTTTCCCGGAGGATATTGTGAAAGAGTATTTGAAGATAATCCTTCTCTAAAAGATAAGAAAGCTACATTGTATTACCTGAAAATCAATGACGATATCTTCAAGATTGGTATAAGCAAAACAAACGTTAACAACAGAGTTAGGGCCATTAAGAGTAAGTCAAAGGGAGAAGTCATTTCTATCGAGATAGTCTCCAAAATGGAGACTACTTTATATGATGCTTACATGAAGGAACAGACCATCTTGAAGAAGTTCTATCGCAACAGAAGAGTACGCGCGTGGTCAACTGAACTTTTCAACTGTGATGTATTGGCAGGACGGCCATTACAAAGCTTTTAATGTATATTAGATTCAGAGATAAAAATAATGAACGAAATGTTTAAAGTTGTGTTGTGGACATGTTGGCTTCTGGCATGGGTCGGCATTATTTATGGTGTTCTCTCCAAGACGAAACAACTCATATTTGGATTTGGTATTGCAATGCTGTGGATATCACTTATACTCTTTGTTACAAATTATTACCTTGGAGGTGTAAAATTCATTTAACTTTTGGATCATGATGGCTATATGGACTTCGATGATTATCGGAGTAATATGGTTCTGTATAAAAGATAAATTGATTCCTATGATTTTTCTTGGAGTTGGGCAATATTTTCTGGCAGGGTTGATCATTTATGAAATGGTTGGAAAATAAAAATGATACTATCTTTATCGGATTTATTTTTCTAATCCTATCATTGACGGCATTATATGGAGTTCTGATTAAGCAATGTTGAATATTTTGATTCTTTGTGTACTGACATTTGTCTGGCATACACTGTTTAAATTTTCGGTGAGATGTTGGGAAGATGATCATATCTTCACTCTTTTTGCAATGTTGGTGATCATGTTTTGGTATTCTATTTTCTTTATATGTATAATTGGCTCAATGGCAGGTAGGTAATGACACAGGTAAGTATTGACGAGATGAATGTAATTCTGGCCACCATCAAATGTATGAATGATGCACATGAAGAGACAATTAAGACTCTGGAGAATAGATATAAAACGGTGAAAATGCAGTGTGACCATTATCATCCAGACAGAAAGAGCGCAATCTATAGTGGAATGTTTTGTAATTCATGTGATATTTGCGGACGGCGTGATCTATGAGCAAATGTGGAAAAATAGTAATGGACGTCAATGGTTGGGATGTTTTATGCAATCTTGAGAAGAACCATCTTGGCCTTTGCTCTCCATTCGAAGCAAATCATCATGTGGATGGATGGACGCCTCCCTTTCCAGAAGAAAGCTCTCTTCGGCAAGAAAATGCAATATTAAAAGAAAAGCTTAGAGAAACAGAGGATAAACTAAATCTTCTATCCGATGGTGATATTAATTTTGAAATTTTTGCCAAGTATAAGAGAAGTCATATACGTTCGGAAATGATTGGTGGTGCAATGGAATCAGTTGCGGATTCTTGGTATGAAGTGGAAAATAAATATGATCTTCCCGATGATTCTCCCGGAGAATGCATCGAAAGACTGCTGAAAGAATTGAGAGAACGCGATGCAACGAGGACATCATAGGTTTACTACAATCACGCATCAAGAGGCCGGTATTAGGGCCAATGAGCGCATGTCTCAACATCCATTAAATGCTAATGAGATTGATCACAGCGGTCATTACATGCTTTGTTTGATGGAAGATGAAATAGCTGGCTATCAGAAAAAAATAGAAGAACTTAAGAAAGAAATAGATTTGTATAGGAATTCCATTTCAAATACAATTGTTTCATTGAGTTCTTTTCTGAATAGTAATGAAACCCAACCAAAGACAACAGACAGAATGCTGGATGAGATTTTTTCTCTATCGGCGTACATTACATTTAATACAGATGGGTCGGTGTGGTGGTTTGGTGGTTTGGAATATATTACTGAGTATGGAAAAATATCCAGTAGCTTTGAAAAAGATAGAGATGTAGCTATCACTAAACTATATCATCAATTATTTAAAGAGAAGATAAACAATGAAAACGGGTGTGATTTACAGTAACAAATATATAAATTGTCTTTTTCTCATAGCGATGGTAATATCCACTTTTACTGGCTATGAAAATCGTTGCAATTTTTGGTTAGTCTCATTTAATATGATTAATGTAGGCATATGCTTGTGTATGATTGTTTTACCATTTCTTGCGGAATCTATTGAAAGTTATGTATTAAGAGAAGTGAAAAAGGAGAAAAAATTGAATAATTTAGGAAAAGTTTTTAGTCTGATTAAGAATGTGTTTGTTGCAACTTGGCACGCATCGGTATTTTTTTCTTGCGTATATGTCATCATCGCTTTGATTTTTAAGAACCGATACAACGAAGCCATGTTTAGTTTTTGTACTTGGTTAGTCGTTGTTGATATTTTTTGCCGCGTGGCGGTCGTCTTTAATTGGATCGAAAACAAGATGAAAAAAGAGATTACAGAAATGAAACAAGCGGAATCATTGGCCAAATAGTCGAAAAACAAATAATGTCTATGCTGACACGAAATAGGGCAAAAAGTGAAACTATATATACAAGATCGTCGATGGCGTGGTTGTATCGTGGTTATTGCAGAAAACATGAATGATGCCAAAACATTAATGATGCAATATAATAATTATGATACAGATTCACCAATCGAAGAAATTGAAATTATTAGTGGCTTTACATATACCAATTACGGAGATATGTAATGTCCAAATACGCGTGGATTAATATCGCATCATTTCTCATCGTATTTGGAGTTGTTTATATTATTATCCATGCAGTTCACGATGTTATTCGATACTTTTTCAAAATTTCTCCCTACATCGTTGGAATTACATTGCTGGCTGCTGGAATACTTATCCTAGCATTTATGGCCGAATTCTGTTGACAAAAATTTAGATTATGATAACCTAAACCTGAAAGAGTGTGATGCAGATGAAAATTATTCGGATACTATTAGCTATTCCTCTTGTTATTGTTGGTATAAGTGCCGCTATTGTTGCCGAACTTTTCGTTTCCATCAGTGAAATGTGTTGGCAAGGTTTTCGTGCCCTCAAGTTCGATAAGGAAAGTGAAAAATGAAATTCACTGAAATTAGAACACAAGAAGATGTCGATGCATATATGATTAAGATGCGAATGAGAATGGCATTGATCACTATTCCCGTCCTTTCAGTAATGATATCTGCATTATTTGGATGTGTTTTATTTTTGGGTAGCGTGAGGCATGACTTTATTAGTGCGGTATTTATAATATTTCTGGCCGTGTCTCAGCTATACATGTTGTTTATCATTTATAGATATTATTGGAATCAGTAGAGTATGGATACCTCACGGGAATATCAAGCAAAACAAGTAATTGTAATGAGGAAAGACCTCAACATGCGTCGTGGCAAACAAATTGCACAAGGCGCTCACGCTTCTCTTGGTGCTTATAAACAAATGCTTAAAGAGAATCCCAATGATCTGGCGTTTATTGCATGGGATACTGGAAGGTTTGCGAAAATTTGTGTATCAGTTGATACCGAAGAAGAATTACTTGTTGTTTACACAAAAGCGAAAGCGGCAGGGCTTAATGTTTGTCTAATAACAGATGCCGGATTTACTGAATTTAATGGAGTTCCAACCAATACATGCTTGTGTGTTGGCCCTGCTTGGAGAGAAGATGTAGATAAAATTACGGGTCATCTAAAACTTCTTTGAAATAAATTACAAAATTTGATTGACAACTTTAGCCAAAAGAACTACACTTAAAGAGTAGAGAAATAACTCATTGGAGAAAATATCATGGATCAAGTAGTCAATATTGGCGGTATTCAAAAGACTTATGCCAATCCACATCCGTATGTTAGGCTATCCGTTGACAAGGATGGATTTAGAGCATACAGTGACGGCGAAGATGCGATGATGAGGGAATTTCGCGAAGACCTTGCAGAGGAGTATGGTGTCGTCGGTCATCCAAAGGAAAGCCTTCTATTCTCCAAGGCATGGGCGCGCGGACATTCTGATGGATTTTATGCTGTCGCATATGCATACGCAGACCTCGTTGAACTGATTTCGTAAAATGCTAACAAATTTCACATGGAGATTATAAAAATGGGTTCTTTTGTCTTGTTTTTGATTTTGTTAGTAGTTATCGCATTGATTGTGAAGACAGTATTAGTGGTAACATTCTCCGTCCTTTTCAATTTGTTGGGGATTTTAGCAGTGGTGTTGGTAGTTCTGTTTATTGTTGGAATCCTTAGTGAGTAATTATTAAAAATATTTTACTTAGATTAAGAAACATATCGGTGTTCTCCCTTACGTGATGATGACTGTGGAATGTGTATATGAAACTGCTATGGGAAGTGCAAATAAGAAATAGAACGTCTCTTAGGCGTTGGGGGATTTATCGCACAAAACGTCGCGCATTTGGTGTTGCGCAGGAATTGGGAGCATTTTGTAAAGAATTGCATGAATATGTCATAGTGACGGGAGGAACTGTAGAATTTTTCCCACAAAACAGGCGATCCTTTATAGATAGCTTTTTTTTTGAACTTTATAAAGGTCGTGGTGAAAATTTAAAGCCATGTGAGTTTTATTTTCATAATTCACCATTGATGCCGATAGAAAAGTATCAAAAATACTATAAAAATCGTAGGAAAAATCTATTTTAGTGAGATAAAGGCATGATCAATTTGAATTCAAACGATTGGGTAGTATTAACACATAACTCTTCGTGCATTTGTGGCAGAGTATTATATGCTTTTTATAATGAAAAGGGTAAAATTGTGGAAGTTACAGTAAATGGGATGGATGGTGAGCGATACATCTGTGATACTCAAAAAGAATTAAACGGTATCAGACAAATGGCCAAAGTTGATGGCGTAGCTACCATGAAACTTATTTTGAAATAATTTAAAATTTGATTGACATTTGTCTTCCAAATTGGTAGAATCGAAGAGTAGGAAAATATCTCAACCGGAGGATGCTATGACAAAGTATGGACTAACAGTTGATGGAAAGTTGTTGGGATATAGCACCCGTGGAACGGGTGATAGTAATTTTTGTGGTAGCACCGAAAATACCTTGGGAAAAGAAGACTATGAAAATGTCTGGTTGGTTGACTCTCCCGGTACTGCGGCATTTGTAGCTGAACATAGTACCGACTGGTATAACGCCGGACACGATACGCCAAAAAATCCATATGTTGGTAAGTGCAAGTTGGTACGTGTTACATTATCTGTTGAAGAAATCGAACTTTAAGGAAAGTAAGATGACAAAAAGTAATACTGAAACAAAGTTTGGTTTGACTTTCGATGGCAAGTTGCTTGGATATTATGTTGGTGAGCGTACACGAGCCTATACCCTGCGGCATGATATAGACTACAATGTTTATTTGGTTGACACGTATGAACAAGCAGTATTCGTGCGAGACAATAGTACGTCGTTCAATGAATCTCCGTGGGATAAGAAGCATTTATATACCGAAAATCCCTATGTAGGGAAGTGCAAAGTTGCCATTGTGACAACTACAGTGACTTTTACGGAAATTGAATAAATTTATGGAGAAAAATATGACATTTGACCGTTTCCTGCGCTTTCGACTATTGGAGCCGCGTGTTGCAAAGGGTGTTTTTATGTTAAAACAAGAAGGTGTCTTAATGACATATATCCAAGATACTCAAGAGGGTCACGAAGTAACATTTGAGAAAATGTTTTCTGTTCTTCCGGGAGATTTGTTGGAGATCGAGTATCCGGCATCTTATGGATATTTTCTTTTTGGCCCCAATGGAGACGGTAAGTGGAAGTTCACGAATAAAATTCCATAAAATGATTGACATTCTTCTTATAATTTTGTATACTTAAAGAGTAGAGAAATAAACATTGGAGAAAAAGATATGACTCTCGCCGAGGCTATTCAGGCATCTTTTAAAAAGGGAAAGGGTCGCAATTTTCGCCGGTCGAATTGGCCATCATTGATTTACTACTCAACCGTTGTTGGTGTAGAGTATATTTTTGCCGAACTTCCGGGAACAATTTTTCAATTGAATGTAATCGGCAAGCCCGATGAAGTCAAGTTCGCGCACGTTTCTGATGAAGATGCCGTCGCAACGAATTGGGTTTTGGTTTAATCCAATAAATATTGTCATGAATATCAATGAACTGTCTACTAATAATCAGCCAAAGGTGGCTATGCCGAAAATAGATTGGGACTTTCTCGCGTGGATTGAACGCGCCATGATGTTTCCCGGTGATATGTTCAAGGAAATGCAAGAAGCTGGTCTTACGGATTATGAAGCTTATACGTTTTCTGCTTCTGAGGCTGTTCGCAAACACCACAGCGTTGTTAGAATGTTTCAGGATTATGGGAGCGATGGTGAATTACGAATTGCCTTTGAAAAGTGGATAAATTGGTGCTACTCTAAATATCGCGGAATAAAGAACTAAAAAGAAACAATAATGTAAATTCTAATTTCACGGAAAGAGACGAATATGTCACATCCTGAATATAACGGCAATGAAATCTGTGAGATTTGCGGAATATCAGTAGAACCAATTTGGCCGCAGCCAGAGGGAGCAGGAACGGATATTTCCTATGTTTGGGTTCATTGTTTCGGGTCGTGCCACGGCCATGCAGTTAATCCAGTGGAACCAAAAAACATAAAAAATGATTGACATGGATACTGACATATCGTATACTTAAAGAGTAAAGAAAATCACTTATGGAGAATGTATATGAGCATTCGCGATGAAGCTGAAAACATGGAACAGAAGTACGTAAATGTACTTAGCCGTCGCGCGCCATTGCCCACTCCTGCGCCAGTAGTTGTGCTGTCCACACCATATCGCTTTGGCCGCAAGTCGCCCATATTTGAAAAAATGATTAGTATGCCGAATAATTCACCTATTTCGACAAAGATGCCTTATTTAGATTGGAAGTAACTATGACACCGGAGCAACTTGCCGCATTCAACAACTCGCTATCACCATCATTTACCGAGGATGAAGCTAAGCTTGTTCTTGACTGGCATTATGGTGATCGCAAGGCAATGTTTATGACGGCAAACAGTGTTCCGTGTGTGGGAGTTTGTGCTGCTATCTCCAAGTTGGGTGGAAAAACTCAAGCAGGATGGGGAATAACTGTATTTCCTAAATGGCGCGAAGATGAAGTTAATACTGACCCATTCTTTCAAAATATAAAACGAGGGTAGTTATGGACTACATTAAGTATCCAAAAACTCCACATTTTCCATGGTCGCTTGGTATTAAGAGCGATGATACGACAATTGATATCGGCTTGGTTAATGATTGGAAGGGCAAGAGAATTGTTGTGACCGAAAAAATGGATGGTGAAAATACCACCATGTATTCCAATTATATTCATGCTCGTTCATTGGATTCAAAGGATCATCCGTCGCGCAGTCGAGTGAAGGCTATTCATGGTAGGGTAAAATTTTTGATTCCCGAAGGATGGCGAGTGTGCGGAGAAAATGTTTCGGCAGTTCATTCTATTCGATATGAAGACTTAATTTCTCATTTTATGGTTTTCAGCGTTTGGAATGATGAGAATGTTTGTTTGGATCGTGGTGATATGGTCGATTTTTGCAATGATATCGGCCTCAACACAGTACCGGTTTTATTTGATGGAATGTGGGAGAATTTTCATAATTTGGTAAAGAGGAATGAAGTTCCTCGTGTGGGACAACCTGATTGTGAAGGATATGTAGTTCAACCATATGATTCATATCACTTCAATGATTTCAGGGAAAATGTTGCTAAGTTTGTGCGAAAAGATCATGTGCAAACAGACGAGCATTGGATGAATAAGTCGGTAGAGTGGAATGGAATCAAACAGTAAAGGTGAAATGATGTTTAATCCAGTGTGCAAACAATGTGGAAGTCTTATGCATTTTGATGGTCAGGTCAGACGTTCCGTGGGTAAATTTTCGGAATGGTCTTGTGCAAATAATCATCAACGCCGCTATGCATACAGCAAAGGTGTGCCTTGGAGGTTTGGAGTATACTCGTTCAATAGCTTGATTGCTGAGGCGGTTACACTGGAAGAGGCATACGTTGCTGCTGATCGACCTCTACTAGGTATGAGTATTCGAGAGTTTGGAACCACAAATCGTTTTAAGGTTTCAAAGAATAAGCCAAGTAACGATCTTTCAAAGATGCTGACAGATCATGTCAGTTCTCGGTGGTTGGAAAACAATCCACGTGCATATGAGGAGAAACGATGAACTGGCTGGAAGCATGTAAATTATTGCAAGATGGGAAGAAGTTGCGGCAATCGCAATGGATTCCCGATGCTTACATTACATATTCATCTCTTCATAATACATGGTTGCATTATGTTGGTAATCATGTCTATATCGGCACATCCGCATTAGGTATGCATGATTTTATGGCCACAAATTGGGAAGTATCTGAATGGATGGAAGAAAAGGATCGTCAGCTAATGGACGGTTCTGGAAGAATGTTTAAAGGATAATTAAAATGACAGCACAGCATGCAACAAAAGTCTATTTCGACACAATTACACAGAAAATCATCATTATTTTGAATTCTGGAATTGGTGTATTCTTTTCTTCAGAGGATGTTCAAGGATTGGAAAAAGCGACACTTTTGGAATTGGAAGATGTTCATATATCTTCCGATGGTTTGAGTATTAGTTTTCCGCAACGGAATGTTGACTTGTATGTTCCCGGAATCATGGAAGGAAAACTTGGCTCTGAATCATGGATGAAAAAGTTGGAAGATAAACGAAAAGGTGTTAACCTGAAATAGTGGGAATTTAATAATCATGAATGTGAAAATCGCGATGGTCGCCCTCAATCCTGTTGTTGGCGACCTTTCGTCAAATGCTGATAAAATTTATAACTTTTATATCGACTCTGTTAAGAACGGTGCCGAAATTGTCATCACACCGGAAATGAGTTTAACGGGATATCCTCTTCAAGACCTTACGCAAAAAGATTCTTTCCTTAAAGACGTTGCGGTAGTTTCTAGTGAATTGGAGTCTCGTATTATTGAATCAGGATACACTGCGGCATTGGTTTATGGATTTCCAATGAAGAATTCATCCAGTGATGAAGTTTATAATGTTGCATGTTTTTATAATCCTGTTGACAACTCTCGTCAGATTATCGAAAAATATGAACTTCCAAATTATGGTGTGTTCGATGAAAAGAGAAATTATATTTCCAATTCTACTTCAAAGAGTACATGCGTAAAATGGAATGAATACAAGATTGGTCTAATGATTTGTGAAGATGGTTGGTTTCCGAGGGTAACTGAAAATCTTGCGAAAGATGGAGCGCAACTTATCTTATGGGTAAATGGATCACCATTTGCACAAGGTAAAAATGTTTTGCGAAGACAACACGCAATGCAACGCTTTGCTCAAGTCTATGCTCCCATCGTGTATGTAAATCTCGTCGGTGGACAAGATGAGTTGGTATTCGATGGTGATTGTTTTGTCTATGACAATGATATTGTTTTCGAAAGCCCATTGTTCAAAGAACAAGTCTATTACCATACAGTGACATTGGAAGATTGTCCCTGCTACACACAGGATAA